>ERZ1026874.1410-NODE-1410-length-12952-cov-9.707761_pt1 | contig 12952 bp, 7 predicted proteins | sample MGYA00380167_ERZ1026874 | MGnify/ENA primary metagenome ERZ1026874 (study PRJEB33269, sample SAMEA4719803) | human gut metagenome | biome: human-associated habitat; feature: organic feature; material: feces | place: Cameroon | collected 2013-10 ...
GCCCCCACCCCTATATTCGGGTCGGGATCTCGGTCCCCCTTTTTATCGACGATTGGCGAACGTAATGCTCAACAATCTTTCCAACAATCAGAAACGCACCTTGGCGCTTGCCGCGATGGCGCTGTTGGCCCTGGCGTGCCTGTGCGGCACGCTGGCTTTTACCGTTGATATGGTTCCGGCGAACAACGTCCTATCGTTTGGCAGCGTGAAGGTACGAGTCTGCGAATACACCCTAAACGAGCAGGGCGAGGAGATTCCGTTTGAGGCCAACGAGCGCGGCGACTATCCCGATACCAAGGCCGGGGGCTCTGACATCAGCCGCATCGTGCGCGTGGAGAACGCCGGCGCGCAGCCTGAGTACGTTCGCGCGCGCCTGCGTATGGCGTCGGTGGCGCCCGACGGTTCGAGCGCGAACGCCTCGGGCAACGTTGCCTTTCACGTGAACGCGGGCGAGGGGTCCCCGTGGATCGATGGCGGCGATGGGTGGTACTACTACCGTGGATTGGCTGGGCGTGGCGGCATGCTCGACCCCGGCGCCATGACGGAAAGCCTCATGGACTCGCTGCGATTTGTGGGCGACTACCACGATGCCGCGTGCGGCGGCTCATACAGGCTCGATATCGACGTTCAGGCCGTGCAGGCCAAAAACCAGCAGGCAAACGATACCGTCCTCGACGTGCTCGACGTCGCGGGCTGGCCGGAGGCGAACTAGCCCATGAAGATTAAGATCGTGAACCGAGGCGTGCTCGGCAGGCTGGTTGCCGTGGCGGCGATCGCCTTTTGCTGCGTTATGGTGCTGCCGGCGGCAGCGCATGCCGAGGATCAGACCGAATTCCATATCACAAACAGGAACGACTTCTTGGCATGCGTCGCGCTGTCGCGTCAGCGCGACACGTCGCAGTGGCGCGTCTATCTCGATAACGATATCGTTCTTAACGATGATGATATGAACGCCATTGTTGAGGATACGGTCAAGCACCTCTCCTTTGGCAACAAAGAACATCCCTTTAAGGGCGTCTTTGACGGTCAAAACCACACCGTGAAGGGCCTGAACTACGAGAATAAGGTCTTGGATCCCGAGCGCGATACGGGCTTTTTTGCCGAGACCGATGGCGCCACCATTAAGAACTTCCTGGTCAAGGATGCCAACATTTGGGCTGACTTCCGCGGCGGCATTATCGTGGGCAGGGCGATCAACACCCACTTCGAAAACGTTATGGTCATGGAGAGCACCCTGCACGTTACGTGTGCCAACAACATGCTCAATGTGATTACTAATGCGGGTTTTGAGGGGGGGGCTGATTGCCGGCGAGCTCGATGGTTGCACCCTCTACAACTGCGAGGTCCGTGGTGGCCGCGCCGTTAACAACACGACTTCGGGCGTACAGGCAATCGGTGGCGAGGGCCTGTATATGGCGGCGTTTGCCGGCTAAGTTAAGAACTCGACCATCGAGTATTGCCGCGTGACGCCTACGCGCAACGAGGATGGCTCGATTGCCGAGAAGGGCATGACCGACGTTACCAATAAATACGATGTGGCCATTGGCGCCCTGGGCGGCAACAACGTGTACGCCTCGGGTTTTGTGGGCTGCATGGCAGAAGGCGCTAAAGTCATTGACTGCTTTTCAACGGCGAAATGCTATAGCTATGCTGCTTCTTACGTGGGCGTTGTCTCCGTAACGCGCGCTTGGACGGGCGGTCTTGCAGGCCGCATCTTGTCTAAGAGCGGTAATGAAATCACTCGCAGCCATTTCGCCGGCGATTTGAGCTCGCGCCAGTACAACCCCATCGCCGTGATCCCCATTATTCAAAACGACGTGAACCTGGGTGGTATTGCTGCACGCGCTAATGCGGGTGATGCGACTATCACTGATTGCTACTTCAAGCCCAGTGTCAGCCTATCCGGGTTTAGTCAGGGTACGGCAGCCAAGAAGAAGATTTACGCCCTTGCGGGTGATGGCACGGTATCCGGTGCCGGATTCGGTCCCTGGGACGACGAACGCTACGTCACACGTGAGCTGTGGGAGCAGCATGATTACGACTTCTGTGCTGGCACCATGCGCTCGACTGCTAACGATGCGTATCTGAATGACTCACACCCCAATGAGTGGGCGATGGACTACAAACTGAATATTCCCGTGCATGGCCAGAGCGTTAAGGCGACGATTGATTTTCCCGGTGCAGGCATCGCGACCATCGAGGCAACCAAACTCGGTATTGATCAGGCGACCTCGGATCCGTATACCTTTGCCGTGAGTGCCGTGCTGGCGGGAACGGCCCAGGGCTTGGCCCAGGGCGATACGTCGGTAACGTTTAAGCAGGATACCTCCGCAAAGCCTGAGGGGCTGAGCGATGAGAACGGCGGCTACCGTTTTATGGGCTGGTTCCGCGAGCCCGATGTGCAAGTGAATCGAATTGGACAAGACAACAGCTGGTTTGATGGCAAGACCGATGCCGATGCTGTGGCTGCTGGCAAGCAGGTCCAGAAGAGCGAGTTGCACGACGAAACGTCAACCTATACTGCCGATAACGCGAAAGGGGCCAAGGCTTTTGAGGGCAATGACCTGTTTATCGCTTCGTACGAGGCACAGGTGCTGTTCTATAACGTTAAGGGCGAGACGCTTGATTGGAAAACCGGTGCTGCGCACGGCAAGTCAACTGATTGGTACCGCTATGGCGTGGGTTTGACGCCCGCTGCCCCCGCGGATCGCGGCAACTTGAAGCCTACCGCGACATTTATCGGCTGGACCACGCAGCCTAGCAGCGAGGCGGGGATGAATGGTGGCTATGCCGCCATCACCTCGACTCAGTTAGCCGAGCTTAAAAATCAGGGAGCTTTTTATCCTGCGGGTAGCGAGATCACGGTTGTCCGTCCTACCGACTTCTACCCGGCGTACAGCGACTACGTGTCGAACATCATAACGGTGTTCGAGGGCAATGAGCAGGACACAACCGACGATAAGACTCTGCGCGACGGTGTGGGCAAAACCAATGTCGACGTCCAGACTACCGAGGACGGCACCAGCGTCTACACGGTACAGGTGTGCAACACGGAAGGTACGCCCCTGCCCAATGGCGGCAAGCTGCCCGATGGCTATCGCTTCTTGGGTTGGTACGAAAACAAGGGAACCGAGGATGCTCCGCTCGAGGTGCGCGTAAGCCGCGATCCCAGCTATACGCTCCCCGCAGATGTCGATTTAACCGCGCCGCATACCTACATCGCCCGCTTTGAGTACCGAGTGGATTATTACGTTCGGGCTTATACCAACCATGAGTTTACGGACAGCAAGCTACTTTGTTCCGTTTGGAATCGCTATCAAACGCCCTTTGAGGAAAACGTCGGTAGTACCTTCGTGCGTGAAAACGTTGTCCACTGGGGTCCGGAGCATGTTGACCACGGTATAAAGGATAGGTGTGACGAAACGTGTGGCACGCGCTTCACGAAGGAAACCCTTGTCGTGAGTCCCCTTAACGCGTACTCGCACAACGTTAAAAACGATACGGGAGCCGATACTCTAAAAAACCTCTATGCCGATACTGATTTTCCAGGCGCTGCAACGCTACGCGATACTTGGACTTCGGCTTCGCTGAACGTAACGGCCAAACTGGTGAATGATCGCTATCGCCTGAATTTCTGGACGCTTGAGCGCGATGGTGAATATTGGACATATGTGAAAAATCCCATCGAGAGCATAGTGCGTACAGATAAGAAGTACTACGTTCGCGCGATGATTACCACGGACGTTAATTTCTACAACAAGGGCGATAATGTCGTGAGGACTGCCACGCGGCGCTATGAGAGTAACTTGCTGCAGACCAAGGTGAACGGGGCGGATCCGACGTTCACGTATTACTACCCGCATGTTAATAAGTCGGTTAAAGTGGCCGAAAAACCAGAAGATGGTGAGAAGGGATCGTATGAGAGCCCCCTGACCCTCGAAGCTTCCCCGACCGATGCCGACATGGCCGTGCCGGGCTATAAGTTCCTGGGCTGGATTTCGACCGCCGAGGTCAAGAAGGATTCTGCCGTCTGGAAATATATCTATGATGTCGCCAACGACCCCTATGTGACGAGCGATCCGGAAAAGGCGGCGCCATACTTGGCGACGGATGACTCCAAGGTCACCCAGTGTCAGGATGCCTATCCCGTTTACGCAAAGTTCAACGTCAACTACACCACCAACCTGCACCGCGCCGGTTTTAATGGCACTTCCGAGGTGAATGTTCCTAGGTATGACATCACCCCTAATCTCAATGCGGACACCGATCCCGCCACGGCAACGGTGACTCCTGATATCGAAACGACGGTATACAAGTCAGGCGGCGAGCGATATAAGCTGAATAAGGTCGAAATCGAACTCCCGAACGGTGAGGTTAAGGAGCTCGAATCTGACGGCAATAACTCGTATACCTATCCGGTGGAGCCGGGCAAGCCTTACACGTTTGTGGCCTACTACACGCCCATTGCGGTGGTGTATCACCTGAACGACACCGATATCGATGGCAAGCTCGCGCAGGAGGGCAATACGCTCGGCAGCCTTAAGGATGGCATGCCGCTGCCGACGTATAACGTTGGCGACATCGATGCTGCAACGAACGCATACAATGCCTTCGTAGGCTGGACGGAAACTAAACCGGCATCCGGCAACGGTTATGTCGTTTGGTCGGACGGCCTCCCCATGGTGAATACAAACACTGTGGTTAACGCCCCCATGGAGCTGTACCCGGTCTACCGTGCCAGCGCGGTAATTGTCCAATCGAATATCGATGCCAATCTGGATAACCCCGATTCCGTGCGTTCTCTTTCGCGCACCGACTCTGGCGATCAAATTTCGCTGGAAGTAAGAGCTACAGCTGAGGTTGTCGGCGAGGATGGCACCAAGTACGACTTTGTCGGCTGGTCGCGTGACTACGAACCCGATGGCAAATACACTCTGTTGACCGATGACGAGAAGTATCCCCTCGAGGGCAGCGAGCCCTTTGAGAGCGTGACCTACACCGCGGTGTATAAGATCGCGCCGTATAAGGTGCGCTATCACGGTGTCGACGGGTCGGTCGTCTTTACGGCGACGGTCGACTCGGACGGCGAGCGAGCGACGGGCGCCGGCTTTGTCCATAACGTCGATGTTCCCAAGGTGGATGAGAGCGGCAACCCGGTCTATGACAAAAACGGCAATCCCGAGATGGAGAAAAAGTCCGTGGCATACGACCCGGACGCCCACTCCAAGATCGTCGCGCTGCTCGATGAACAGACGGCTACTAGCGGTGGCGTGCGCGAACTCTTCCTGGAGTGGCGATATGTGCCTGCCGTTGGCGCTCCGAAGTCTTGGGATGAGTTTAAGGGCGATCCGGTCAAGGGAGACATGGACCTGTATCCCGTGACGTATCGAGTGGCCGCCAACGATACGTCCGATACCGAGAGACCCGTAGCCATGACCGCGCAGCTTAAGTGGCTGCTCGATCCCACCGCTGGCAACACAGTCGACAACAACGCCGATGAGGCGCCGTTTAAGGCCTGCTTCGCCGAGCCGTTTATGGGGACGCAGCTGACTGTTACCGTTAAGCGGGCGAGCTACGGTCCTGGTGCGTCCATGTCGGAGGAACCCGTTAACGACCAGTATGTCTCGCTCTACAGCTTGGGCTCGGGTAACGGTTCGTTCGACTTGACCAACCGCCTGGAGTCCAAGAAGACGGGCGAAGGGGGGCAGGCTCCTGGCAATGCCGTGTTCGACTTCGCCAAGACCCATGCGCTGACGATCGTCAAAAAGACCACCGATGCCAGCGCCATGGGACAGACGTTCCGCTTTAAGGTGACGAAGACGGCGGAGGGAGCCTCTCCCGAGACGCGCGTGGCCGAGGTGAAGGTCGATAAGCGGCAGCAGGAAAACGGTGAGACCTGGTATGTCGGCAGCGTGCAGCTCGCCGCTCCGGCGGGCATCTATACCGTCGAGGAAGACACGGCTTGGGCATGGCGCTACGAGGGCGAGCTGAGTACGCCGGGCAAGGCGCCCGGCAAATCTGCCGAGCTGACGATTTCGTCTGCATCGAGCGCGAACGATGCCACGTTCACCTGCACGAACACGCGTGTGAACGACAAATGGATCGACGGCAGCGATCGTGCCCATAACGTTTGGAGCAACGGCAACGTAGCAAAGAAGGAGGATTAGCATGTCCAAGCGCAAGCGCATCATCGCCTTGCTGGTGGGGGTTATCCTCTTGGCCGGTACGGCAGGCACGCTGGCCTGGCTTTCGGTTACGGGCGTGCTGGTCAACGAGTTTGGTTTTGGTTCGGTGGCGCCCTCGGTAGATGAGAAGCTCGATGGCAATGTGAAGAGCAACGTCATGATTACAAACAACGGCTCGGCCCCGGCATACCTGCGTGTTGCGGTGGATATCTACTGGCAGGACCAGAATGGCGCGCGCCTGTGGGATGAACCAGTTGCCGGCACCGACTACGTCATTGCGTGGGGCAGTGTGTCCAAGGCGTCTGCTTCTAACACCGCCTCGTCTTGGGTTGTCGCGTCCGACGGGTACTACTACTGGACGTCTCCCGTTGCTCCGATGGGCAAAACCGATGTGCTCATCAAGAGCGTGACTGAGCAGAAGGCAGATGGGAAGAACCTGGTCGTTGACATTTCGACCCAGGCAATTCAATCCACGCCCGGCGATGCAGCTGCAGAGGCATGGGGCTGTGCAGTCAAGGATGGCGTGCTGGTGCCGCCGCATGGAGGTGCGTAAGTATGGCTTCTCCGATTCGTAAAGACGTTGCGTGTTTCTTGCATTGCGTGATAGCGGCAATCGTCTGCCTTATCGCGCTCGCCGTTCCTGCACGTGCGTTTGCTGACATTCCCACGATTGCCTATGACGGAAATGCACGCCAGCTAACGGTATCGGGAGCGACGGACTCCTCGGGGGAGCCCGATCTGTTTCCAGCCTTTAAAGATCTAATGCCCGGCGATGTACGCGAGCAACAGATTGGGGTTCGTGCCACGGGTGTAAAGTCCCAGGTACGTGTGTTTGTGCGGGCTGTTGTCGATCACGAGACGGCACATCTGCTGTCGCCCATTACCCTAACGGCGTCGGCGGCCGATGCGTCTGCCGGTTGGCTCCAGACGGGAACGCCGGGCAGCGTGTTTGCCTATCCCACGCAGGTCGCAACGTTTACGAGCGATGGCAGCACGGTACTCAATTTGCAACTAAGTGTCCCGACGTCGGTGGGCAACGAGCTTGCCGACGCAAACAAGGCAATTCGCTGGGAAATCACCGCCGAAGACGATGGCGAGAAGATCCCCGTACAACCTGCTGGCAGCAAGAAGCCCGGCTTGCTTGGTCTGGCGGCAACGGGCGACAACACGCTCGCTTTGCTTTTGGTGTTGCTGGCGCTTGCCATCATCGCTTTTATAGCCGCGCTTCTTTTGTCCCGGAGGAACAAGCGCTAGGTCCATCTTCTAAACGCAACGCCCTCCTGGGCGGCGGGCACGAAGTTCCCTGCTCTACAGTCCTGCGCAAGACGAAGGCCACATTAAGTGGCCTTCTTTGCGTGCGGAACTCGCGATGAACTTCGTGCCCGCCGCCCGGGAGGGTGTCTCTTTATTGATAGAAGGCCTAATAAGCTGATGATTTCATGCCTGGATGTATATGGAGTGGGACGGGCTTTCGAAAAGTGTGTCCCAGAATCGGCGCTCAGAGTGGTCCCTACTTTCCGGTTGATGTCTTGTCCGGAAACTACGTCCCGGAATTAAGGCTTGGAATGGGATGCACTTTCCGCTTGAGAGCCTTAGCGGAAAGTGCGACCCGGAATTTACTCTTGAAGTGGGATGCGCTTTCCCGACAGACCCTCAAGTGGAAACTGCGTCCCATTCCGAAGGCAGATTCCGGGATACACTTTCCGAATACAAAGAAGGCCACTTAATGTGGCCTTCAACTTATATATGTTGCGGATGCTTTCATGACAAGCCGCGCTTCAACACCGAGGCGTCTGCCCGGCGACGCGGAATGTAAGGTTCATCGCGAGTTCCGCACGAGCCGGAGAGCACTTAATGTGCTCTCCGTGCGAGCAGGACTGTCCGAGCAGGGAACCTTACGTTTCGCGTCGCCGGGCAGACGAACCAGTTAAGACGTGTCGCTATTTGATCTTGGTCGTGCCCGGCGCCAAGTTGGGGTCGGTCTCGTTGGCCTCGGTCTGGAAGTGCTCCGTATAGACGTTCTTGCCGTCGCGGAACATCTCGTAGTACTGCATCTTGGCGTAATCCTCGCGCGCCTTGGTGGCGGCTGCTGCGGCGGCGTCGTCACCGGTGACGTTGGAGGAGAGCGCCCAGCGCAGGCTGGCGTCCTCGTAGCCCACGGAGTTGATGGCGGGCAGCGACTCGCGCAGCGTCATGTGCGCTTTCTGGTAGTCGGTCAGCGGTGCGCCGATCAGCTGCATCAGCTGGGTGGACAGGTAGTTGGTGGACAGGTCGTCGACCTCGCTCGTCTGGTTGCAACCGGCAACGTCGTAGTTGGCCCAGATGATGTAGTCGGTCTGCCACAAGCGCTCCTGGTGGGTGGCGTCGTCCTCGCCGGTAAACCACTTGTCATTGAACTTGGACGGGAAGAACGGCTGGTGATCGCCCCAGAACACCACGACTACCTTGCGGTCGAGCTTGCTCAAGGCGTTGAGGAAGTAGCGCAGCGCCTGATCGGACTGCTCGATGCACGAGACATACTCGTCGACATCGGACAGCGTGCCGTCCTCGACGGTCTTGGCGTCCAGGTCGGTCGTGTCGATATTCAGATGCATCTGCTTATCGACCGGCAGCAGGCCCGTGTCGTAGCCCGAGTGGTTCTGCATGGTCACGTCGAAGATAAACTGAGGATCGGCGTTCTGGTCGAGCAGCTCAAGAATCTTGTCGTAGGTAGCCTGGTCGGTCACCATCCCGCGCAGGGTATCGGCGCCCTGGAAATCGTTGATGGACAGGAACTGGTCAAAGCCAAAGTCCTTGTACACGTTCTCGCGGTTCCAGTTGGTTGCGTGGTTGGGGTGCATGGCCGTGGTGGAATATCCGAGCGACTTGAACTGCTCTGCCAGGTTCCCGGTCGTTTCCATGTTGTAGATGGTGTAGGGGTACACGCCCGAGCCCAGGTTGGCCATGGAGTTGCCGGTCATAAACTCAAACTCGGTATTGGCGGTGCCGCCGCCGTAGGCGCTCACGTAGAGCTTGCCGCGGCTGAGGCAGTTGGACAGGTTCTTAAAGTACTGCGGGCCTTCGTAGCCGGCGCGCATGTTCTGGTAGATCGAAAGATCCGAGAAGGTCTCGTTCATGATGGCGATGACCGTGGGCTTCTCGCTGTCGAACTGCTCCTTTGCGGCGGCGCGCTCGTCGCTCTTGGCCGCGTCGGACTTGTCGTAGGCCTTGGCGTACTTTTTGAGCGTGGCCTTGGCATCGTCGACGGAGTAGTCGGCGGGTTTGGGCGGCTTGATGGACTGCGCTGCGCTAATGAAAGCGGGCAGGTAGCCCTCGCGCCAGTAGCTCTCGAGCGGGCGCCAGGTGTAGACGGTGATGCCGAGGGTGTTGTAGTAGTCGATGAGCGTGACGTGTGCGGTCACGCCGCCCAGGCACAGCACTGCCACGAGCAGGTTGGTGAGCAGCATGCGCTTGGCGTTGGCGGCGCCCTTCTGACGGTGCGGTGCCACCAGGCCGGCGTACTCGCATAGCAGCATGGCGATGGCGGTAAAGCCCATGGACAGCACGCAGAACAGTGAGATCGAGAAGGTGTAGCCGGTGCCGGCGACCGCGGCGGCGGTGGAGATGGCCGAAAGGTCGCCCGGCTGGATGGGCATGGATTTAAACGTGATGACGAAGAACTCGGCAATGCCCAGGACAAAGAGGGCAAAGGCCAGGACCGCGGGAGCTGCGCCGTGGCGCTGGAACAGGAAGAACAGGCCGACCATGAGCGTGGTGATGATGGCCCACTCGAGCAGGATGCACAGGGGGTAGACCCAGGTAAAGTCGTGGTTGGACGATACCTCCATGCCTAGCAGCGCAAAGACGCCGGCGAGCAACAGGCACAAGACGGCGGCGACGAGCGGTTTGCCCACAAAGGCGCCGCGCAGGCGGGCGAGCTTGCCGGTGGGGGCGGGGGCGTCGGGCTTGGCGAACGCAAAGACGCGCGGGGCGATGCGGTCGCGGGCGATGCTGGCCCAAGCGCAGCCGGTGAGGATGGCGTTGGTCAGGATGAGCATCACAAAGGCGAGCGGCTCGTTTTGCGCGACGAGGCCAATGGCGCCCCAGACGGTCAAAAAGAGCTGGAACAGGCCAAAGGCGACGCTCCAGGCGAAGGCGCCCTTGGTGACGGTGCCCGACTGAGCGCGAATGGCCTTGGCCTCGCGCAAAACAAGGCAGACGGTCGCCGCAAGACCGACGAGCGAGATGGCGGCAGCGAACATGCTGAGACTCCTCACAAACTAAAACCTACGAAAGCGGGGGTTTACCCGATTGTTACCTAAATATGCGCTGCATTTGCGGGCTGCGCACAACAATCAGCCATATTAACGCGCATGTGTGGCGGTACGGCGCAATGTAGTGGCGACCTGCGCGATAATGGACGGGAATTACACGGAAACGTAAAGGCTTCTTAAAGAATTGACGAGGATAGAGCTATGGGTGAGCAGGTTTGTATGACGGGCGCCGAGTACTGCGACGGAGCTGCGGGCGTGGATACGAACGGTTATCCGGTCGAGACTACGGGCAATGCGGTGCTGGACATCTTGGAGCACCGCTCGTCCACGCGTGCCTTTGCGCGCGATGACGACGACCGTCCCGTGGCGGTGACCGACGAGCAGCGGGCAGCGATTCTGCACGCGGCGAGCCGTGCGCCGTCGGCAGGCGCCATGATGATGTATTCCATCGTGAGCATTCGCGAGCAGGCTACGCTGGACCGTCTGGCCGACCTGTGCGACCACCAACCCATGATTGCCAAGGCGCCCTGGGCACTCATATTTGTGGTCGATTATGCAAAGTGGATCGATCTGTTTGAGCACGTGGGCTGCTTTGAGCCTGAGTTTGTCGAGCGCGCGGGCAAGGCGCCCCGCCGCGCGCCGGGTTTGGGCGACTTTGCCATCGCGGCCCAGGACGCCGTGATCGCCGCGCAAAACGCCGTGGTTGCCGCCGAGGCCCTGGGGCTGGGGAGCTGCTACATCGGTGATATCGTCGAGAATGCCGAGGAAGTTGCCGAGCTGCTCGATCTGCCGCCCTATACCATGCCGCTGTCGATGCTCATCATCGGCACGCCCCGTAAGGAGCGCCCGGCAATCGCGCACCCCGTGGTGAACCTGGTGCACGAGGAGCGCTACTGCCGCGCGGATGCCGCGACCATGGACGCGCAGGTGGCCGAGATGGACGCGATGTTTCGCCCGCATGCCCGCGAGGTGGGGGAGCGCGTGGTGGATATCTACACCCGCAAACACACCAGTCCCTTTATGGCCGAGATGAGTCGCTCCATGGAGTGGTGGTTCAAAAACTGGCTCGGAAAATGACGAATGTGGCAAAGGGACAGTCCCTTTGCCACATTCCATATCGCGCGATGGCATAAAGGCCGTATAAATGTTTATCTAGCTGGGAAAACAGTGCATTAAAACATGGGCCGATTGCCTATAATCCCTTCGAACATTAAAGTTGGGAGGAAACCGGCTTATGGAACAAAAGGCCAAGGAGGCAGCCTCGCACGCTGCGATTCCTGTGAGCATCTCGGCGATGCTCGTCACGCTGGGCGTGGTGTACGGCGACATCGGCACCAGCCCTATGTATGTAACCAAGGCGCTCGTTGCCGGCAACGGCGGCATCGGAAGCGTGACGGAGGAGTTCGTGCTCGGCGCGCTCTCTCTTGTCGTGTGGACGGTCACGCTGCTGACGACCGTCAAGTACGTGCTGATCTCGCTGCGCGCCGACAACCACGGCGAGGGCGGTATCTTTGCCCTGTACAGCCTGGTCAAGCGTTGCGGCAAGTGGCTTATCATCCCCGCCATGCTGGGTGGCGCCGCGCTGCTCGCCGACGGCATCCTGACGCCGGCTGTTACCGTTACCACGGCCATCGAGGGCCTGCGCACCATCCCTGCGGTTCACGCCGTGCTCGGGGATGACCAGGGCCGCGTTGTCGCCATCACGCTCGCCATCATCATTGCGCTCTTCTTGGTGCAGCGCATCGGCACGGCCAAGATCGGTCACGCCTTTGGCCCCATCATGACGCTGTGGTTCCTGTTCCTGGGCGGCACGGGTCTGTTCTTTGTCTTCCAGCACCCCGCCGTGCTGCTGTGCCTCAACCCGGTGCGCGGCATCGCCTTTTTGCTGAGCCCCAACAACCACGCGGGCATCATGATTCTGGGCAGCTGCTTCCTCGCCACCACCGGTGCCGAGGCGCTCTACTCCGACATGGGCCATGTGGGTCGCGGCAACATTTACGCCACCTGGCCGTTCGTTAAGTGCTGCTTGCTGCTGTCCTATATGGGCCAGGGCGCTTGGCTTATGAACAACGCTGCCAACCCCGAGCTCATGGGCATTGCCGACCTTAACCCGTTCTACCAGATGCTCGCCCCGGGCCTGCGTCCGTTTGCCGTCGGCCTTTCAACCATCGCGGCCATCATTGCCTCGCAGGCGCTCATTACCGGCGCGTTCTCGCTGGTGTCCGAGGCCAGTCGCCTGGACCTCATGCCGCACATGCAGGTCTTCTATCCGGCCGAGACCAAAGGCCAGCTCTACATCCCCATGGTCAACAACGTCATGCTTGTCGGCTGCGTCATCGTGGTGCTGCTGTTCCAGAACTCGGCGCATATGGAAGCCGCCTACGGCCTTGCCATTACGCTGACTATGATGTGCACCACGCTGCTGCTCTTCTTCTACCTGCACGAGGAGCGCAAGCTCAAGGTTGCTCCGTGGATCTTCGCGGCCTTCTTCCTTTTGCTCGAAGGCTTCTTCTT
>ERZ1026874.1416-NODE-1416-length-12918-cov-6.585633_pt1 | contig 12918 bp, 8 predicted proteins | sample MGYA00380167_ERZ1026874 | MGnify/ENA primary metagenome ERZ1026874 (study PRJEB33269, sample SAMEA4719803) | human gut metagenome | biome: human-associated habitat; feature: organic feature; material: feces | place: Cameroon | collected 2013-10 ...
GTCGGCAGCGTCAGATGTGTATAAGAGACAGGTACAGACAGAGCGTGAAGGACTCTGTGGCGGCGGACTCAACCGACGGATCGAAGAACAACAAATACAACCGCCGACTGCTGCGCGACGTGGGGCAGGCGCTGCTGGGACGCATCGGCGGCGACATCGGCAAGGACAAGCGCGGAGCGTTCCGCATCGGTCCGATTCTGAATCCGCTCTACTTCTCGTACAGCAACCGACGCGGTCTGACGTATATGTTCGACGTGCAGGGGCAGTACAACTTCACCGACAACCAGAAGATTCAGGCGCGTGTGAAGACGGGCTACTCGTTCAAGCAGCAGCAGTTCTTCTTCAACATTCCGCTCACCTTCTACTTCGACAACCGCCACAACGGATTCGTGCGTTCGGAATGGGCTACGGGCAGACGCATACACAACTCGTCGGTGCTCGACTACGTGAAGGACCGGCGCGACAAGACGGTGAACTGGGACAGTCTGAACCTGACTTACTTCCGCGACCATAGTCTGAAGCTGTACGCCCATTACGACCCGACGCCGAAGTGGGGCTTCGAGGTGGGTGTGAACGGCCACCGCCGCACGGCTATACACGACTCGGGATTTCATGAAGCAGGAATGCCTACGACATATACATCTGTGGCGCCGATGGTGGAGCTGACATATCGCCCGATGGGCTACAACGGGCCTATCCTGACAGCCAACTACGAGCGTAGCATCGACGGATTCTTGGGCGCCAACATCAACTACGAGCGCATGGAGTTCGACGCACAGTACATCCACCGCATATCGGCGCTCAACTCGGTGCAGATGCGTCTGGGCACTGGCTTCTACACGCACAGCGGAAAGGGCCGCTACTTTCTCGACTACTCCAACTTCCGCGAGAACAACCTACCGAACGGATGGAACGACAACTGGTCGGGATCGTTCGAGCTGCTCAACTCCAACTGGTACAACGCCTCGCAATACTACGTGCGCGGCAACGTGACGTACGAGACGCCGCAGCTGGCGCTCTACTGGATGCCGCTCATCGGCCGACTGCTGGAGAAGGAGCGCGTGTACGTGAACGTGCTCTCGGTGAGCCACCTCACGCCCTACGTGGAATGGGGCTACGGCGTGCAGACGCGTGCCGTGTCTATCGGCGTGTTCGCCTCGCAGAAGAAGTGGCGCTTTACGGATGTAGCCGTCCGATTCAGTCTCGAACTGTTCAACCGCTGGTAGGTTTTAGCCGTATTCCTTTGCCATTCGTCTTAAAATCAGTATCTTTGCATGTATGAGATACGATTATTGCGCAACAATAGGTTTCTTCGATGGCGTACATCGCGGACACCAGTTCATGATAGACAGCCTCACGGAGATGGCACACGCACGTGGAAGACAGTCGCTCGTCATTACGTTCGACCGTCATCCGCGCCAAGTGGTGCACGCCGACTATATACCACAACTCATAACCACAGCCGACGAGAAGCTGCAGCTGCTTAAAGCCACATCAGCCGACCGCATAGAGGTGCTCCACTTCGACACGGAGATGGCGCAGCTCTCGGCATACGAGTTCATGCGCCGCGTGCTGCACGAGAAGTACGGCGTGGCGCTGCTGCTCACGGGCTACGACAACCGCTTCGGACATAACCGCGCCGAGGGTTTCGCCGACTATGTGCGCTACGGCGCAGAGATGGGCATGGAGGTGGTGCAGAACACGCCGATAGACATCGACGGGCTGCGTGTGTCGTCGTCGCTCATACGCCGACTCATAGCCGAGGGCAACATCACGGAGGCGAACAACTGCATGGGTCACCCCTACTCTATCACGGGCAGCGTGGCGCACGGCTTTCAGGAGGGCCGACGAATAGGATTCCCCACGGCGAACATCGTGCCAGAGAGCACGGAGAAGCTCGTGCCGCAGAACGGCGTCTACGCCACAAGGGTGAGCATAGAGGGCGGCGAGTGGATGCCGGCAATGCTCAACATCGGCAACAACCCTACCTTCCAGCGCCAGCAGACCACCATCGAAGCGCACATCATTGGTTTCGAGGGCGACATATACGGACGGAAAGTGCGAGTGGAGTTCGGCAGAAAACTGCGCGACGAACGACAGTTTGAAAGCGTGGAGGCGCTGCAGAAGCAGCTCAAGGCTGACAAGAAAGAGGTTGAAATGGTGTTGTAATGGTGAGGTGGTGAGGTGGTGAGAAATGATGTTGTGGTGGTGAGGTGGTGAGATGTTGACAATAGTAAAGATCTCCGCTCAGCTGTGCCAACAGAACAAATCTCAACACCACAACATAACAACACCTCAACATCATATCTCAACACCACAACATAACAACACCTCAACACCATATCTCAACATAACAACATCTCAACATCAAAATATCAAAATATGAAAAAGCGAGAATTACTGAACGTGGCGTTGTACCTCTTCGCCTTCCTCACGATACAAGCGATAACAGTTGCTGTAGTGATGTTAGTCAGTCAGACGGCGGACATTACAGCCATCACAACCATCACAACGCTTGTGAGCAGCCTCATCACCATAGCGCTGTTCTACAAGCTGCGCTGGACTCCCTGCTCGGGCGACTATATCAACACCCGACCGTGGTTCACAATGTTCTGGGTGGTATGCCTCACCATTGGCACACTGGCGCCACTCGCCTACCTCAACGAACTGCTCGGCGTAGAACTGCCCGACACGTACAACGAGATGTTCAAGGGCATCATGAACCATAAGTTGGGCTTCATCACGATAGGCATCATAGCGCCCATCGCCGAGGAATACGTCTTCCGCGGAGCCATACTGCGCGTGCTCTGCGACATCGTGGGCAAACACCGCCAGTGGGTAGCCATAGCTCTCTCGGCAGCGCTCTTCGCCATCGTTCACGGCAATATGGCGCAAGGCGTCGGAGCGTTCCTCTGCGGACTGCTGCTCGGCTGGATGTACGTACGCACCGGCAGCATCATCCCCGGCGTGGTCTACCACTGGGTGAACAACTCTACCGCCGTACTGCTCTACCGCATCATGCCGCAGTCGGCTGACATGCAGTTCGCCGACTTCTTCGGCGGCGACATGAAGCGCGTGGCACTCGCCATCGTCTTCTCGCTGATGATATTCGGAGCATCCTTGTTCCAGCTCAACCTCCGACTGCAGAAGCCTCAACAATAGCACCACATATCTCAACATCTCAACATAACAACACCACACCACCTCACCATCTCAACACCATAAAACCATGCCCGATTTCAGAGACATCACCGTCAGCCAGAGTGTAAGATTCTGCGACGGAAGCCACATAGGCAACGACATACTACTACTCGACGAAGTGTCGAAGATACCCATTCCGCGCGAACCGCGCCGCATGCAGTGTCTTCTGCTCGCCATGTGCCTCGAAGGCAACGTGAGCTACTACGTCGACTCGGTGAAGCACAACGTTGAGCCTGGCGACCTTATCATCATCAACCAAGGCCGCTCGGTGTACAACTGTACGCTCTCGCCCGACTGCCGCGGCATAGGCATACTCGTCGACTACAAGTTCTTCAACGAGACGATAAAGAGCGTACATGAACTATCGTCGCTATTCCTCTTCGCACGCAACCACCCCGTGTTCCGACTGCCGAAGGAGCGCGCCGACTTCATACACGAGACATTCTTCCGCATAAAAGCGAAGATTGACGAGCCAGAGAACCACTTCCGCCGCGAGATGGTGCAAGCTATGTTCCTCACCATGACGTACGAACTCTCGAACGTCATCTACAGTGTGCAGGCACAGAACGAAAGCTGCAACACACGCGCCGAGGAGATATTCACACAGTTCATAAAGCTCGTGGAGAAGAACTTCCGTGCGGAGCGCCGCGTGGGCTGGTACTCCGAGCAGCTCTGCATATCGCCCAAGTATCTCTCCGAAACCATCAAGGCGGTGTCGAAGCGCACGCCGAACGAGTGGATCGACTCTTACGTCACCATCGAACTGCGTATGCTGCTACGCAACACGCAGAAAAGCATCAAGGAGATTGCGCAAGAGCTCAACTTCTCCAACCAGTCGTTCCTCGGCAAATACTTCAAAGAACACACCGGCATGTCGCCGTCGGAATATCGCCGCAGCTGAGAAAGCATATAACGAACAAAAAAAGCGCCTCGCTTGGAAGTCTCCAAGCGAGGCGCTTTTTTTGTATTAGAACTGTCCGATAACACCCAGGGGGTGCACTTGTCTCAAGTGCACCAATGTTATGTCAGTGGACTTATTGCGTTGTTGGTGCACTTGAGACAAGTGCACCCCCTAAAGTTTACTTCACGATCTTAACGCCGTTCACAACGTATACGCCGCGCTTCAGCGCGCTGAGCGAAGTGGCGTTCTTCATCACGAGCTTGCCGTCTACGGTGTAGACATCAACCGGATGCTGAGCGTCGATTGTAACGCCGTTGATAGCGGTCTGGCAGTCGTCAGTAGAAACGCTTACCGACTCGCCACCGGTGTACACAGCCGATACGCTGTAGCGTGTAGGCTCTGCCTGCGGGTCGTAGTTGACGGTGTAAGATGTAGCGGTAGCCGGAAGCTGCTCAATCATCTTGTCGTTGCGATATACGCGGAAGCCTTCGAGCTTGCCGAAGCCAGCCTTGTAGACGATGTCGTCGAGCAGCAGCATGTAAGCGTTATCTTCATGTGTAGCGCAACGTATTGCGAAGTAGCTTGCGCCCTCAGGCAGGTCTACTGTGTAAGAGTCCCACTTGCCGCCGCTGTGTGTGAAGGTTTCGAGCTTCTTGAAGTCGGCATGGTCGTTGGTCTTGTCAGAGTAATAAACCTCGATGGTCTGCGGATAGCGGATGTTCGACGGGTCGGGCTGACCGTTGTTAGCCCAGAAGAGCACAGTCTGCGCCTCGCCAGAGAGCATCGGCGAGATGAGCCAGTTGTCAGCATCGTAGTAAACGAACTTCTTGTTGACAATCTCGCGAGCGAACATAGTCATCAGACACTTCTCACCACCGTGAGGCTTGAGAGTGAAGTTCTGCGAAGTGATACCGTTCTGAATAGCATCCGGGTTGAACACGATATAGTTGTACAGCTCGTTCTCATGCGGGAAAGGCATACCCTGCGAGCCCCACAGACCACCAGTCTCACCACTCTTGATAGAAGAATAGGTAGTCCAATCGCCGAACTGGTTGATAGTCCAGTTGTCGTAGTTCTCGAATGTCTCGCGAGTCTGGATGCTTGCCGGAGTCGGAACGCTCCAGTTCATGGTGAGCTTACTTGCAGCCTGGTCGTTTGTAGCCGAGAAGTTCTTAGGCGAAGGAACGCCCGACTCAGCGAGGTCCACCATGCAATTAGCCATGTTGTCTACCTTATACTGGTCAGCAGCATACTCTACGTCAGCCACGAGGCGCAACTTAGACGACTGGCTTGTAACGTTGCTCTTCACGTCTACGGTGAACGACTTTGTCTGGAGCGGCTTGAGCACCTCTGTCACGGTCTGGTCGAACGCCAGAGTGCCGTCAGCGGTGAGCATCACGCGATAGTTTGAAGCATCCTTCTCGCCGTTGTTCGTTACCGTTACCGTAGCCTTGCCCGACACGCCTCTCTTCATCTTGGCAGGAGCCGAGATGCTCACAGCGAGGTCGTTGTCGTAGATGCTGCGAACGCAGATATCGTCGATGCGAACAACGCCGTATGTGTCAGCCTCGCCTACGAAGGTAAGCATCACATAGTCGCTCTTAGCCATCTCTGCCGGAATCTTGAACGATGTGCGGCGCCAGTCTTCAGCCTTTCCGCTGAGCTTAGAGTAGTCGACGGTGCCGATGAGCTTGCGTGTGCCGTCAGGAGTCTGAGCGTACACCTTGAGAACGCAGTTCTTGCCGGTTGTGCCATTGTAGCTGAAGAACACAGCCGGGTTGTTGGCGCCGGCGAGAGCTATCTTGCCAGAGCTGAGGTCGGCAGTACCGCCCTTGCTGAACGATGTGAACGCGCGGCAGTAGCTGTCGCCATCGCTTGAGGTCTGTGTATTAAGGAGGAAACCGATGCCGCCTTCCTCGTCGAGACCGAGCGACCACCACAAGCTGTTAGCCTCGCCCTCAGCGAAGTGAGAGGTGTAGGGCAGCGTGTAAGCCTTGCCGGTGACGATTGGCGAAGACATTACATGCTCGCTCTCGCCCTTGCTGTTCTTTGCGCCTACAGAGTAGAGACGCACAGCCTGCTCGCCCTCGGTAGTGTTGAACTTCTCGGTGAACGAGTTCTCTGTAGCCGAGCCAATGAGCTGCTGACTTGTTACGCCGTCAGAGATGCGCACGCGGTAAGCGTTGTATGTTACGTCGTCGGTGATGACAGCACCACCGTTTGTGCCGCGATTAGAAGCCTTGTTCCAAGTGAGCTTCACGCCGGTCTTCACGTCGGTAGCGTTCACGTTTGTGAGCGGAGCCGGCTTGTCGAGACCTACGTATCCGGCGAATACGGTCGGTGTGCCTGCGCCTGCTGCGGTGTAGGCTGTGATGGTATAGTTGTTGAAGCCAGCCACCGGCGAATTGTCGTCGCAAGAGAGAGTAGCTCCTGCCTTGCTTGCTCCGAACTCCTTAACGGTTACGCCGTCGCGTGTCACGATCACCTTTGTGACGTCTGTAAGCGCCTTGCCTGCAACGGTCTTTGTAGGCAGTGTGAAACTGAGAGTAGCCTTCAGCGCTGTTGTCGGGTCGGGTGTGAAGGTCAGGTTCTCCACGGCAGCCGGTCCGTTGAGGTGTCCGTTGTCGACGATAGAGAAGTCCTCCACGTAGATATAATCCATCGCCTTGTCGCTGATGGCGTGTATGCCGAGGAAGAACTGCTGGGCGGCAGAGGTGCGAATCTCACTGTCGTATGTAGTGCTTGTAGCCGGCAGCTTTGTAGCTGCGAGGAAGGTATTGGTGAGGCTTGCCACGTCCTGCTTCGTGCCCCACTTAGCCTCTATCTTCTCTGGGAAGTAAGCGTTTGAAGCACGTGCTGTGAACGCCACCTTATAAGAGTGGTTAGCCTCGAGCTGTATGGTCGGAGTGATGAGCCAGTCGTTGGCGCTCTTGCTAGAAGAAGCTGCGTAGTAAGCGCTCTGCTTTACCTCGTGCCAAGCCCATGTCTTGCCGTCGTTGTTCGAGTCGACAACCTTGAAGAGGTCGAACGCAGCCTCTGTAGAGAAGTCCTCGTAGTAAGGCGGCACAATGTTGTCGCCGTAAGAGACGGCGCTGGTGCGACGCTCTGCGCCACGCTTTGTGCCGTTGACGGGGATAATGCCGTAGTAGTAGTTGCGCAGGTGCTTGTCCTTGATAGTCTCCGAGAACGACGAACCGCTGATGTTTGTGCCTACGGTCTTTGCGTCGGGATAGCGCACGATGTCGTAGCGCAGCTCGCCGAGGTAGCCGTTGTGTACTGAGCCCGAAGGCTTGCCCCATGTGACGTTAGCCTTGCCGTTGGCGTCAATCTTCAGACGTGCAAAAGACACCTGGTTAGGCTCGTCGTAGCCTACGTATGCCGATGTCTTGGCTGCCTTGCTCTTGCCTGCGGCGTTAGAGAGCGTAACGGTGAAGTTGTTCAGACCCTCGGGTGCTGTTATCTCCTTTGTCGTAGACGAGTTGGCAGGGATAGTGCCGGTGAGCACTTCCATCTGTCCTGAGCGCACCGAGAAGTCGAGTGTGCCGCTGAGTGTCTGTCCGCCGTATGTCTTCGACGGAGCGGTGAGCGACATAGTACCCGTTGTCGATCCGTTCTCGAACTTCACGGAGAAGCCGGTCGGTGCGGCAGGTGCTGCTGCGTCGGGTGTTGCTTCGGGTATAGCCATACCAAGTATCTGCTCGTTGTGCGGGAACTCGGCGATGAGTGTTGCCTTGCCGGTCTTGAGGTCTACCGAGTAGAGAGCGCCCTTGCGCTCGGCGTCATATGCTGCCCAGTAGAAGGTGTCGTCGTCCTGGTCGATGGCACCACTCTGTGTCCAGCTCTTCTCTGACGACGGAGCTACGTATACGCCGGTAGGTCCTACCTCGGTCTCTTCGCCGGTGATGGTGTTGAGCTCGTAGAGAATGCCGTCGGTAGCCACGCCGTAGACGCGTTCCTCAGAGCTTACGCCCATTGCCACGAACTTGTGTTTTGACGGACCTATCGTTGTGCGGTCCATCTCGTTGTAGTCGATGATGCCGAACTCGAACGACGACATATCGCTGGTATAGAACTGGCCGTATGCCTTGCCGGTGAGCTGACTGGTGGCTGTGGCTGTAGCGATGAGCGAGGGGTCGCTAACGAGTTCGGGTGCGAACTCAGAATGCCAATTGTCTTCGGTGTTGAACTGATAGTACATCACGACGAGCTTGCCCGTCTCCTGCGACATCGAGAAGTGTACGGCGTGGTACTTGCCGTCGTAGTAGGAAGAGCCGCCGTTAGGCGACATAGTGCGCGAGTCCTCTGTCTTGAGGTCGCGGAAGTTGCCCGCCGTTGCTGCGTCGAACGCCATGTAGCCGAGCTGGTTGCTGGCTGTAGGGTACGCGTTGGCGTTGTTCATGTAGCCCCAGAGGTCGCGGCTGGCTGCACGCGCTGCTGCCTTTAGCGGACTGAGGAAGTTGGCACCGGCCTTCGCGGTCTGTGCTTTTGTCTGTGCCGATACCGGAAAAGCCGCCATAGCCAGTGCTACGGCAGCTATCGCTGAGGCAACAGAACGTCTGTTTCTTCTGTTCATAATATGTGATTTGTTGTAAGTAATTATGTCTTTGATTGTTACAAGTAGAAATATTTTGCAAATATAAACATAATTACGCACGCTGACAAGCATAAAAGGTTTATTTAACACAACAAGCCCGTGTTTGGTCGCGCAGGTTCAGCAAATCTACCACGATGTTCACTATGCTCACTACCGCAAGGCATACAAGGCCCGAGACGAGCACGAGCGCTGCATATCGCGAATACTGTCCGAGTGCTACGAGCAGGGCGTTCTCCACGCCGAACGAGAAGAGTGGCTGTTCGGCTGGCATGGCGAGCATCAGGGCTATAGCGCCTCCGCCCAACACGATGCCCAGCACGAAGGCAGCGAGCATGGCGTAGCGGTAGCGTCTGATGCAGGCTTCTTCGTGCTGCTTCAGATACTCCACGGCGTCGAGGCGCTTCTCGAGTTGCGCGATGAATGCGTCGCCGTCGTCGAAGGTGGGTCGGGCTGCGAGGAAGAGTTCCTCAAGTGCTTTATCTTTCTTCATACGTTCAATATTGTTTTAAGGTTGTCTCTGCCGCGCGAGAGTTGCTGCTTCACGGCGTTTATGGTGCAGTCGGTGATGTCGGCTATCTCCTTCACCGAGTAGCCGCTCATGTAGAACATCACCACTGCCGAGCGCTCCTTGGGCGAGAGCGTGGCGAGCGCCATGTACAGCTCCTGATGGCGGAAGGCGGAGTCGGCTGTGGCGGCTGACGCCACGGAGCGCGCCGCGCTGATGTCGTCGAGCGTGCGCATGCTTGCCTTGTGGTTGAGGAAGGTGTTGCGCGCTATCTTTAACAGCCATGCGCGGAACTTACCCTCGTCCCTATAGCCAGCCGACGAGAGGTAAGCCTTCACCAGCGTTTCTTGCGCTATGTCGTCGGCGTCGTCGCGCTTGCCGCAGCAGAGGGCGAGCAGAAAGCCTCGCAACGCCTCCTGCTCGCTCTTCACAAGTGCTATGAATTGTTCTCTCGTCATACGTTGTTATTCTTGCTTCATGTTCTGCTGCTCTGCCTCCATCTCCTTGGCGAGCATACGGCGGCCTACGAAGTAGCTTATGAGGAAGGCGATGCCGATGGCTATCAGTGCTGCGCCTACGACAACGATTAAATCTTCGCTCTGCACGCCGAGGAAGAAATAGAGCAGCATGAAGGCTACGCCCATAAGACAGCAGAGACAGCCGCGCTCGAGTCTGGCGAGCAGCTTCTCCTTGATGAGCTTCTCCGACTTCTTCAGGTTCTTCATGAGCTGTTCCACGTCGATGTCGGGGTTCTTCTCCAATACGGCGAGCACTATCTCCTTCCGGTTGCGCTCGGATGCCAAAGCACTCCTGAACACGATTGCTACAATGGCGATAGGGAGCACTACTGCCACTCCTATCGGAACTAAAATTTGTACTAACCAAAACATAATCTTTTGTCGTTTTTAATTGTTATACTTGTTATTTTTTATGTCACTATGTGCAGAAGCGGTGCGTTTGCTGCTTCTTTCTAAAGCGGCTTGTTTGTTGCTTCTTGCTGAACCAGTTCATTTATATAACAAGCGGCACGGGCAAAAGGTGACATTGCACGAGCAAAAATAATGAAAACGATGAAACATATATTAATCTTTATAATCTCTTCTGCTCGTCCTTGCCTGCGCCCTGTCCCTTATACCTTGAGCGTTTGCTGTTGAAGAAGTAGTTCAATTGCAGTTCTACGCCGCGTGTATAGGAGGTGCTGTTCTTGTTGCCCTCAACCCTCAGCGTGCGAATGCTCCAGCGGTCGCGCTGACCGTTGAAGATATCGTTCACATAGAGGTTGCAGGTGAGCGTTCCGTTGAGGAAGCTCTTGAACGCACGCATATTCACCGATGTGTACGACTTGTGCTCCTGCGATCCGCTGTCGTAAGCAGATACCGCAGCGCCTTGCAGAGAGAACCACAAGGTTTTGTTGATGACAAACCGGTTCATCAGACTCGCCAGGAACTGCGGCTTGCTGAACATCGTTTCTGAACACGCTATAGTTGGAATTCATCGACGCGTCATACTTCAATGTCTTGTTCAGACTGACAGACATGCCGACGGAATGGTCTTTGCTGAAGTCGTAGCTTAGACTTGCCGACGGCAGGAAAGACTGAGTGCGACAGCCGAACTCGCCGTGCTGAACGGTCTTTTGCTTGTAGTCAGTCATATTCAGCACACTCGTGAAGTCGGTTTTCTCAGCAGAAAAATCGTTGTTGTAATAAGGATAAAGGTTCAGTTCGAAGCCTTTCTTGCGATAAGTGGCTGACACGCCTCCCGCTTCGGCATGCTCCTTGAAGTAGCTGCCGCGGACGGGTACGAAGAAACTCATAAAGTCCTCAAGACGCTTGATGGTGGTGATGTTGATAACCGAGCCTACTCCTGCGCTGTAGCGTGCGCCGGGCGCCGTGATCACTTCCACCGACTTGATATCCTTTGAGGTGAGCTGGCGGAGTTCGGTGTCGCTCTTCAACTGTCTTCCGTTTATATATATCAGCGGACTGCCTTTTCCGAAAACATTGACGGATCCCGACGAGGTTACATTCACACGCGGCAGCTCTGAGAGCACGTCGAGTGCGGTTCCTACCTGCGAAAGCAACGATTTCTGAACGTCGTAACTCATTCCGCCTGGCGTCATCTTCATGGCTGGACGTGCAGCTTCTACCACCACTTCCTTCAGAATGTGGCTGTCGTGGCTGATAACGATGTCGCCCATTCGTTCTTCCTTTACGGCAAGAAACCTTGTCTCGTATCCTACACACGACACCTTCAGCAAGCAGCTGTCCTTGTCGTACGAGATAGAGAACGTGCCGTCGTCAGCCGTCGTCACGCCATTGATGTATGTGGAATCAGCCGAAAGTAATACTACGTTCACGTAAGCTACCGGCTTTAAGCTCTCGTTGACTATACGACCTGTCGCGTTCTGTGCTTTTGCAGCGATAACTGCCAAGCACATTGCGATTATGATTAGTGCTCTTTTCATTGTGTGTTGTGTTTTACATGTTCGATTTCATTTTTATAACAAAGTTACAGAATTACTTTGTATTATAGACGAGTTTTGCAAACATTTTGATGCAGAAAATCTCTTTCGATTCTTTATATATAGCCCATGTCTGATGGCATAGGAAGAGAATTCGCGTATCTATCTTCACATGCAACTAATCGCTATTTTATCCCGAATTGGGGTATCTTATTATAAAAGTTTTCGATATTTCTTCTTCAGTTCTTAAATTATTACTATTTTTGCAAGGTAATTTGTAACAAACGGACTGAGTCTATTGTTTAATTACAAGAATTATATTGTCTAACTTTTAAAATTTACAGAAGAAACAGATAGAAAAACAAGAATGAAACGCTAATGGTTTTGCAATTATGAGAATTGCGACCTGTCAATGGGATTTAATCGGGGAAGACACAATTCCTCGCAATCATTAACAATGCGTTTCCGTTCTATACTTTTGATATTGAGCTTTATTGCTCTTGTTCTCTAATCATGAATACCGCCAATCATTCAACGCATGAGAACAAGTAGTAGGAAGGTTCACGCTAATAAGGCGTGGACTGTTCCTCGCTTGTTATGCGTTCAGGTCACTTGGCGGTAACCTATGATTAGACAGGCAGAGGAACGGTTACACGCCTTTTTTTGTATACATAATCCTATTGACCCACAGACAGTCACTTTTTTTACTAACCAGGCACAACACGCTAAAAAAACAACACAAACCGTGCGTGCCACAAACACAATTATGTATATGAAAAATTTAAAGTATCTGTTCTTAATGCTTTTTGCCGTACTCGCGTTCACATCGTGCGAAGAAGAAAACGAAGACCAGAAACCAACATTCTCTACCTACTTCAAGATGAGCATAACCAACTGCGAACGCGTAGGCGATAATCTCAAGGTCGACTTCAAGATGAAGAACATATCGGGAGAAGACCTGCAGCAAGTGCAGCTCAACGGCGGCAGCGTATGGGACATGTGTGAGGACAACACCGGAAAGCAATACTATTCGGAACTTTCTATCGGCGGAAGTTGGCAGACAAGCGTGCGCACCCCGATGCGCAAGGGTGAGAGCTTTACGGGATCATTCTTAATCAAAAACTTCAACACATCTACCAAAGCCAACAGACTCAACCTTATATTCAACTGCTCATGCCAGACTCTCGACTTCTACGGACGAGGAGAGATTGACAACATTAAAATCGTCGACAACCGCATTCTGTTTGACGGCATAT
>ERZ1026874.1417-NODE-1417-length-12918-cov-5.285159_pt1 | contig 12918 bp, 8 predicted proteins | sample MGYA00380167_ERZ1026874 | MGnify/ENA primary metagenome ERZ1026874 (study PRJEB33269, sample SAMEA4719803) | human gut metagenome | biome: human-associated habitat; feature: organic feature; material: feces | place: Cameroon | collected 2013-10 ...
CGATATAGTTTACACTCTTAGGTATATAAATACTTTTTAATTTACTACAATTTTCAAAAGCATAATTTCCTATTATCTTTAAGCTGTCTGGTAATTTAATTTCGACAAATTTACTATAGTTGAACGCTCCTTCTTCTATTTCTTTAACTCCTTCTGGTACAACTAAACTATCAATTTCACACCCATAAAATGCATCCTCAGCAATACATTTAACATCATCTGGAATAGACAAAGCTTTATTCATAGCATAAATCAATGTTTTTGTATTATTGTTAATAATGCAATCATTCTTTATACTGAATATACTATTATCCTTTGAAATCTGAATATCTGATAAATTATTGCATCCGGTAAATACACCATTTCCTATTGCCCGTACCGTTTTCGGTATAAAGATACTTTCAAGTGATTTACAACCAGTAAAAGCACTGTCACCTATTTTTTCAACTCCATCTGTCATATATATTTTTTTTAAAGAATCACAGCTAGCAAATGTATATCCATCTATAAAATACAGACTAGGAGGCAACACTATTTCACTTAAGCAGTCACAATTTACAAAAGTACTCGATCCTATTTCTTCCAGACCATCTGCAATATAGAAATTTTCTATATTTTTTCCAACCTCAGACCCTAACCCACTGAACATATTGTTCCCTAATTTAGTAATTCCGCTATCAATAACAACTGTATTTATAACTATATTTGACTTATGCCATGTATCTTCTGTTATCACCCCTTCTCCGTAAATAATTAATGTATTATCTTTGTAGTACCATTTTGCCTTACTCCCACAAGTTCCTTTATCTTCTGCAGAAGTTTCTGGCAATCTTTCCTTTATTTCTGATATTTTTTGCTTTACTTCTGTCCTCTTGTTTTCATATATGTTTTGTACCATTTGTTCATTATTATCAGATGTGCCAGTTTCCTTTATGTTTATCTGATTTTTTCCACACCCAGCAAGTCCTATTAACATAATAACTGTCAACATTAAAACTATTTTCTTTTTCATAAACAATTCTCCTTGTGTGTTAATTTATTGCTGTACTCTTTCATAAATTCCAACGGAACCATTTTTAGCTGTTAATGTTAATTTATTATCTGATAAAGTGTAACTCCAAACATCATCACCTATTTTCAATCTTCCATTTTCAGAAATCCATTTCTCTTGATATCCTGCACTTGTTACACTAGTTCCATCACTAAACAATTCAAATCTTTCATAAAACCATGAACTATCCTTTCCTTCCTTTATTTCCCACCTTCCTAATATTGCATTTTGTTGCGCTGTCTGTTGTGTCCCAGATTTTCCTCCACAAGCAACAAGACCTACCAGCATCATTAAAGTCAACACTAAAACCACTTTCTTTTTCATAAACAATTCTCCTTTGCAATTTTATTAACTGTATAAACACAGACTGCCTATTTAGTTAATGAAATTTTAGCATTTTAGACTATATAATTCAAGTTATTTTTAACTGTATGCACAGTTTATATATTCTATTCTGTTTCCATCTCACATCAGAATATTTTAACTATGTAAGCATAAAATAGCCTATATAGTTTATGTAAAATTACCATTTCCGACCATACAATTCAAGTATAATTATATTCTATAGGCAGGTATATTATGGATTATTATATGATTGGGCAAAAAATCAGAAAATTCAGAAAAGGATGTGGATTATCACAGGAACAACTGGCTGAAAAAGTAGGAATCTCTACAACACATTTGAGCCATATCGAAACAGGAAACACTAAGCTCAGCTTACCGGTATTTGTTGATATTGCAGAAGCTTTATCTGTACAGACTGATGAGCTGCTTTACGACACCCCAAGTATTAATCTATCTACCAAAGCAGAAATACTAAATGTTTTGGATTCGTGTTCAACACAGGATTTTTATATTTTAAGAGACATTATTAATGCTACAAAATGTTCACTTGATAAGTACAGAAATTAATTCACTCACAATTAACAAAGAACCGGATCGCAAGAAAATCCCACAAAGGATTCTCTCCGACCCGGTTCTTTGGCTTGTTTATAGTTTTATTAGATTTTAGCGTATCAGTTATCTTACATTCTTAATCTTACGTCTGCCTGTTACTGCTACACCTGCTGTTAAAGCAAGTACTGCAGCTAATGAATATACTGCCATGTTGTCTGCATCGCCAGTCTTAACATCTGATACAGATGTATCTGATGTACCTGCATCAGTTGTGTTTCCAGACTCTTCTGAATCAGAAGGTGTACCTGCATCAACCTTTACTAATGCATTGATTGCTGCTGTAAGATGCTCTGTTGCCTCATCAACATCTGCCTGATATTCTGCAACTGCAAGTGCATCGACTGCTTCCTCATACTCAAGCTTCATAGCTGCCCAAGACTCGGCTGTGTAATCAGCTTCGTTAAGTGCATCTGCTGCTGCAATAGCTGCTGAAAGCTTTGATGTATCACTTACAGGTGCTTTAATCTTAACGATATTAGCATCAGTTGCTTCAAAATCAATTGTAGTATCAGTATATCCTAATGCATATACAGTAAGTGACCAGTAACCTGTTCCATCATATCCTGCTGGTAACTGGCAACGTGCTGAATCTGTAAGTCCAAGCTGGATTCCCATTACTTTGTGCATCCAGTTATCTGCTGCGAATTTAGTGCCATATGTAGCAACAGCATTTGTTCTTGTTGCATCATTTCCATAATATGTCCACTTAACAGCCTGCATCATAGCACCTAATGCGCCATAACCATCACCATTAATATCAACTCTTAAGAATTCACCGTATGAACCTGTAGCATCTTTTACTGTAGATGTAATGTTAGCAGCCACACTTATATCCTGCTCTGCAAATGACTTTCCACTTCCAGTCTGTCTTGCAGAGAATGAATATGTTCCATCTGCATTCTTAACTGCTGTCTTAATTCCGTTAGTATCTGCATTAACTGCTGCTGTATACTCATATGAGCTAAGCTTGTTCTCGCCGAATCCACCGTATAACTTCTCGCCATTCTTGACAACTCTGTAATGCTGCTCAAAATCAGCAAGATCAGATGTCTTAACCTTAACCGGAACATACTTAATACCAGTTACATCATAAGAAGAAACTTTAGATGTTGAACCATCTGCATTAGTAATTGTGCCTCTGTTGTATGAAAGCTGTGTACCATCTGTAAGTATCATCTGCTTTCCATCACTGCTCCAGCCGGCAAGCTCATACTTCTTACCATCTTCTGTATCAATTGTTGCCATGCACTGGTAGCTTCCTCTGTGAAGACCATGATTGGTTGTTGCTCTTGTTACTGTATCAAAACCGCCTTTATCGTACTCACCATGTGTATCCTTCTCATTAGATGATGTTACATCCCCTGCGTTATATACGCCCTCGTTAGCCCAGTATTCCTGCCATGTAAGTCCAGCATATACATATGAATACTCATCATCTGCTGCATGTGTATCAGACACAAGAGCTGGAAGTGCTGTAACTGCAAGAACAGTAGCGGCTGCAACAGCAACAATCTTAGTAAAAATGTTCTTCCTCATAATTCCTCCTTGTTTTGCGAAGCAAAATCCGAACCCATTGGTGAGGAGAGGAATTTTGCCTCCTTATAATTTTTTCTATTACAAATCTGCTCTACTTCTTAGCCGATTTATAAGCATAGTAAAATGCCTTCTTTATGGCATTGCTTGATTTAGTAGCCCCAGAAACACTGTCAACACCTGATGTACTCTGATTTGCAAGAAGCTGTGCAGGAACCTTTGCATTTGCCATATTAAAATACTGCACATCCTGCGCACTCGCTTCTGATTCAGCAGTAACCGATGTAATCGTATCTCCTGATATGACTATTGTAACCGTTACATTGTAGTTATAAGTCTCACACACAGCGGAACCTGTATAAGTTCCATCTGCTTTAAATTTTGTATTAGCCGGTGTATCACTGCCTGAACCGCCGCTCAGCTCTCCACTATTGTCAGAACCATTATCCGGCTGAGCTGACTGATTACCACTGTCAGAACTATTACCTGATGAATTACCAGAAACATTATCCGAACCGGAATTATTGCTATTTCCCGACACTTCATTTCCTACACCACCAGCCTGTGAGTCTGACTGTCCATCTGATGAAACAGATTCTTCCAGACTCTCTTGTGTTGTTCCTTCGGCATCTGTCTTAGCCGTACTGCTCTCAATCTCTTTGACCATTGCTGCAACTGTCTCTTCGTTAAAGAAATCGTTCCATTCCTCATTGTCTTCCGATGCCGACACTGTCTGTCTTCCTGCAAAGCACGACACCGTCATCACTGCACATATAACCAATGCCAGTCCATACAGAACCGTCTCTGGTTTCTTACCGTATGTCTTTCCGGCTCTTGCTGCCTTTACTGATACAGCCTTTGCTATTCTCATAGCTGCATATCCTAAGAAGACTATGCTGTAGATAACAACATTTGCAATATAAGTACCAAGTCCAAGTCTTGCATAAGGTATGTTAATGAGCATAATGTGAACATACAGAAGACCATAAAACACATATGCTGTGCGCTGTAACTGCTTCCACTTCTTAGCCTGCATCTTCTTTCTTACAGCCTGAAATGAAGTTACTGTAAGCACAATCATTATTATGATAAGCACAAGGCTTATTATTGCTGCTGTAAGCTGTGTTGCTGATAATGCCTCCGGCTTAATAAAAAGCATTTTAAAATATGTTATTCCATATGTGAAATTATGACACAGGACAAGTATTGCCGCTGTAATTGACAATTCACCTCTTATCTTCATAAGCGGTGCAATCAGCTTGCTGCCCTTAGGCAGTGCACCTGTGTACATTACTGCAACGAACATTGCCGTTCCAATAGAGCCTTTTGCAAATATTCCTAGTATATTGTTCTTTACAAACAAAGGCATTGGCAGAAACTCAAGCAGGAATACCGCAATAGAGATTACTGCCGCCCCTATATAGTAGATACCCGCGTGTTTTTTTAGTGAACCTTTAAGAAAATATATGAATAAAGCTACGATTATAAGTGATATTATTAATAACATGTCTGCTCCTTCTAGTCTTTATATCAACGGTTAGTTTTCATAAACAAAAGTAATTTCATCTATCTTTAATTAGTTTTTTCTAACTGTTCTATAGAATATATTTTAGTCCCTGCATTTGTCAATACAGACTGTTAATAATAATTCTCATTAAGGCTGTCTGGTAATTATTTCCGTGTTCATATTTGTTGAAAAACTGTCAGCTATTCCCTCTGACACATATACTTTGATTCCATCATAAAGTATCATCTCAAAATCAAGCGAGCCACTTCTATACAACTCTTTCGCACCATCAAGCCCCATTACAAAAAGCGCCGTTGACAATGCATCTGCTGTAGTTCCATCTGAACACACAATTGTAACAGAAGTCAGGTCGCTCTCTGATGGATAACCTGTCTGCGGGTCTATAATATGATGGTATACATGTCCGTCCTGCTCAAAATATCTCTCATATCCACCTGATGTTATAACTGCCTTATCAGCAGTGCTTAATACACCAAGATAACTGCTTTCACTGTCAGGATTCTGTATGGCAACCCTCCAGTCTGAGCCATCAGTCTTAGTTCCAAGCACCTGCACATTGCCTCCAAGATTAATGATTGCGTGCTCTATGCCGCAGTCCTTCATAATCTGAATCACCCGCAAAGAAGTATAACCTTTGGCAATTCCACCAAGGTCAATGCTTGCACCATCTGACAATGTCACCTGCTGCCCGTTAACCTCCACATTTGTATAAGAAACATGCTTAAGTACATCCGCAATCTCGCTGCTTTCTGGCACTCTGTAATTCTTGGTGGTAAATCCCCACAGCTCCATAACCGGGTATATCGTAATATCGAAAGCACCTTTAGTTTCTTTAGATACCTGCATTGCCCTGTTCATTATAAATGCGGTTTCTTCCGATACTTCACCGCTTCCATTTTCATTTATCTTAGTAACATCACTGTCCTCATTTCCTACCGAAAACATTGCATCAAGCCGGTTAATCTCCTGAACTGCTTTACTTACTGCTTCCTCTGAATTGCTGCCATATGCAGTAAGCGACATATATGTATCCATTGCAAATATTTCCTGTGTACTCTGGACTGTATCGTCCTCCTCTGGCTTGCTGCCACCACATGCCGTCAAAACAGCCGCTGCAAGAATTGCTGTAATTCCTGCCAATATATATTTTCTGATATTATATTTCATGCTTTTAAGTTTTATCCTCCATCTTATACTAGTTAGTTCCATAAAACTTTATAGCATAATAATTAAAATGTCAATCACATACGGTCACACATTCACCACGCAAAAACACCCGCAATATAATTGCGGGTGCTCCTGTAAAGAAAATTCTTATGAAATTAGATATCTTTTCTTCTTCTCATGTATACTGCTGCCATTCCAAGTAAGCCACTAAGTCCTGCTGCCATTAATGCTGCATACATTCCTGTATGACTCATATCACCAGTCTTGACTGTTGTGTCTGCTCCTGTTGATGTTCCTGTTGAATCATCTGGTGTCTCGGCAGGATTCTCGTTATCTGATGGATTTCCTTCAACATATTCTGGGTTCTGGTTATTCTCACCTTCCCATGTAACATTTAAGTTATGAAGCATTGTTGTATTCTGCCATCCGCCTGCGCCAAGTGTTCCTGTATGCTGGATTGCAACTCCGCCAAAGCTGTTAGCTTCAATATCTGCTGTAAGGTCAACCACATGTGGATATCCCTTAGCTGCCTGGTCTGCAAGCTGTTCTGTTGGTGTCTCAACATGAGCTGTGAGCTTATTGCCTTCAGCCTTTAAACTGATTGTACAGCCTGTTGCATAGCAGCTTGCAATAACTTTATCAGAAATCTCTGTTACTGTTCCATTGTCATATTTTACAAGTACAAATGTTACGGCATTAGATGAATCCCTTGTTCTTATTATTCTTAATCCGTATCCTGTAAGTGTTGATGTATCGAACTTAAGAAGTACATCCATATACTGTCCTGCACTACCAAATCCCTGACCTGCTGTCTTAGCCGGATCAACTACAAGCTTAAGTGACATATCACCATATGTTCCTTCTACTGGTGTATACATAAGTCTTGCGCCCTGTGTACCTTCATATAATCCAGCGCCTACACAGCCGTTACCTGTTGTTCCATATTTCCAAGGTTCTTCTGTATCAGCTCCCTGCCAGCTTCCAAAACTTTCTGTATCTGCCGGACGGTTATAATCTACAGTCCAGAAGCCAGCTTTGATTTCTGACTGCTTTACATTAGGGAAGTTAGAGAAATCTGTAGCAAAGTTCTTGCTTCTTACATCTTTCACTCCGATTGCCTTGTCATATACTGTATTTTCCGGTGTTCCATAATCACTTCTGATGTTCTTAGATTCTACCTTAGCCATGATGTAATATCCTACATCACCTGCTGTTAACTTATATGTATACTCTGGTGAATCATTTCTTGTTACTGCTACAAGTATAGGATTGCTGCCCTCTGCATCTGTACATCTGTACCATGAGATTGCAGACATGTCTTCTCTGCTTCCTAAATCAAGTGAGTAATCTACTTTAAGACTGCCCTGTCCGTCATTAGTAATAACTGGTGCCTTTGTAAATGCTGGTGCTTCAATCTTGCTTGGCTTTACAGTAATTCCAACTGCTGCTTCAAGACCTGACTCTGTAGATGCATTTATAATGACCTTCCTAGCTGCATCATCATTATTAGTACCTTCTACTTTGCATGTTCCGTCACCATTATCTGTTAACTTCACATATGCCTTATCTTCGTCTGATACGCTGTATGTTATCTTCTGTGTTGTATCATTAGTTCCATAGAAATAGTTAACTGCTCCTCCTATTGAAGCTGTTTCCTTTCCAGATTCAATCTCTGTGACATCTGATGTTATTGAAAGCTGTGTTGCAACTGTGTCCTGTCCGGCTGCTTTAATTACATCCTTAACTCCTAATGGATCCCAGTCGTCACTGCCCTTTAAAAGATTGTATGTGTTGTAATATGTCTTACCGCCTGACACAACCTTGTAGGCATCAAGTACTGACTTGCCTGTCATATCAACGGTTTCTTTAGCACCCTCGCCACCGATTGTAATGCTCTGTCCATTATGAATTATGTTGCTCTGATAACACTTTAATGAAGTTGATGGTGTTTTAGTCCATCCAATTGATATAGGTACACTTAAATTACTGTTATATACACAGTCTACTGCGGTAATTGTGCCACCTTCCTTAGTAAAGAACTGTGTAGGTTCGGCTTCAACATTTAATATCTTACAATTAAATGTACAACCTAAAAATGTTGAACCTGTACCATATGATGAATATAATGGTCTGTTTCCGTAGAAATCAAAATCGCATCCTACATATACAGCATTTGCATTAAGGGCATCATCTGTACTTTCAAAATGACAGTTGTTATAAAGACTTCTTGATGCTCCATTTATTGGGTCAAGATTAAGTCTGCTTATAAAGTTACAGTTATCTGCAAACATCTTGTCTCCAGAAACATCAGCAAGCTGTGCCTGTGTGATTGTCTCTGTTCTCTTTGCCTGATTAAGCTCACTCATAAGCGGATAATCAAGGTCAACGCTGCAATAGTTACCTATTGTTATGTTCTTAACTGTAAGTGCGCCGCTGCAGTTGAATCTGAACATGGTATAGTTACCGTTAGAGGCATGTGACTGTCCTCTGTTTCCAGCTAATACAACATTATCAGGATTTCCTGTAAGACCTTTGATAGTAAGATAATCTGAATTAACAACCATTCCATAAGGTACTGAATATCCTTCTGTCTTCTGTACTGTATCTGTTGCTGCCGGATCATCTATCCAGTATACATATGGTGCAACATATACTGTCATTGGATTGTCTGCTGTTCCATTCTTTAATGCGTCTGCTGACAATGCCTTAGTAATATCGTTATATACATATGGGTACTGGGCAGCAAGCTCGTCTGATAATGAGCCATCAAGATATATGGCTGTCTCCGACAACTGGATTGTCTCACCCTGATACTTAATGTAAGTTCCACCGAATTCAACCGGATCAGAACTGTCCATTGGTGTGTAACCTTCTAATGTTTTGTTGATGTCTTTTACTGCTGAATACCTTCCAGCTTTTACTCCTGTTTCCTGTGCAAATGCATAGTATCCCTGTAATGGAGCTAAGTTGCCTGCAACAAGAACGCCGGTCATGACACTGACGGCAACAGAAGCAATAATTTTGTTTCTTCGTATCATATTATTCCTCCTTATATTAAATTGTTTCTGCTTCTTAAGATGCTTTCATTATATTCACATTGTATTTTTATATATACAAAAAAACAGCACGAAATCTTCCAAAATCAAAAAAATATGTAAAAAATCAGTAACATTTTCTCTATAAACGACCTATAATCAATATATGATTTTGCTTCGTAAGATATTATTCATATACCAAGGAGACGGCAATGTACCATTTTATTAATGACAATTTCCACACGGATATTGCTACTGTGCCTCCATCTTATAAGATGAAACATTTTCATGAACATAACAGATGGGAGCTGATGTTTATATATTCTGGTTCCTGCACCCTTTATGTAGGTGATGAAATATATATGTTAAATCCGGGCGGACTTGCTCTTATCCCACCAGACAAGGCGCACATGACTACTTACCTCGCCGGAAGTGACCATACAAGATATGTGTTATATTTTAATAATGATGATTTAAAGTGGATTGCTGATGATTCCTCTCTGGATATAGAAAGCATTTTCCATAAACATCCTGTTGTCCATATACCAGAAAGACGACTTGATTATATATCATCAATTATCCAGAAGATTTCTTATGAACACAATGGTGTCGACAGTCTGTCTTTATCTTTCGTACATTCTTATTTTCATGAACTTATACTTTTTATTCTGCGCTGTCAGATGTACGAAGATAATGTTATTACGAAAATGGATACAGGTAATGAACTTATCCAGAAGGTTATTGAATATATTATCGAGAATTATCACAATGACATAACTATGGCTGCTACTGCAGAACTTTTTAATATGAGTGAATCGAGCCTTTCCAAGAAATTTAAGGCTTTTACAGGCTTCAGATTCAGAGAGTATCTTATTTATGTAAGAACGCACGCAGCAGCAGACCTTTTAGTCAACACCAGCCTCTCTATTACTGAGATTGCTGACAAATGTGGTTTCGCCGACAGTAATACTATGGGCGGCACATTTAAAAAAATAATGGGCGAAGCGCCCGGAAGCTACAGAAAGAGCCATTAATTATATTTTTTATTTTGGAATGGAGGTTATTATGGCAGATTTTATTTTACTTAATGAAGATTTCTCTGATTTTCCTATTGGTGAATTTCCTTATGATAAGAATCATTCGGCAATGGGTGAGTATCATTTTATCCATTATCCTGGATATTATGGTAAATGGTATGATCCGGTATGCAACCATGTTTATAACGGTCAGGGGGCTTCATGGATTATTTCTGAATATAATGGAAAACATTTTATGGAGCAGATGCGTATCCGCAATGACAAGCCACACCGCACATTTCCTATGCTCACAAGCGGTGACAGATTCTGGCGCGATTATACTATAACTGCAAGTGTGCGTATGTTTACTACCAAATGGGGCAATGCCGGCATTGGTTTTTGTTGTCAGAACTCTGCTAATCTTCTTGTCCTTGTTTTTGAAGAGCATGAGTTAAGACTTGAGTATCGTCATAAGGAGGAGGTTACTGTACTCGATTCTGTACCTTTTGATTACAACTGTGATGATACTTATGTACTTAAGGCTGAGATTAAAGGCAGCCATGTTATATGCAGTGTTGATGATAAGGTTTATTTTGATCTTGACACTGAATATGCAAGGCAGGGTGGCAAGGTTGCCATTACTGCAACTATCCCAACACAGTTCGGTTTTGTAAATGTTACTACTTCTGAAAGTACTGCTGCTTCTATTGATGCTGCAAGAAATGCGTATAAAGCTGAATGTGAAGATGCACAGGCACATTATCCTAAGATGAAGCTTCTTAAGAAAATTGACCTCAAAGGCTGCGGCACCGGAAGACAGCTTCGTTTTGGTCATCTGCTTGGCAATGGCGAGTATCAGATGGTTATGGCTCAGTGCCAGAAAAGAGTAAACCGTGATGCTTATGGAACAATCAGCTGTCTCACCGCATTTGACCTTGATGGCAATATATTATGGCAGCATGGTGAACCTACTGATAATCACGACATTGGAACTATATCAGCAGATATGCCTATGCAGATATATGATATTGATGGTGATGGCTTTGATGAGGTTATAACAGCCAAGAATTTTGAAGTGCTGATTCTTGATGGCAGAACAGGTGAAGTGAAGAAACGTGCCAAAACACCTTTCTCTACACCAGAAGAGGACGGAACTATTATCGGTGTTCCTGATAAAATCTACGCATTTGACAGAATTAATCCTGATGGTATGCGTATATGTAATTTCCGTGGTCTTGACAAGCCACGCGATATTCTCATTAAGGACCGTTATTGCAGGGTGTATGCACTTAATGATGACCTTGAGGTTATGTGGCATTTCCAGAGTGATAAGAATACCGGACATTTTCCTTTTGCAATTGATATTAACGGAGATGGACATGATGAACTTTTAGTTGGTTATAACATGCTTGACTGCCACGGTAATAAAATGTGGACTATGCCTGTTAATGAAGACCATATTGATGAGATTGTTCCAGGCAGATTTGAGTCAGGACCACACAAAGGTACTAAATTCTTTGCCTGTGTTGCAGGAAAGGAAGGCTTCCTGATATCTGATTTTAACGGAAAGCTTCTTAAGAAGGACGGCATAGGTCATGCACAGCGTGTAAGTCTTGCTAATTATCTTCCTAACCGCCCGGGCTATGAAATGGTTGTTGTTAATTTCTGGGGACACCAGGGAATTATATATTTCTATGACAGCGAGGGTAATCAGTTATGGGAAATGGAGAACGAGCTTAATGGCAATCTCTTAACTCCTGTAAACTGGACTGGCGACGGTCAGGACTTCATCCTTCTTAATGCTGATATAGAACGCGGTGGAATGATTGATGGCAATGGTATCCAGGTCGTTAAATTCCCTGATGATGGTCATCCTACCATGTGTGCTGAAGCTGTAAACCTCTACGGCGATGCCCGTGATGAGATTGTCACATGGGATTATGATTCAATGTACATATATACACAGGATGATGCACCTAAGGATGATGTATATGCACCTTTCAAGTATCCTGATTATAATGCTTCTAATTACCGCGGTGAATATTCTTACCGTGAGAAATGGTGGTAAAATTAAGACTATAAATGACTAACAGGGTTGCAGAGTATATAACACTCTGCAACCCTGCTGTATAATAAGTCCATCAACATTTAATGAGTTTTTTCTCCAGACAGTAATGATACACTCCGTCTTCTTCAACGGATTTACATATGACATCTGCTCTTGCTTTGACTTCATCAATGGCATTCCCCATGGCCACTCCTGTACCAACAGCTTCTAGCATTTCAATATCATTTCTACCATCACCAAAAGCAATCGCCTCATCTTTCGATAATCCATAATAATTAAGCACTGCATTTACAGCATTTCCCTTACCACAATTCAATGGAATTATATCTGCTGCTTTATCCCACCATGCAGTTATCTGGGTATTTTCAGTTCCTTGCAGTATCTGGGCGTATTCTTCTTTTCTGCACGCACACATAATCTGATAAATATCTTCTTTACATAACTCATCGAAATTATCTGCAATTGTCAATGTTTCATTTCCAAATTTAAAGTACTCTTCCAGATGCTCATCTGTGCCATTCGTAACAATAAAATGCTCATTACTGATTGCAGCTGCTCTGTTC
>ERZ1026874.1418-NODE-1418-length-12909-cov-62.147892_pt1 | contig 12909 bp, 13 predicted proteins | sample MGYA00380167_ERZ1026874 | MGnify/ENA primary metagenome ERZ1026874 (study PRJEB33269, sample SAMEA4719803) | human gut metagenome | biome: human-associated habitat; feature: organic feature; material: feces | place: Cameroon | collected 2013-10 ...
ATTTGCAATCGTGCACTCCAACCCCGTCAGGCGTTCCTGCGGATTTGCAATCGTGCACTCCAACCCCGTCAGGCGTTCCTGCGGATTTGCAATCGTGTACTCCAACCCCGTCAGGCGTTCCTGCGGATTTGCAATCCGCAGTCAAAAAAGGTTCGACCTCTCTCCCTGGGGATTTGCAATCCCCATCGATCCCTACAACCTTCGTAGAAGTAAATGTAGTAGATAAGGATGGCAATCTCTGTCCGAATGCCGAGAACGAGATTTATTTCTCTTCCACCGCCGAGATTCTGGGCACAGATAGCGGCAATCAAACCTCCCTTGAGCGTTTCACCGATCCAAAGAGGAAGGCATTCTTCGGCAAGTGCATCATCGTCTTGCGAGGTCACGGCACGCTCCGTGCCGAATCCATAGACTTGCAACAAGCTATTATCAAATTATAAAAACAAAAAAAGCATGCCAAAGTCATTTCGACTTTGGCATGCTCATTTAAGTTACATACAGCTCGTCACGCCCAGAGAGGCGGCAATAGCAGTCAAGATAGATAGTACTATCTGAAATACAGTTTTCCAAGTTTCTTTCTTCATACGCAGTTCTTTTAGTGATTAATGATTGATTCCGTTAGGCGTTTCGGCGGATTTGCAATCCGCCGTTAAAAAACGACCTAACCTATTTGGGCTTTGCGGATTTGCAATCCGCATCAAGCAAGATTTAAAAATTTACGTTATCGCCACCGCTCTCGGTTCCGTCTCCGCCCTGACTGGTTCCACCTCCGCCCTGGCTGGTTCCGCCGTTATCCTTATTGGTCTCCCCGCCAGCGCCCTGACTGGTTCCACCACCGCCCGGTGTATTCTCCGTTCCACCGCCGTCCTCAGCCCCGGTGGTATAGTCATCGTATGCCACGATCTTGGTGAGCTTCTTCAGCTCAGCGTTGCTCCATGATTTTGTATTTCTCACAATCAGATGCACGCCCTGCACGCTAGCCGCCGTCACCTTCTCCTTGCTCACCTCGCCACGCGAAGTCATACCGATGGAGAACAATCCGAGGTCGGAGAAACGAACGCTCTTGCCATCCAGAATCAGATGCTTCAGGCAGTCGAGGGTATCCATCAGCACACCGTGGATGGTGCCTCGGCTGTATGGAGAGTTGTGCTCAGAAATGTGAGTCACGAAGTCCTCGAAACTCATCTCACGGTCGCTCACGGCAGTAGCATACCAGAGCTTCTTACCAGCGTTCTCACCCGTCTGAGGGGTACGCATAATCTTACGATACTTACTAGTTCCTTGTCCCATAGTCAATCAGTTTTTTAAAGGGTTAATAATTATTTTTTTGATAGTGCAAAGAAAGTGCAAACGAGCGCAGAGTCAAGCTTGCTTGAACTATGCCGAGTGCAGCCTTTCTTCTAACGACAGTGCAAAGGTACTGCAAATATCCGATACCGCCAAAAATCACCCCGCAGAGTTCTGTTAAACGCCGTTAACATTTGCGCCGTTTTCCGTTAATAAAAACAAGTCTATCAGTTAGCTATGAGAAAACTATGAGTAGCCGAGAGTTTCCCTATGTTTTTCGGTAGAAGCGGTTACGGTTACAGAAGTTACAGTTTTTCGAATCCCCTTACCTTCTCCCGTCTTTAGAAAGAGATTATAAATATATATTAATTATATATTTATAATCTATATATATACTACTTACAATCCGTAAGTCCCCGAAAGGCACTTTACCCCCTCCAGGAAAACTGTAACTTCTGTAACCGTAACCACTGTAACCACCACTGTAAGCCTCCTGATACTTTCCAGAGAAGTGCAGAGAACCATCACATTTTCTCAACTTTTATCAGAAAACTCTTGCAGGTATGAAAATAAAGTCGTAACTTTGCGGAAAAGTTCATATAAAGACAGATTAGGAATCATGGTAGAGACAAACGATAGACGATTACCAGTAGGCATCCAGTCTTTTGAGGAAATCAGAAAGAATGGATACCTTTATGTTGACAAGACTGATATCATCTGGCAACTTGCCAACAAGGGGAAAAAGTATAATTACCTGAGCCGCCCACGCCGCTTTGGTAAATCTGTGCTGGTCGATACGCTCGAAGCCTACTTCATGGGCAAGAAGGAACTCTTCGAGGGGTTGAAGATTATGCAGATGGAGACGGAATGGGTGAAGCGACCTGTCATCAGACTGGATATGAGTCGTGCGGGCGCAGAGCCGGAAACATTGCGCTCTTATCTCAATAATATATTCAGACAATACGAAAAAGAATATTCATTGGTTCCTGACCCTACAGATAGTCTTGCCGACCGCTTCAATGCAATAATCGTGGGGGCGTATGAGCAAACCGGACTGCAGGTTGCCATCCTCATCGATGAATACGACTCTCCATTGCAGCATTCCTGGAAGACTCCTCAGCACGAAGCATGTACCGCTATCTATCGAGAGGTTTTTGCCATTCTCAAGGCAGATGACAAATACGAGAAGTTTGTCTTCATCACTGGCATCACCAAGTTCACGCAAATCTCGCTTTTCTCTGTGCTCAATAATCTGAGCAACATCAGCTTTGAGCCGGAATATGCTGCACTCTGCGGTATTACGAAGGAAGAGGTGGTACGTGATTTCAAGCCGGAAATCAACAAGTTGGCATCAAGAAAAGGATGGACGTTCGATGAAGCCGTAGCGCAATTGACAGCTTATTACGATGGCTATCATTTCTGCCATGAAAATATGGTGGATATCTTTAATCCTTTCAGCCTTATCAATGCCCTTGCTGATTCCAAACTGAGGAATTATTGGGCTTCATCTGGGGCAACCTCTTTGCTTCCAAAGTTTGTGGATGACCTGGAGATTCGTTTGAAGGATTTTGACCATAGTGCCCTGTTGGACACAATCATAGAGACTTCTGACGTGACGGGCGGCGGAGCAGAGCTGTTTCTTTATCAGTCGGGCTATCTCACGATTAAGGGTTACGTAAGCGGAACTTATCTTCTTGGCATTCCTAACTCCGAGGTAAGGCAAGCCTTGAATGAAATCGTGTTGCCAACATTGGCCATGCGCAAGAACAATGACCTCCAGTCAACCCAGGCATTTCTGAATGTTCACCTCAGCTTGGGCAATCTTCCCGAAGCCATGAAATGCCTGAAGGCGCTCATTGCGGATGTGCCCTACAGCAACAAGAAGCTTGCCAGCATGGACATGGAGGAGCGTTACCGCCTGATTATGAGCACCATCTTCAATGCCATCGGCTGTCGTGTGGAAGTAGAAAAGATGATTGCTACGGGCAGAATTGATATGGTGGTAGAAACCACCAACTTCATCTATGTACTGGAGCTGAAGCTGAGCAATAACGGCGGCGTGGATGCTGCCGAAGAGCAGATGAAAGCCAAGCAGTATGCTGAGCCATTCAAGGCGGATAAGCGAAAAGTAATCGCCCTTGCCATAGAGCTGGATGATATGGGAAGGGGACTGGTTGATTGGAAGGAAGTATAATATCACAAAAACAGAATTTTCATTTACCGTGCAGACACGCCCTGAAGCTTCATTCACTGTGCCCCACACGCCCTGAAGTTCCTTCACTGTGTCCCACACGCCCTGAAAGGGCAGAAGCTCCTAGCCCAGGGCAACGCCCTGGGTATTAACGGAATATAAACCAACGCCCTGAAAGGGCAAAAGCTTTAAAAATATTCGAATTTTAATCTATAGGCTTATGGTATATGTAAATGAAACAATAGTAATCAAAAGCTCTTCTCCCAAGATGGCAGAATGGGTAAAGAGGCTGAAGGCTCATAAGGCTGAGCAGTTGGAAAAGTTGCGCAACGTAGAGAAGTGCGACTTTGAATTTAAGTTCTGATGAAAGAAGAGATTTAGATGGCTGTTATATGCTGTTCAATACCAGATAAATATAAAAGTCCCCCAACTTGGGGGAAATTTATATTGCATCCCATTTTACTAAACTTTCACCTAAAGCTGAGGATAAGGATCAAGCTTGCCAGCGTACTGCTAAAAACATTTTCCAAACTTTTATCGAAAAACACTTGCTTGTTTCAAAATATTGTTGTACCTTTGGGGGAGTAAATTGATAGAATGTAGAACTTAAAAGCGACGTAACTATATGAATATCAGACAAATTACCCCCCCCCTATCAGTGGGGCGTCAAGGTTCTTGTAGCCTTTATACTAACGTTCTTTCTTGCCAGTTGCAGCAAGGATGAAACTATTGATACTGGTGAACGTGTCATCCGTATTGAAGCTAATAGTACACGTACTTACTATGCCATTAGTGAAACAGAGGGTATTACATATACTTCTACAGGTATAGCGTGCCTTATCAATCAAGATACGAATCATCCCAAATGGATACTTAGCTATGAAGAGATAGCTAAGCGATTAGATATATCCCTATCGCATGCTTCAACAATGCAAATTGCCTTTACCAAAGTCCTGAAAGATGGTCTTTGGCGTTTTGCCGTGCAGTTTGATGGTCAAAAGGAAGGCAGCGAATATTCGATAGACGTAAATCCCGAAACAGGCAGCATCGAATGGGTGCAGAGCATTGAAGAAATGCCTGATGGGGAAATTACGCTGAAATTTGAGCATTAGGATTGTAATGCCCAATAAAGGTTATTGAATATTTGTACAAAATTATACGTTTATTGGCAAACACTTGCTAATAACAACATTCATGAAAATATATAAACAATAGATATGGCAAAGAAAGTTGCAACAAAGAAAGTGAAGGAGGAAACATTAGAGACTATTCTTTTCAACTGTAGAAATCATCTTCGTGGTAAGGCGCAAATGACAGATAAGCGTGATTTGCTGCTCACACTTGTATTCATCAAGTTCTTGGGAGATAGATTTAACCAGCAGCGTGAATCTCTCAAAGCAGATTTTGCTAACCAGGGAATAAAGGATGAAGGCTTTATCCAGATGCAGCTGGATAGTCCTTTCTCTTACCAGAAGGATGGTGTTTTTTTCCTTACCAAGGATTGCCAATGGGATGAACTTATTGTATTGAACTCAACAAACTTGGCGTTGGCATTTGATAATTGCATCATGCAACTTGAAACCATTGAGGTTGGAAAAGATACCAATGGTGCTCCTGTGCGCCCATTAAAGAATGCGCTTCCACAGCAGATTTTCACGAAGACGGCTCTTGAACCTGGTGTCTTGAAAAAGGTGTGTGATGAGATAAACAAGATAGATCCTAAAAAGTTTACAGAGCATGATTTGATAGGTCGTGTCTATGAATACTTCTTACAGGCGTTCTCTATCAATGCAGATAAGGAGGAGGGAGAATTTTACACACCTCATAGCATTGTAGAACTCATTGCTTCTATTTTGGAGCCATACGATGGTACCATCTACGACCCTGCTTGCGGTTCGGGTGGTATGTTTGTGCAGAGTATGAAAATGATTGAGGCTCATGGTGGTAATACAAAAGCAGTTAGCGTGTATGGTCAGGAAAGTGAACCTGCTACCTATCGTCTTTGTAAGATGAATCTTGCCATTCGTGGAATCAGCTATAACTTAGGAGAAAGTGCGGCAAGTTCTTTTACGAACGACCAGCATAAAGACAGAAAAATGGATTACATCATGGCGAATCCTCCATTCAACTTGAAGAAGTGGCGTGGTGAGCAAGAATTGCTTGATGATCCTCGTTGGAGTGGTTATGATGTGCCTCCGGTAAGCAATGCCAACTATGGCTGGATTCTTCATATCTTGAGCAAACTGAATGTGAGAAAAGGTATTGCTGGCTTCCTGCTTGCCAATGGTGCGCTGGATGATAGTGATACTAAAAATATTCGCCAGAAGCTGATAGAGAATGATAAGGTAGAGGCGATTATCGTGTTGCCGCGAAACATGTTCTATTCCACTGATATCAGTGTTACTCTTTGGGTGTTGAATAACAACAAGAAGGGTGGTCCACGTAACGGCCGTATGCTCCGCAACCGACAGGGAGAGGTGCTGTTTATCGACTTGCGTACTTGGAGTCAGAACATCTACGAGAAGAAGTATGTGAAGTTGACGGAAGAACAGATTCAGAAGGTGTGCGATATTTATCATACCTGGCAGACTACAGAAGGAAAGTTTGCCAAGCCTGAGCTTTATTATGCAGCTACGGAAAAGGAGATAGCCGAAAAAGACTTTAGCCTTGTTCCAAGCAGATATATTGAGTTTATCGACCGTGATACAGAGATGGATTATCAGTCTGCTTTGCAAAACATGAGCAAGGAGTTTAAGGCTCTGAATGCCAGATGGGAGAAGAATAAAACAACATTAATAGAGGCTTTTAAAGTTTTGGGGTATGAAGGAGAGTAAGTGTAAATGGGTGCGTCTGGGAGACTATATAGAGGCTTGTGACGAAAGAAATTCCGATTTACTTATAAGTAATTCGCAAGGAATTTCGAATCAAAAGCATTTTCAGACTCCGAAACAGGTTTCTGTAAATTCTAAGTCCGATAAGATTGTTCGTCGTGGCTGGTTTGCATATAATCGGGCAACGACACGAAATGGTGAGAAGATATCTATAGCTTATCGTGAGGGAGAAGATTGTACTGTATCTTCTGCTTATCAGACATTTTATATAAAGGATGAAACAAAACTAAATCCTTATTATTTATGGCTTTATTTTAAACGTCCTGAATTTGATAGGTATGCAAGGTATAAATCTAAAGGAAGTGCGCATGAATTTTTTGAATTTGACGAAATGTGCAGAGTTGAAATTCCCTTACCTTCTCTAGCCGAGCAGCAGAAAGTTGTGAATGCTTGGAAGGCTTTGCGAGAAATCAAAGAGCAAAATGAGGAAATTGCTGCACCACTTATGCAAGTATGCCAAAGCTATATTCAAGAGCTGAAGCATAAGTATGAGAGCGTGGAGATTGGCCCATATATTGAAGAAATTGATGAGAGAAATTCTGATTTAAGTGTGAGACTATCGCAAGGAATTGCTAATTCGAAGGTTTTCCAAAATCCTAAGCAGGTTTCTGTAAATTCTAAATCAGACAAGATTGTACGACATGGGTATTTTGGCTACAATCGAGCTACGACTCGTAATGGTGAAAAAATATCAATCGCTTATCGTGAAGGTGAAGACTGTACGGTGTCTTCTGCCTATGGCGTATTTCGTATTACAGATGAAAGTATCTTGAATCCTCATTTTTTATGGATGTGGGTATCGAGACCTGAGTTTGATAGATATGCTAGGTATATGTCCAAGGGAAGTGCTCATGAGTTTTTTGAAATGGACGAAATGCGTAGAGTCCGCATCCCTCTTCCTCCTCTCTCCGTCCAGCAAGCCATTGTAAATATCTACAATTGTGCTAACGAGGCGAAGAAGATAGTTGCAGAAGCCGATCGTATGAGTCGAGAGGTTTGCCCGGCATTGATACAGCATGTCATCAACAACAATTAACAAGAAATGTAATTTGAATTATGGCAAAGAACGGAAAACTATATGAAAGCGACTTCGAGGAAGCCCTGGTGGACCTCTTCGAAGAAGTGGGCTGGGAATATTCCCATGGAGATACCATCAGCAGGAAGTTTACCGACCCATTGATAGAGAAGGACTTGCGAGATTACTTAACTTGCAGATATAGCACCAAGAATCTCTCGCAAGATGAGATGGATAGCATCGTGGCTAACGTCAGAAATGTGAGCGGACAGAATGAATATTATGCTCTCCAGAACACATTCTATCTCTATCGTGACGGCTATGATTATACTCCGACAGAAGGTTTGCCTTTTAAGTTGGAGTACATCGATTTCGAGTGCCCTGAGCGTAATATCTTTCGCTGCGTCAACCAGTTTGTAATGGAGCAGGGAAGTGAGAACCGTCGCCCAGATGTAATACTTTTTGTGAATGGTATTCCAGTCTGTATCATCGAGTTGAAGAATCCTACCAAGGTAGATGCCACGGTTTATGATGCCCATACTCAGATATGCACTCGCTATATGCGCGACATCCCGAATCTGATGAAATATTGCGCTTTGGCCATCATCAGCGATGCAGCAAAGACAGAACTGGGTACACCTTTTACGCCATTTGAATATTTCTATGAGTGGAAGAAGGTGGAGAACGAAGACCAGGCAGGTAAGGGCTTGGATACCTTGAAAACTCTGGTGAAGGGCGCATTGAGTCCTGAGCGTATTTTGGAAATTTTGAGAGACTATGTTTACTTCCCAGACCCAACCGATGAGGATGATACCACCGAAATCGTTTGCCGCTATCCACAGTTCTTTGCCACAAGAAAGCTGCGTAATCACGTCATCAATCATCTTCGCTCAGTGGGTGGTGATGGTAAGGGTGGTACATATTTTGGTGCTACAGGTTGCGGCAAGACCTATACCATGCTCTTCCTTTCCCGTCAGCTGGCTTTGCGCTGCAAATCGCAGCTGGGCAGTCCTACCATCATCCTTATTGTAGATAGAGAAGATTTGGAAACCCAGGCAGGAAAACTATTCTGTAATTCCAAAAAATATCTGTGCGATGAATCGGTTAAGATCTTTGAGTCACGAAGTGATTTGGCAGATGAATTAAGTCTCCGCAAAACAGGAGGATTCTTTATCACAACCATACAGAAGTTTGCAGAAACAACCGGTCTGCTGTCAGAACGTTCCAATATTATATGCATGAGTGATGAAGCACATCGAAGTCAGAATAATTTAGGTTCCAAACTCGTTATCGACGATGGTACTAGCGATAAAGCCAAGGCTAAGGCTACCACAGAGGGCAAAACCAAAGGCGGTACCAAGGTAACCTACGGTTTTGCCACCTATTTGCGCAAGGCATTGCCAAACGCTACCTACTTAGGTTTCACCGGTACCCCTATCGATGAAACCGTGCATGTGTTTGGAGAAATTGTAGATCAATATACCATGCAGCAGAGCGAGGCTGATGGCATCACTGTGCCTATCAAGTATAACCCTCGTCTGGCACGTGTGTTCCTGAACAAGGAGCAGGCTGATTTGGTGGAGGCATATTACAAGACCTGTGCCGATGAAGGAGCTACGGAAGAGGATATTGCCAGAAGCAAGAAGGCGATGTCGAGCATGATGGCTATTCTTGACAACGAAGACCGCATCAAGCGTGTAGCCAAGGATATTGTCGAGGATTACAAGAAGCGTATTGATACTACCACACGCTTGCAGAAAGCTATGGTGGCTTGTGCCGACAGAACGATAGCCTTCAAGCTCTACAAGGCGATGCGTGAACTGGAACCAAGCTGGTTTGAGAAGAAAAAAGCACTTCATGAAGAGTCTTTGACCAAGGAAGAGAAGGAAAATCTGAAGGAAGTGGCATACGTAAATCTGGTATGTACTAGAGATAAGGATGATAAAAAGGAACTGTATAATGCTTTGGGTGACAAGGATCATCGAAAGTTCCTGGATTCTGAATTCAAGTCGGAGAAATCAAACTTCCATATTGCCATTGTCGTGGATATGTGGATTACAGGATTCGACGTGCCATGCCTTACCATGCTTTACAACGATAAGCCTCTGAGCAAGCATACTTTGATACAGACCATCAGTCGTGTGAACCGCAAGTATAAGGATAAGGAATTTGGTGTTATTATCGACTATCTGGGCATCAGAAACGAGATGAAAAAGGCCATGAAGAAATATGGTGGCGACCCAACATCAAAGGAAGACCTGGAGGTGGCACATGAGATATTCTCCAACGAGGTTCAAATCTTGAAGGAGATGCTCAAGGGCTTGGATTTTACCGTATTCTTTCAAGAAAATGGCTGGGCTAGCCTTCAGTTCTTGCAGGATGCAGCGGAATATATCCTTGCCAACACGGTGGAGAAGAAGGGAACAGTATCCTTTATGAAGAAATTCCAGGGGCATGTCAAACGCCTTCGTTCTGCCTTCAATATCCTGAATCCGGCTGGTGAACTTACAGAAGAAGAAAGTGGTTGGGCACAATGCTTTATGGCTATTTCTTCTTATGTTACCAAGATGACTACGGGTGTACACAATACAGAACAGATGAATCGCCATGTGGAGAAGATGGTGCAGGAAGCCATCTTTAGCAGCGGTGTGGAGACCTTGTTTGATGAGAAAGACAGGGAGGAGAACATCTTTGGTGATGAGTTTGTTGAAGAATTGGAAGATGTAAAATTACCGTTTACCAAGTTCCAGTTGCTGATAAAACTTATCAAGAAGGCGATAAAAGCTTATGGCAAAACCAATAAGGTACAAGCCGAGAAGTTTGATGCCATGTTGCAGAAGGTGATAGATGAGTATAATACTCGCGACAACCTTACCTTTACCAATGATGTGGCATCTGATACTATCGATGCTGTAACAGGTATTGTCGATGAGAAGATAAATGACTTGACAGAACAATTGGTTCAGATATTCAAGGATTTGAAGGCGGATAGCCAGAAATTCAAGGAGTTGGGTATCTCGTTTGAGGAAAAGGCTTTTTATGATATTTTGGTAAATGTGCGTGATACTCATGGCTTTGAATATTCAGATGAACGCTGCATCGAGTTGGCTAAAAAGGTAAAGTTGTTAGTGGATGATATGACGGTGTATGCCGACTTTATCAACAACAATAACTTGAAGGGCAAACTCGCTTATGACTTGGCTACACTTATCTATCACGAAGGTTATCCGCCACAGTGGAATGATGAGGTGTTCCAGAAGATTTTGAATCAGGTAAATAATTATAAGAATAAGCAGTAAACTTCGGTTTCAGCTTTATCTTAGATAAATAGCTTAGCTTATGATTGAAATGAACAAAGACCTGCCTTACGAGCAGCAGGTAAAAGTCTTGCTCCGCTATTACGACCAGCTGGTGGAGGAGAACAAGGCCTTGAAGGCTCGAATAGAGGAAATGACCCGGTATGGAGATCCTGCCGAGCTGAAGAAAAAGCTGGATTCTTTGCCTTCCAATGTCAAACAGCTCAGGGAACTCTATCGTGAAAGAGATTCCAGAATCAACTGGGGCAAGAAGAAACTGGTGAACTATCTGAGAAGCGCTGGGGTGAAAATTCCTCCTCTCATGTCGTTTACAAGAGCTGTGGAAATGGTAATAGAATTGCCTACCCATCCATAAAAGTCGAGGAGAGGAAGTGTAGCGCTAAAAATGCTCACTTTCTCTCTTTTTCGTACATATATTTGACAATCAGGAAAAAATACGCACTCTTTTTACGTCCCCTTAGAGACGTAAAAGGCTTGGAAATACCACCGATTATTGCTAATTTTACACAGAAAATAAAAATAGCAATGGTTGAAGAGGCAAAAGAAATAGAAAAATCAGAATCTCCGGCTGTAAGGTTGATGAGATTATCATATATCGAGAGGATTGGAACTCTTCTCGGTATCATGATTGGTGAGGATATTTCTCCTCGGAAATCAATCGTGAATGAATTCCATGTCTCTTATGATACGATTCGGAATTTCCTGAATTTCGATTCTAAAATAAAGATTGAAACCATTCTAAAATTCTGCTATATAATAGGTCACTATCTGCATGAAGAATATGAGGCCGTAGAGAACTACAAATCTAAAAAGCATATTAAAGATAGAACCAAAAGACTTGGCCGCATCAATCAACTGCAAAGAGAATATAAAGAAATCTATGGCGCAGGAGCTGAAGCGGTGGAAGATTTGATAAAAAAGAAAGTAGATCTCCGCCAGTTTGTGAACAAGGCGGAGTAATAATACTAAACAACAACTTATTCAATTGCAAACTTTTAAAAACCAAAGAAAATGAAAGAAATAACATGAACCACTAGGGTTTTGCTGGTCATAAGTCAACAACGCCTTGATAGCTGCCTCACCTCATGAAAATCATGGGGGCTGCCCTCTCTAACTAGTAAATGGTAGTTTTTAGTCAATCCTTCAAAAATTAAAGATTAAGAAAGGGATTATTATGGCTAAATTATTTTATAAGTCGCTGATTAAGCTCGCCCAGCTGAGATTAATCGTCGTAGTAGTTAACGTGAATCTTTACGATCATAGTATCCTCGTGCAGATTCCAGGTAAATATAACCGTTTTAAAATATTGAACGATAAAAAGAAGGAGAAAGATGGCGACAAATGATACTTATAATTTCTATGACCAGTCTAGACTGGTTCGCATAGACCATGTTGACAATTTCAATGAGCTTATTAATTTTACTCGAAATCAGGCATCTCAGGATGATGTCTGCGAGGCTGATTTTGGGGAGGTGGTTGAAGAGAATTCTAATACGGATGATAAATCCAAAGAGGAGGTAGCGAAGGTTACGGTCATTCCCCAAGAGCTTTCTACGCCCCAAGGGATTGGCTGGCTTCATAAAATGCAGGATGCGGGAGTGTTGGATGAGAACTATCAGCCTGCTTCTCAACTGACTGTTGCTCAGATGGGTTGCCTTGTCATGAAGGCTCAGTTTGAGCTGAATCTTTCTTCCTGCTGGAAAGATTTTTCCTTGTTGTGGAACATTAATAGAGAGAAGTTGAGAATGGGGTTTGTGAATGGTCAGAATACCAAGCAAACTATAGAATATAACAAGAAGATTAGCAAGTATTAGTACTAGTACGCTGTACTACTCCGTACTATTTTTATTTCAAAATATCGCCGTACTTTTGCCCCAGATTTCAGAACGATACCGGTTCTGAGGTCTGGGGCTTTTGCGTTTTCTATCGCCAGGTTGCTGGGATAGGTTTCCTGCCATGTTGTAAGTGGCGCAGCGTATCAGCCCATCGGTCTTTGACAAGGTTGATACATTTATTATTCAAGTTTCGCAAGTATGCTCCACACGCCCTGAAAGGGCAGAAGCTCCTAGCCCAGGGCATCGCCCTGGGTATAATGGCAATCAGCAAGGCGCCCTGTAAGGGCAAAAGCTTTGTATATTGCCTGGTATTTGAAGGCTTTTGCCCTTACTATTATATTTGCACTTGGAAAAATAAAGAGGTGAAAATCTT
>ERZ1026874.1427-NODE-1427-length-12857-cov-9.202546_pt1 | contig 12857 bp, 13 predicted proteins | sample MGYA00380167_ERZ1026874 | MGnify/ENA primary metagenome ERZ1026874 (study PRJEB33269, sample SAMEA4719803) | human gut metagenome | biome: human-associated habitat; feature: organic feature; material: feces | place: Cameroon | collected 2013-10 ...
AGATCAGCCTCGGTCTCGTGGGCTCGGAGATGTGTATAAGAGACAGCTATAAATCTATCCATACTGGATTTTAAAAAAATGATACTCTCGAAGAAAAGTGCAAAGAAATAACTATAAATCTATCCATACTGGATTTTAAAAGGCAAGGGGTTTTCAGAACAACACTTGACAGTTGATCTATAAATCTATCCATACTGGATTTTAAAAGCTTGCAGAATGTGCAATTTTTACAAGTCAACAATGCTATAAATCTATCCATACTGGATTTTAAAACCATAATGGTGGTAAGTCAATAGTTGTTTTAAATTCTATAAATCTATCCATACTGGATTTTAAAAATGCACCGATAGCTACTGAAACAGTAGCCTGAATACTATAAATCTATCCATACTGGATTTTAAAAAATTATCTCGGAGCATACTCAATCGAAAACGGACAACTATAAATCTATCCATACTGGATTTTAAATAGGTGAAAGACAATGAAAGTAATAACTGATGTGATCTATAAATCTATCCATACTGGATTTTAAATAAGAGAGGGGGCGGAAGTGCTGTTGGAAAGGTTGGAACTATAAATCTATCCATACTGGATTTTAAATACGGAACCCATAACCGCACCACTGAAAAAAGCACCGCCTATAAATCTATCCATACTGGATTTTAAATAATACTGTTTACATACATCTTCAAGTAAAGAGTACACTATAAATCTATCCATACTGGATTTTAAATTAATGTTAATTATGTAATGCTAAAGCGGAATGAATTCTATAAATCTATCCATACTGGATTTTAAATTTTTTGTGCAAAATGACGAACAAAAATGCGGGGGCCTATAAATCTATCCATACTGGATTTTAAATGTGATGAAGAAGTTTGCAAAAAGTGTCAATTTAAAGCTATAAATCTATCCATACTGGATTTTAAATGCACTTGTTGTAAGAGTTGCAGGTGTAACCGTAACGCCTATAAATCTATCCATACTGGATTTTAAATCTCTTTGAATTGTTTATCAGAGAACGCAAAGAAAATACTATAAATCTATCCATACTGGATTTTAAATGTCCGCAACGGAATATTTTATGATGTTTTCCGCAACTATAAATCTATCCATACTGGATTTTAAATTTATCAGAAACATTGACACTGTGAGCCCTTAACGCTATAAATCTATCCATACTGGATTTTAAATAACTATCCGATCGTGCGAGAAAAAGACGGTTCGGAGCCTATAAATCTATCCATACTGGATTTTAAATTTACATTTTTTCAATTTTGTTTTCTAACAGCCTTGCCTATAAATCTATCCATACTGGATTTTAAATCTCGTTACTGCGAGAGGCTTATTTTTTTAGGAGGCTATAAATCTATCCATACTGGATTTTAAATTGTTGTGATTTATTTATTATTTTTGCAATGTCTTTTTGCTATAAATCTATCCATACTGGATTTTAAATCTTGATCAGAAAGATTCCGAGGGTGAACAGGCTCTTCTATAAATCTATCCATACTGGATTTTAAATGTTTTTTGACCACAGGGCCCCGGCGGTTCAAACCGCTATAAATCTATCCATACTGGATTTTAAATTTTTCTATAATGGAGTTAATTGGTTTATCTGATCTGCTATAAATCTATCCATACTGGATTTTAAATTCATAAGCTCACCATATCACTAAAAGAATGAATTACTATAAATCTATCCATACTGGATTTTAAATGCTGTTTTTGGAGAGTGGAATAGAATAAAGGAAGTCCTATAAATCTATCCATACTGGATTTTAAATACAAGGTAAGATTTACAGCAAGCGATTTACAAAACACTATAAATCTATCCATACTGGATTTTAAATCTGTAATCATTTTCGTGCGTGGATTTGTAAACGCAAACTATAAATCTATCCATACTGGATTTTAAATGTTCGACCTTTTGCTATTTTCAAATTTGAATTGAACACTATAAATCTATCCATACTGGATTTTAAATCCTGACTGAATAATTAAATCTGTATTAGCTGTCATCTATAAATCTATCCATACTGGATTTTAAATAATGTTAGAAACAACACTAGCAAGCGAACTAAAAGCACTATAAATCTATCCATACTGGATTTTAAATGTCTTAGGGAAGAATACGATTGTATCAGTTACGGTCTATAAATCTATCCATACTGGATTTTAAATACTACGCTATGCATTATTTGTATGTTTCAAATGATCTATAAATCTATCCATACTGGATTTTAAATGATATTGAATTCTTTACACAGAAGATTTCTGACAAGTCTATAGATCTATCCATACTGGATTTTAAATAAGACATATGAGGGGTATATGAAGCACGCTCAGTACTATAAATCTATCCATACTGGATTTTAAATGGTGCAAATGCTAAAAGATAGCAAAGCGAAATTTGTCTATAAATCTATCCATACTGGATTTTAAATAAAGCGTGTATTGTCGGTATCAAGCTGTCTGTAAAGCTATAAATCTATCCATACTGGATTTTAAATTCTTTGGTTTGGAACTTTTTTGAGGGAGCTTTTAATCTATAAATCTATCCATACTGGATTTTAAATACAGAGCTGTTGCTTATATCAAGATAATTTTCTGCGCTATAAATCTATCCATCCTGGATTTTAAATCACGAGGGCAAAACTTGGCACGAGGCTGAGTACGAGGCTATAAATCTATCCATACTGGATTTTAAATACGAGAGTTGCAAAGAAAATTGGAGACACAGTCACCTATAAATCTATCCAAACCGGAGCATAAATCAGTTAATCATAACACATTAAACCCACACATCAAAAAAGCAAAATAAATAATCCCCAAAGAGCAGTATCAAATTTGACTTTAATATCAACTCTAAGGGGATTATTTGAAATTTAAAGAAAGATTTTTAATCGGAATATTTAATTAGTCATCAAAGTTTGGCGTTTGGATTGCATCATAGCCAGTTTCGCCGGTGCGGATTTTTACTGCTTGCTTAAGGTAGTAGGTGAAGATTTTTCCGTCGCCGGGGTTGCCTGTGAAAGCGGTTTTCTTAATCGCCTCAATGGTTTTTGCCTCCCATTCCTCAGACGAAACCACGATTTCAAACTTGATTTTCGGGAGAACCTGCACATCAACTTTCTGACCTCTTACATATTCAGCCATACCTCGCTGAATACCGCAGCCAACAACCTGATAGGCAGTAATGCCGTTTACGCCAATGTCCATAAGGGCTTTTTTTACATCGAGGAACATTTCCTCTCTGACAACAGCCTCAATTTTTATAAGCTGAACTTCGTTATTGTTATCCATATGTTTAATCCTCCGTTAGTTATCAAGACCGTTAAATGACGGATATGCTGATTCACCATGCTGAGTAATGTCAAGTCCAAGCATTTCGTCACGCTTGCTTACTCTGATTTTGCCTGTAAGAATTTTTGTTAAGCCATAGCAGATAAGTGTGCCGGCAACAGCAATTACAAGTGTTATGCCAATGCCAAGAGCCTGTGCACCAAACTGAGCAAACTCTCCGAATACAAGACCGTTGCCTGCGTCAGCGTTGATTGCTGTGCTTGAGAAAACACCTGTAAGAAGTCCGCCCCAGATACCGCCTGTACCGTGACAACTGAATGCGTCGAGTGCGTCATCAAATCCGAATTTCTTTTTACCGAATGAAATCATAAGGTAGCAAACAGGGCTTGTTGTAAGACCGATTATTACTGCCGCCCAAATCGGTACATATCCTGCGCCTGGAGTAATACCTACAAGGCCGGCAATCATACCTGTGCTTGCGCCGATGAGCGTAGGCTTTTTGTTTTTGATTACATCGCAGAGCATCCAAGAAAGGATAGCGGCAGCGGCAGAAACGGCTGTTGTCATAAATGCGTGAGCCGAAAGACCGTTTGCCTCAAGTGCAGAGCCTGCGTTAAATCCGAACCAACCGAACATAAGCAGTGACGCACCGAGAACAACTGTCGGAATATTGTGGATTCTGTAAATTGCGTGCTCGTAATCGTTGCGCTTGCCGAGAATAATGCAAAGCACGAGAGCGGATACACCGGAGCTGATATGAACAACATCGCCGCCGGCAAAGTCGAGAGCGCCGATACCGTCAAGTCCGAGAAGTCCGCCGTCTGCCCATACCATGTGGGCGAGAGGATAATAAACGATTAATGACCATAAAATTATAAACACAAAAAGTGATTTAAACTTCATTCTGCCTGCAACAGCACCTGTAATGAGCGCCGGTGTAATGATTGCGAACATCATCTGAAATCCGCAGAAAACCATATTCGGAATTGCTGCGCCGTCTGTGTAACCCTCTGTGAGAGATACACCCTCAAGTCCTATCCAACTAAGGTCGCCGATAATTCCGTTTGAGCTTGGAGCAAATGAAAGTGAATAGCCGAAAAGCACCCACATTACAATGCCTGTTCCGATGATGAAAATTGAAGTCATCATTGTGTTTACTACATTCTTTTTGCGAACAAGTCCGCCGTAAAACATTGCAAGACCGGGTGTCATAAGGAACACCAAAGCCGAGCATATCAGCATAAAAGCTATGTTGCCTGCATCCATTTTTAAAACCTCCACATAAACCGAATGAATAAAAACAAGGCTCACCACGCCTTTGTAAATTGCAAGAAAATAAAAATAAATTGCAAATTTACCAAAAGCAGGGTGAACCTCTTTGTTCTGAAATATTCATTTTAAAAATAAGCGAAAATAAGAAGCTTTCCGGAAACTTTACTTTACAAGTTGAATTATAGCCTTGTTTTTGTCCTTTGTCAATAGATTTTTGCAAAAAAATCAGCTGAAATTCAAAATTTTTTAATTACAAATAAATTCGAGCACAAATAGCGTGAATATTTAATTTTGCAAGAAAATTCATTAAACTTTCATTTTGCGCAAAAATCATACAAATTTATATGTGCTTTAGCACAATGCGATTGCGTACAAATTCAAAAAATGCTTTATGTGCATAGCTAATATGATACAATATTAACTATAATTAAATCCGAGGTGACAGAGATGTGGAGTATAGTATAAAACGGCGTAATTAATTTTGTTTAAGAGGTATTTATATTAATGACTGCAAACTTATAATTGTTGAGGGTATGCCCTGTTCGGGAAAAAGCACAACAGCAAAGCTACATTAGCAAAGCTGTGCTTGGTACTTTTTCGGATACCGAGCGTAATGTTATCGTTAAAAATGCTGCTTCAAAAAATGACGGATATGTGGTAGAGCTTGCGAAGATTTTAGATGAAAGTATTTGTAAAAACTTTCCTGAGCTTTTTAATAAATTGCTTTCATATAAGATTTACGATTTTTGGGATTGGAAAACCGAAAGCTCGCTTATGCTTGATAAGTGGTGGAAATTTGCCGCAAATGCAGATGATAACACTATATATGTGTTTAACTGCGTGTTCCTGCAAAATCCAATGTGCGAAACTATGATGCGGTTTAATTTTGAAACAGAAAAATCGCAGGCATATATTTCAAAAAATTCTTGATATAATAAAACCGCTTTGCCCAAAGGTAGTTTATCTTAAAAATGACAGTATAACCGAGTCTGTTAACCACACACTTTCTGAAAGGGGAGAGGAGTGGCTTAATTCTGTAATTGATTACCATTGCAACGGCGGCTATGGAATTGCCAATGAATGTAAAGTCTTTGACGGCTATGTAGCTTGTCTTGAGGAAAGACAAAAAAAGAGAGCTTTAAATTTTAAGAAATCTTGATGTTGAAAGTTTAGTGCTTTCAAATCCACAAAAGGACTGGCAAGATTCGTATATAAAAACAGACAAGTTTATAAAATAAAGCAATAATCACTCGCTGATTTGCAAGTGATTATTGCTTTTAGCATATGTTAAAAAAACAATTATGCAACAGTGTAAATTTTAACCTCAGGGTCAGTGTCCCATAAAGGTTTTAAGCCTACAAACACATCGTTCTGAAAAAGCTCGCTTGAAAGGTATGCATGTGCGTTTTCTGCTGAATCAAAACCATGGAGTACCTGCACATCTTCGTTACGAACGAGAAGATTTTTGGTAAGCGCTCCTTTGATTGTGTCAAGAAACGGCTGACGGTAATCGTTATATACCTTTGCGGCAGCAGGACGATTTTCCTCGCTGATTTTCATTGTAATTTCAAGATAAGCATTTACTTTCATATAAAAGACCTCCGTTTTGTTTTCGCTCTTTGAGCGTATAATCATTATAAGCAATCAACTTTAATATTGTAATATATAAGTTGATTTATTAGTTACTTATAAATTTAATAGTAACTTGTATTTATACAGCTGTTTAGATATACTTATGTTATAATGATTTGGAGGTATCATATGCCTGTTGATATATTTATACTGATGTTCGGTTATATGCTTGTAAGTTCATTTACCCCCGGGCCGGGCAATATTCTTGCCCTTAACACTATGATGAATTACGGTTGGAAAAAAGGTAAACGGCTTATTATGGGAATCGGATTGGGATATTTTGTTGTGCAGTATATATGTACTGCTGCGGTTTATTTCTTGAGCATTTACTTGAAAAGTGCTACAATGTTTATTAAATATGCAGGCGCAATATACCTTGTGTGGCTTGCAATACATATAATATTAAGCAAAGCTGAAAATCAGTCGGATAACAAAAAGGCGAATTTTATTACAGGTTTTTTATTGCAGCTTGTAAATGTGAAAATATATTTTTATTGCATAACATTGTTGTCTGTGTATATTGTGCCGTATTTTGAATCTGCACTATTTATAATACTAATGGGGCTTTTTGTAATTTTGGTTGGTTGCAGTGCTACGCTTACCTGGGCTTTTCTCGGCGTGAAATTACAAAAATTTTATATGTCACATTTTAAAGTATGCAATATAGTTCTTGGACTATTTTTGCTTTATTGTGCATACACCATTATTTGGAGTTGAGATTTAATGTATAAACATAAATTAGAAAAAGACATACGGTGTCCGCTTGAGTACGGTTTGCAGGTGTTTGGAGGAAAATGGAAATCACGCATTATTTGTGTGCTTGCGGAAAGCGGTACATTGCGTTACAGTACACTGAGAAAATCTATGGGAAACATTACTGACGCAGTCCTTGCCTCGACTTTAAAAGAACTGATGTCCGACAATATTGTGGGGAGAAAATCATACGATGAAATTCCCCCAAGAGTGGAGTATTTTCTTACCCAAAAGGGCAAGTCGGTTGTACCGATTTTGCAAAATATATGTAAATGGGCAGGAGCCTATCATCGTGAGGACAGCGAAAATACATTGATTCAATGCAAAAAGTGTGATTACAATAAGGAGTAATTATGGAAGTTAAATATACAGAAGAAAAAATTTTTACTCAAAGGCAGGTTGAAAAACTTTTCTTATCTGTTGAATGGCTATCGGGAAAATATCCGGAAAGACTTTTTAAGGCTTTGCAAAATTCATCTACCGTAATAACTGCGTGGATAAACGGCGAGCTTGTGGGTTTGGTGCGTGTGCTTGACGATAGCGAAATGACCGCCTTTTTGCACTACTTGTTAGTTAATCCAAAGTATCAAGGCAACGGAATAGCGTCAAGGCTTATTGCTATTGTAAAAGAAAAATATAAAAACTATTTTTATCTTGAACTTATGCCTGACCAAAAGAAAAATGTTGCGTTCTATCAAAAGTATGGTTTCAAAATAATGAAAGACGGTACTCCTATGTATATATGCAATACCTGAAGTAAAGAAAAAGAATTTGTCGTTAGGTGACAGATTCTTTTTTGCTTTTTTCCTCGGTTATTCGCCTTTTATATTCGCTTGGAGTACAGCCGTAAACTTTTTTGCAGTAAGAAATCATTGATTTTACATTTGAAAAGCCGTTGTTTTCTGCCGCCTCTTTTGCTGATATATCGTTGCGTATCATATCACTTAGCGCTTTATTGAGCCGCACCACATTCAGAAAGTGCATAAAAGAGGTATTTGTTACCTTTTTAAAAGCATTCGCAAAGTAGGTGGGAGTAAGTCCGATATATGCAGAAATTACCGATAATGTAATATCGTCTTTGTAGTGGTTTTCTATGTACTCAATCGCCTTTTTTGCATAGCTGTTATTTGGAAGATTTGTGTTTGTAACAGAAGATCCTCGTTTGTTTTCAATGCAATCTGTAAGCAGAATTCTGTAAATGTCAGCGAGCAGACAAGCATGGAAAGCTCGGCATATTCGGGCGGATTTTCGGCAAGAGGAATCATCTTTTTGATTACATTTTTAATTTTTCCTGAGCAGGCTTGTTATGCTGAAGATTGAATACCACATTGTCAAGATTTGGGTAGTAGCTTTTGAGAAAATCATAAGAAAGCAGAATTACAATGTAGTAGTTTTCCTCAATGTATTCGGGAGTTTCGGTTTTGTGAATTTCCTGACTGTTTACAAAATAAAGCTCATCGTTGCTTACAGTAAAAATATCGCCGTTAAGATTTATGTCAAGCGCACCGTTTATAATATAAACAATCTCAAGCTCCCTATGCCAATGCAGTCTTGAGTGACAGCGATAGAGTGGCTTTTTTGTATTAAAACCTTAGCAGGTAGGTGCTTGTCATATTGCACCTTTTCAAATGAAAATCTCATAATATCCCTCGTAAATTACTAAGCCTATTTATAACTGTAAAATTATTTGCGGTGTTATAATAAGCTCTCAATTCTTCCGTTATATCACAAAATTCCGCATAATTAAACCGCCCTGCAAAAATTGCAGAGCGGTAAATTGTTATAACCGACGGTTAAATTCAGTCTTAATTATTGTTTTCTGCAAGGTAAATCTGATATGCTGTAATATCGTTTATATCTACCTTGCCGTCTTTGTTATAGTCAGCTCTTTCGTCAAAGTCAGCCGGCTTTTCTTCTGTGCCTGCCACAACGCACTGAGCATAGGTTACATCCTGAACATCAACTTTGCTGTCCTCATTGAGGTCATATTTATTATCCGATAATGTCCAGATCTGAGTGCCGTAGAATGGGTTTGCTGTGCCTACAATGAGGTTATCATCGGTTACTGCAAATGTACGACAGCCATGGTTGTAAGGATCACCGAAACCGTTTGTTGTAACGGTCTTTACATTAAGATTGCTGTCAAGGGTGAAAATATCAAAGCCTCTTTCGGCTGTGCTCATATAAGCCGCACATTTTACAAATGAAGTCATTTTTGCAATGTTTTCTTCTGTAAATATTTTATCGATAATTTCACCTATTGAGATTGTCATATCCTTAGACGCTTTAGAAAGCTCTGTATATGTTGCAATAAATTCTTCGCTCGCTTTTTCGTCAGCTGTGTTTTCAATCTCCTGAGCAAGCTCAATTACATTTTCTGCATTTGCTGCTGTTGCTCGGCTGATTTTGCCTGCATTGTTTACGCTTTTAGCCATATTTCTTGCATCATCTCTTGATATAGAGAGTGTGGCAGGAGCGGCAACAGGCAGCTGTGGCGTTTTATATTTGTTAAGAATAAGCTCGGCGAGCACCTTAATGTATTCAATTTGTGACTGCCATTCTTCGTCTGTCATTTTGAGAAGGTCACCGTTTGTAAGTTGTCCGATTGGTTCGAGAAGTGAACTTGTATCAAATGTACCTACATAGAGCTTGTTATTGTAAACCTGCATTCTCCAAATATACTGGTTTTCGTTGCGGTCAAAACCTGAGCCTAAACCTGTAAGACCGCCGTCGGGGAACATTTCATCTGCATCTCCCACAACAAGCTTAATTTCCTCGTTTTCGTCCATTCTGTAAAGATTTACGGATTGCTCAAGGTTAGAATTCATAAAATCGCAGCTCTGGTCAAACAAAACTCTTTCAAGTGCAATTTCCTCATCGTTGTACTCGCCAATGTAGAGGTAGCCGTCATAAACGCAGAGGTTAGCCGCACCGGATCTTGTCCTTTCGGGATCAATGCCGTAGGTGTACTTTGCATTATCCTTTTCTTTGTCACCTATAACCGAAGTCCACGTCCACTTGCCGTTGTCATCTCTGTCGCCTTTGATAAGCGCAAAAGACTGCATTGTGTTATCGTCAGGCTTGTTTTCAGGAGTACCTGTGCAGATAGAAACATACAAAGAACCGTTATATGCAGCCATATCCCAAATTGAACCGCCGTAGATGCTGTCCTGATAGCGGTAAGCAGGATAATTGAACATATCGCTCATTGTAGCAATTACCTTAAATGAATCGGGATCTTCGGGATTGTCACTTTCGCAGATATATGCGCCCTCAAGACCAACAAGGCTTATTATGAGCTTGTCTTCAAATGTGCTTATACCTCTGATACCAACGCTGATACCCATTTGATAAGCCTTGTAAAAATCTGCCTGATCTATACTTTGGTAAACCTTTTTGTATTCGTCGGTTGCAGGGTCAACCTGATAAACCGTTGGCAAGCCGTTTACCGAGCCGCAGAAGTAGAATTTGCCGTTTAACTCAACAACATTTCTGAACTGAACATTTGTGTTTGTGGTAGCCTTTGACATAAGAAGTTTAACTTCGCCTGTCTTTGTATTTACTTTTACGAGAATACCCTTAGGATCTCCGCCGTCCTCTTCAGCTGTAAAGAAAGCGCCGTTAAACATAGCATTTAGGGTAGCTGTCATAATTTCTTTGTCAAATTTATTTCCAAGAACTGTACCCATAAAGTTAAGGGTTTGAGTCATGGCATTAGGGCAAGTGCCGATATACACCCAGTCGCCGTAGCCGATTGCAGACCACGCATAGTTTTGGGCACGATCGCCAACACCTGTTATCTCGTCTGTAACAGTGCTGTTGCCAATGTAGTCAACAATACCGTCAGGGGCTTTTAATCCGTTTTCGGGATGAGTGATTTTGTTAGCGGTAAATGATTTTTGCTGATAGGTTGTACCGCTTGTTGTGTCGCTTACTGCCATGGCAGTAATTGAAGAAAAGCTTGTCACAACCAATGCAGCGGAAAGCAACGCTGAAATAATTTTCTTTTTCATTGTCTATTCCCCTTTACTAAAAATGATATATAAAAATATCTTTTCAAAATTGTACTATAAAAGGTGAATTTTGTCAATGAATATTTGCGCTTAAATGTCAATTATTCTTTACAATAATGCATAATTTTATAACAATTAAACGGTATATAGATATTTTGATGCTTAATAATCATAAAATTAAAGTATGACTGTAAATATACATTTTACAGACTGTTTTATATTAAAATACCGTTACAATGGTCAATTTCGTGCTGAATTATCTGCGATGTAAAATCGGTAAATGTGCGTGTTGTGGTTTTGAATTTGTCTGTTGTATATTTAACCTTTATGGTTTTAAATCGCTTTGTTTTGCGTTCGCCGTCAAGCGAAAGGCAGCCTTCCTCGGTTTCGTATTCGCCGTATCCCTTGATGATTTCGGGATTGAATATAAGAATATACTTTCCGTTGTCGCTTACCGCAATAATTCTTTTAGATACGCCAATCATATTTGCCGCCATACCCACGCAGCCTTCAAAGTTAGCCTTTAAGGTGTCAAGCAAATCAATAGCAACGGGCATATCAGCCATACTTGCGTCAACCGACTTCCTCTGCAAAAACATAGGATCTCTTACAATTTCTCTTACCATATTTATCCCTCGCTTATTTTTTTCTGATTATAGCATATATCTGGGGATTTAACAATGATATTAAGAATATAAAGAGTGTATAATTCCTTTGTTTATTAATTCTTGTACTTTTTCAGAATGAATATTGTTTTTGCCTCTAACAAGGTCAAGAAAGACTAATAAGTACTGTAATTTTTCATTGCTGAATACAACCTTTAGCTGATGATTGCCATATAAGCCGTTAAGCACAAAGGTGAGATAAAGCTCCATACAGTTGTAACTATTTGTTTTAGCGTTTAGCATCATTAGTTCTTTGTTAATAATTCTTTCTCGCTTTGTCGGAATAAAGTCTTGTGGATAAAATACAAAGTATAAATCCGGTGATACACATTCATAATATTCAATATCATCGTATTCTTTTTTTAAGTGTTTTGTAATCATATCAACTAGAATGTCAATTTCAAAGCAAAACAAGCAGTCAGAAAAAGGTGAAAAACGAATATGTGATTTTTCAAAATCGAAATACATTTCTGTATAACATAAATAATCGTAAATGCTATCATTTTTGTTTGCACAATTTACATAATCGTCTATTTTTAAAAATAATCTTATGCCATCTAAATCTAAATCCAAGTAAGCTTTTGATTTTTGCATAACTTCTCCTCAAACTTCCAAGCAATCTTCATTGCTGTTGATTACTTCGTCAGTTTTTTCTAAGTACTTATCCTTGATACCGTCTACAACCTTACAAATCACCTTTGTAGAGGTGATGAACATTACCTTTACCTTAAACTTTTTCTTAACATAACAGCCGATACCGCCTGCGCCGAGAGTTCCTGTTGCCTTGGTGTACGGTGAGTTTGCTATGTAGCCGATTGTACCGATATTTTTCATCGTAACCTTAATAGCCTCGTTGTCATGCGGGTTGGTGGGCTCTTTTTTACAGGTGAGCTTTTTGCCAATCTTAAAAGGCGTCATTCCATAGTAGTACTTTGTGTCTGTAATTGTAACATATAGATTTTTCATAATGTTTCCTCCTTATTATTTAAAAAATATGGTTTTGCTTTCTTTATCTATATTATAAATAATAAGGTGTCCCAAAAAACTCCCTCTGCTCTTTAGAAACGATATTTTTTAAGTATAACTTAAAAAATTAAATTCTTAATTCAGAGCAAAGTCCTGATTATGGCCCATTGAAAATTATATAATTAAAGCATAACAAACCTAAATTGCCAAAGTGAAGTTCGGATTTTTGAGGAAAAAACGAGAAATACCA
>ERZ1026874.1429-NODE-1429-length-12835-cov-27.639671_pt1 | contig 12835 bp, 11 predicted proteins | sample MGYA00380167_ERZ1026874 | MGnify/ENA primary metagenome ERZ1026874 (study PRJEB33269, sample SAMEA4719803) | human gut metagenome | biome: human-associated habitat; feature: organic feature; material: feces | place: Cameroon | collected 2013-10 ...
CTGGCTACCTTATCTCACCCCTAACGGGGTGACCCATTAAAATAATACACGAATTAAGGCTTTTTATGCGTTTGTTATTGTTGAATATCAACTATTTACGATATCAATTTTTTATCAAAACCATGCAGAAAAAATTATGGATTTTGAACACCCTACCTAACGGGGTAACCCATTTAACCATGCTACTTATCGACATTAAAATCCTACAAAATCGTACATAAAAATGTTATGGATTTTGAACACCCTAGCGTATAGGGCAAAAAAAATGGGATACCACTGTATCCCAACCTTGTTAACCTTAAATCTAATACTATGAAAAACACGATGCAAAGATACGTACTTTTCGAAAAAATGCAAGGGTTTTGCCAAAAAAAATGCATTTATGTCCGAAAAATTAACCTTAATAAAGCTTTTTGTTGCAAAATGTAAGCATTTTTGATGGTAGAACACAGAGTAGTTACGTTTCAGTCACACCCGTCAATTATTCTTTTCCGTAAGCATCTGCTTCAGCGTAGCCATGCCCCGGCTTGCCACATCCCGAATCGTCGTAATCTCATGCACAGCGTTAGGCACATGCACGGGTTTAGGGTCAATTAAGAACACCTTCGCACCGCGTGGCACATAACGAATCAGCGAAGCTGCAGGATACACATTCAGCGACGTACCAATAATTACAAAAACATCCGCCTTCATAGCCTCCTCAGCAGCAGGTTCAAGGTTAGGCACAGCCTCGCCAAACCATACAATCCACGGACGAAGCAGTGAACCATCACCAGCCAATGTGCCGTGTGCCACTTCATACTCCTCAGGTTTAAGCTCACGAATGTAGCGTGGGTCGTTAGGGTCGTTGCTCGAGCACACCTTGCGCAAGTCGCCATGCAAGTGGATAATGTGGCTTGAACCCGCCCTCTCGTGCAAGTCGTCAATGTTTTGGGTCACCACTGTCACGTCGAACCATTTTTCAAGTTCCGCCAATATGCGGTGTCCATCATTAGGTTTAGCCCCAGCAAGTTGACTGCGTAAGTGATTATAAAAGTCCGTAACCAAGTTAGGGTCAGCTTGCCAACCCTCAGGCGTTGCCACTTGTTGCACAGGATATTGCTCCCACAATCCGTTCGCATCTCTAAACGTAGAAAATCCGCTCTCGGCGCTGATACCTGCGCCAGTCAGAGCCACCAACTTCGGTTTCATATTGATAAAGAAAATGAATGTTTTAGTGCAAATGCACCTTTAATTGCCTCAAAGTTACATAATTTGGCACAATGCTGCACACGGATAACAGAATAAATTGTATTTTTGCAGAACATTTGGTAAACAAGAAATAATATAAACAACACATAAATCCACACAATTCAAAAAAACTTATGGAAAAACTCAGCTACGCCCTCGGCATGGTTATCGGCCACAACCTTAAGGGTATGGGAGTAAAGAACCTTAGCCAAGACGATTTTGGCAAGGCTATGAACGATGTGCTTACTAATCAAACTACAAGCCTTACCGACCAAGAGGCACAGAAGATTGTAGGCGATTTCTTGCAGAAGCAGCAAGAAGAGGCAACACGCGAAATTCGTGAAGAAGGCGAACGTTTCCTCGCCGAGAATGCCAAGAAAGAAGGCGTTGTTGTATTGCCCAGCGGTTTGCAATACACTGTCCTCACCGAAGGTACAGGCGCACAGCCCAAGGCTACCGATCGTGTAAAGTGCCACTACGAAGGTACACTCACTAACGGTCAGGTCTTCGACTCTTCATACCGTCGTGGCGAACCCGCCGTATTCCCCCTCAATGGCGTAATTGCTGGTTGGACAGAGGGTGTACAACTCATGAAGGAAGGTGCAAAATATCGCTTCTTCATCCCCTACAACCTTGCTTATGGCGAACGTGGTGCAGGTCAAGCCATTCCTCCCTACGCAGCACTCGTGTTCGATGTAGAACTCATCAGCATTGAAGCATAATCACAAAAAGACAATAGGTTCACGGGGTATTCGGTTTTAAGTAGGGTGACATTGCTTTAAATATTTTTAGAACCGCCCTTAAATAAGAGGCAAGCATCCCACAAACTTTTTTACCGCTTCCCCCACAACCTCAGAAATATACACAATGAAAAAGATTCTTCTCGCAGTCTTCGTGGCTGCAGCAGCCCTCACCAGCTGCAACAATGGCTCACCCAAAGCCAATCTCAAGACCGACATCGACACCTTGAGCTATGAAATGGGTATGACAATGGGTCCCACAGCCGAAGAACTCGCCAGCTACCTCGCACAGTCTGGCAGCGATTCAGCTTATGTCGACGACTTTATTAAGGGTTTCATCGATGGTCTTAAGGCTGCCGACGACAAAAAGAAACTCGCCTACAACATGGGTATGCAAATTGGTATGCAAACCAAGAACCAAATGCCTCAATATGAAGCACAGTTCTTCCAGGGTGACAGCACCAAGCGTATCAGCGTAAAGAACTTTGCTGCTGGTTTCAGCGCAATGGCACGCAACAAGAGCAACCTCAAAATTGGTGGTAAGGTAGTTGATAAAAAAACTGCCCAAGAGCGCGTAATGGACTACATATACGGTGGTCTTAAGCGCGAGAACCAAGCCTTTATGCAGAAGATTGCCAAAACTCCTGGCATGAAAGCACTTGGCGAAGGCGTATATGGCAAGGAACTTAGCAAGGGTACCGACAAGCACGTAGCTGCTACCGATAGCGTAGTAATTAGCTACGAAGGTCGTCTTGCCAATGGTCAGATGTTCGATAGCTCTGCCAACCAGCCCAACGGACAGATTGGTATGTCGCTTGCTAAGACCATCAAGGGTTGGCAAATTGCTGTTCCTCAGATGACCGTAGGTTCTACATGGGAAGTTTACATCCCCTACAACCTTGGTTATGGCGAAACAGGCACAGGTCCCATTCCTCCCTATGCAACCCTCATTTTCAAGATTACTTTGGTAAAGTAAAATTTTTATTCTAAATAAGGATTTATTTCTATAAATAACCCAGGGGACTCCTCTGGGTTATTTTAAGCCTAAACTCCTGTTTATTATCACACCCCAACAATGAAACTTCAAAGAATTCTTTTCATAGCCCTTGCAGCCCTTTGCTGCACAGGCGCCATGGCGCAAAAAGGCAAAAAAGCCAAGAAGGGTGGCAAAAAAGTCATCCCCGCAGCCGTTCTCACCCCCGCAACCAAGGCGTTAGACGGCAAAACATTTAGCTACGCCCTCGGTGTGGCACAGGGCAATAGCCTTGTAGCATACCTCACTTCGCAGCTTGGCGTAGACTCAGCCTATGTAGACTACGCTCTCAAGGCCATGACCTCTACAGCCAGTGAAACAGACCGCAAGCGTGCAGCAGCCATTGCAGCAGGCTATCGCATTGCCGAGATGAATGGTCACAACCTTCCCATGCTCAATAAAGAAGCGTGTGGCAAGAAAGACTCAGCCTACATCGTGCGTGGCGAGTTCGAGCGTGGTCTTGTAGAGTCTGCCAATGGCATCTCTGCCATTACTCGCGACAGCGCTATGCAGCTCATCGAAGGTCAGTTCAAGCATCAGGCAAATGTATACAAGGACGCCAATCGTGCTTTCCTTGCTAAGAACAAAACACAGAAAGGCATCGTTACTTTGCCCAGCGGATTGCAATATCAGATTGTAAGCAAGGGTAAGGGCGCCGTTGCTACCGACTCTACCGAAGTTGAGGTACACTACGAAGGAACCCTTATCGACGGCACCAAGTTCGACTCTTCATACGACCGTGGCACCCCTGCCACCTTCCGTCCCAACCAGGTAATTCCCGGATGGCGCGAAGCCCTCAAACTCATGCCCGAGGGTAGTGTATGGAAACTCTACGTGCCCTCAGAACTCGGTTATGGCGAACAGGGTGCACGTCCTAACATCCCTGGCAATTCTACCCTTATCTTCACCGTAGAGGTGATTAAGGTAAAGAAATAATAGCGTAAGCTACACGCCCCATTTTGTGCAGATAAAGCCGCCTTATTCACGAGGCAGTTTTATCTGCATTTTTTATGCCCCGTGCATAATATTTCCCCAGGTTTCGAGTTATATTAGGGTGAGGTTGGCGCGTGAAATGCCATTTATTTGACATAAAATGGCGTGGAAAATTTTTGCCGATTTTCAACCCCCAACCCACATGAATATTAATTATAAAATAACTTTGAATACCCACTTATTACTTTTAAATTCACATTCAGCCCTATAGCCCAAATATTTTTACTAACTTTGCAGCGTGATAACTACACTTTCCATATTAATACCCACATACAACCGCGATTGTACGAACCTTGTACATACCCTAAAGATGCAGGCCGACGCTATTCCAGGTCTGCACTATGAGGTTTTGGTGGCAGACGATGCGTCTACACAGTTCGAGGTGAAAGCAGCCAATTGCAATATTAGGCAATGGGATGGATGCCAACTTGTGGAATTGGAAAGCAACATAGGCCGTGCCCGCATACGCAATTTCTTGGCACAACAAGCCCAATACCCTTATTTGCTCTTTTTAGATAGCGACGTGCAGTTGGTTCATTCCAACTACATTCAGCAATACCTTCAGCACGACTGCGACCCCGTGGTCTATGGGGGTGTGTGCATACAGCCCAACGAAGAACTTGCCCGTCACAACTTGCGCTATCGTTACGAACTCGAGTGCGAGCCTCGTTTCAGTGTAGAGCAGCGTCGTGTGTCGCCCTATCAGGGCTTCCGCACCAGCAATTTTTTGGTAAAGCGCGATTTACTTTTGGCACATCCCTTCGACGAGCGCATCCGTCATTATGGCTACGAGGACGTGCTCTTTGGTCGTCGTCTGCTTTCGGCAGGCATCCCCGTAACCCACGTAGAAAACCCCGTGGCAGTAGACGATTTTGAGCCAAACGATGTGTTTTTGCGCAAAACCGACGAAGGACTTCGCACGCTCCAAAGCATGTCTGCCGAGATGAGCGAATATACCCACATCCTTGTATGGGTAGAAAAATTGCGCAAGCTCCACCTCTCGGGCATCGTATTGTTTTTATATCGCATCGCCCAAGGTGCCATCAAGCGCAACCTCTTGGGGCAATCTCCTAACGTAAAACTCTACAACATTTATCGCCTCTGCACCTACTTGGCTTTGAAGTAACTTGTGCAGGGTGGACGAGTGTTTGTGTATTGCATATTTCCGTTTTTATACATTTTTTTCTTCTGTCTTCTCGCTTCCTTCGGAATGGTATCGGTATTCCTTCGGAATGACTACGGTACGTTTTTCTTAGATTTTTGTTATAAGTATGCAATTCTTTTTGAATATTTTGTAATATTTATTCTCTTTCTGTACACATTCGATTTTTTAAGGGGTAGGAGGTAAGGGGACATTCTTTTTGTGCTTGTTTGGATGTAGTTTTCTTATAAAATCTGATACAACATTTTTATTTGTGTGTGTTTATACATATTTTTTTGTTTTTCTGTCCCCAAAATGCAGACGAAATCAAAATATTAACATACTTTATTACCCCCCCCATTTTATTTTACAAAAATTGAGTACTTTTGTAACCAATATGTATCTGTTTGTGTGTCAACACATTCAGCATATTTAAATTTCTTGAAGAACAAAAAATAAACTTATAATTTAACACACACAATCGTATGAAAAGGTTTAAAATTCTTTTCTCACTGTTTCTGCTTATGGTAGGAACGGTTGTGGCGTATGCTGACAATCTTACGGCAGGAACTCCTCTTGCTGTTGAGACTGTGCCTGTGGGCTACTACTTGATTGGTAGTAAAAGCGAGAGCGCCTTTAATATTTCAAATCCGTATATAGCTCCTAATGGGGGTTCTATGCGTTTGATTCCTAGTAGCGAAGTAACAACAGATGTTGCAACCAGCTTGCGAGGTATTTGGAAAATTTCAAAGACCACAGATGGTACAAGGTATATCATCACAAGCATGGAGGATCAGAGCAAGTCTTGGGCTGTTGGTAAAAATTGTCCTTTAAATAACACTAATGTGGGCTATTACAACATCAATTACCATTCAGATGGAGCATATTACACATTTAATGGTAAAGGTGGAGCTACTGGAGACGGAATTACAAATCCTGGAGCTGTTTATGCAAAAAGTGCAACAGAATTTGATCGTGCAGATGGTCAAGAAATGGGTAAATGGAAATTGATTCCCGTTAAGCTTGTTACTTTGAATTGTAATTATGGTTCAGGTACCTTCACAAGAAGATACGTGGCTCCTACTGATGTTTTTACTCCGTCAATACCTTTGTATAAGGATGTCTCTGCAGTTACTTTGGTTGATAATCAGGATACCTATGATGTGACTTGTAAGGAAAATTTCCCTTTTGAAGTGGGCAAGTTCTGCAAATTGACTATTCGTGATAATAGTAAATATGTTTTTTGGAATACCGAAAAAGGGTATATTAATACTAGAAAATCTGCAGCAGATGCCACAGGTATGGGTGCACTTTGGCGTTTTGAACATGTGGCAAACACCTATAACCACGTAAAGCTCTACTCTAATGCAAAAGGTAGAACTATGGCTGTGACGTTTACTGATTTGAATGTGAACAGTGGTAAAGCTTATCTTACCCAACCTAATTCTGGATATGCTAGTACTTTTGCCATTAGTCTTTTGAATGATGGATTCCGTTTGGCAAATCCTAACAATAATGATGCGAACCTTAATGATATAGGTGGTAATATAGGTGGAGGAGAAGGTAGCGTTGATATCTTAGGTATATGGAAACATAATGATAGTAAAACAGATGGTGGTTCAACCTTTAGAGTTGTTGCTGTTGGTGAAGCAGACCAACCTGTACAGCTAAACCTTACATCGCTCAATGCCACAGACGAGAATGATAAGACGTTTACACAGTCGCTTGATAATACTTATTATTGGAGTAGTAAAACTGATATTTCAGGTACAGAATTAGTTCCTTTCTATAAGACCACTTTTGCTACTATTAGCGAAGGGGTTGTTACTGCAACGGTGAAAAACAATTTCCCATTTGCAGTGTCTACGGATGACAATAATCTGAAGTATTCTGCTTTGTTTACTCGTGGATATGATGGTAATAGTGCTTATGATGGTTATAACAATATTGTAGAATCGCGCAGATTGTATGTCGGCGTGAGCAATGGTTTTAATGATGCTTCAGGACGTACAACTAATGCAAGATATCAAAAGGCAGAAGTGCAAGATGTAGCCACAATGGAATGGGCTTTCATGAAGGCTGATGATAATCATCCTTACCATTTCTATGTATATAATAAGTCTACAGATAAATTCCGTCTTACTTTTGATTCAGATGCTCAAGGCACAGATGGTATAATGAAGAAGGACGGAAATGGTACTCCTATTGTAATTGGTCCGAATGAGTTTACGGAATTTAACAATGGTTTCACCATGCGTCTGAACGATAATGATAAACATGCTATTGGTGATCATCATGGTGGTCCATTGGCTTATTGGAGCAATCGTGGTAGTGAGAGCGAACTTAGAGACCAAGGTTCTATCTTCCATGTGGTTGCTGCAGGTGAATTACTCGATGCTTGTAAGACTCTTGTAAACAATAACAATAAAGTGGGTTCTTTGTCGACAAGTGCAAAGCAAGAAATTTGTGGTAAAACAGTGATGAATGATTTCCTTGCTGCATATAATGCTGCGATAGCTGATGAAAGTAAATATGCTGCAGTAGAAGCTACAAATAAACTTTATCGCATTCAGCCTGTTCGTGGTAATTTGTATATAGCTAACACAGGTGCTTATGCTGATGCAAATGGTACAGTTTCCGAGGAAGAAGATTCACGTCGCATGCGTACTGCAGCAAGTGCTGCAATGAATGCTGATATTTCAAGTGTCGTGGCTCTTGAACCTACTGGAACAAGTGGAGTTTACAGAATTAAGAACTTAAACTCAGGTTTCTATTGGGGAACAACTAAGAAGAGTAATAATGAAGAGTTGTTTATGACGAGGGAAACCCAATACGCTGGTAACTACCGCATTGGTTATACTGAAAGTGGTAGACCTAGCTATTTGGCTTTTATCGACACCGAAATAACTGCGGGTTATAAGTATCTTGCTTCTCGCGAAGATTTAGCGGATAAAAAAATTAGCAATATGGGAGTGATTTCGGCATATGGTGGTGTAGAACCTGCTATATTGTTCTATATGAATGAGGCAACTACTTATCCCATCACTTTCAAAAATAAGTATGCTACTACTAATTTACCTTTCGATGTAACTTTGCCGAACAATGTGAAGGCTTATGTTATAGAAAGTGTAACTAAGAATGCGGATACGGGTTATCGCGAACTTAACTTGACACAGATTAATACTACAGTACCTGCGAACACACCTGTCATCTTAGAATGCACTAACGAAACGGCTCCTACTGCAACTGCTGCGGTTACTGTAAACTTCACTATGCCTGGTACTGTTACCTCATATTCTGGTAATAACATTCTTTCGGGTTCAACTGTAAAGCGTACAGGTTTTGGCGATGTTGAGTATTACGCGTTGGCTAATAAACCGCTTACTACAGATGCTACAGAAAAGACAACAGCCTTCTTCCGTGTAACCACAAAAGAAATGCCTGCTAACAAGGTGTTCTTGTTGAAGGATAATGTGCCTGCCGTTGCTGAAGGTGGTTCTTTGGCACTTCTCTTTAACTTTGATGGTGCTAACGAAACTACAGGCATTGTTAATGCAAAGGAGAACAACGCTGGCGATAGCAACGTTTACTACGACTTGAATGGTCGTCGCGTGTTGTATCCTACACATGGCATCTATGTGAAGGCTAACGGACAAAAAGTTTTTATCAAGTAAAAAGACCGTATCAATTATGAAAAAAGAATATAAAGCTCCCACAGCCGTAGGCATTCGTTTGTTTGCTGAAAATGACTTGGCTGGCAATGGTATTACTCTTGCTTCGTTGGGTGGTGGCAGTCAGGCTTCGACCATCGATGATAATGATGAAATCCTCTCAAACAAAAAAGAAAATCCTGTTTGGGGTGGCACTCATAAAGGCCCTTGGGGCGAATAATCCTTGCACACACACTTAGTGTGGCATCATAAAGAAAACGCTTGGGAGATGGATTCTCTCAAGCGTTTTTTTAGGGGGTAGGATAGGGGAATTTGAATTGCATATTGTTGTGCCATTGATAAGGCGAGAATTTCCCCATTGATTCCCTTTGCAAGAATTCAAAATACACAGTCTTAGCATCTGTTAACCCCGAATTAAGAAATATTTCAAATGACCAGTGACCGCATAACTTATTGATAACCAATAGAAACGCGGTCATTTGGTCATTTGAAATAAATCTTAATTCATAGTTAATAAATATTACAAGCTATTGCAGAAACCAATCAGGAGTTTATTAGAAGCCAACGCAATAGTTTGTAATACTTAATACTTAATACTTAACACTTATAAGTTATTACTTATTCTTTATTTTGTCTTCAAAATGCAGACGAAATCAAAATATTAACATACTTTATTACCCCCCCCATTTTATTTTACAAAAATTGAGTACTTTTGCAACCCAATAATATGTATGAGTGTCAACACATTCAGCATATTTATATTTCTTGAAGAACAAAAAATAAATTATAATAAGAACGCAATCGTATGAAAAGAATTTTTTCATTGTTGGCAGCACTAATGTGCTTGTCAGTTAGCAGTGTTTGGGCTCAGAACGCGACGACATCGTTGGGTACGGTAGCTTCGGACGTAACTGCTATTCAAAATTTGGAATCTGGCTATTATGTGATTCATGCAACAGCCGAAAACCATCAGTGTTATATTTATTATAGCGGAAACACTAAGACTGCGGCTGAAGGTGTTATCCGTATGTATCGTGGATCGGTAAACACGGATACTATCGGTACACATGGTAGCTTGGCTTATGTGTGGTATGTTTCTGTTTCTGCTGATAAAAAAAGAATGACCATCCAATGTGCTGGTAATGGTGCTTTTTGGCCTAAACAAGCTGAAACTAAGAATATGTCAACAGCTAAGACTTTTGACAATGCCGCAGTGTATAATTATCCTGAGTCGGATGCTAATGAATCGGGTATAAGACTTTATCAGGAAGGTGTGAAAATAAGCAATAATGATGTTTACATTCATAAGAGTAATATGAATGATACAGAATTTAAACTTGGTTATTGGAATTCGGAAGGTAAGCCTAATGGTACAGAATCTGCATGTTGCTTTAAGTTTTATAAGGTTACACCAGCTGCAGACATAACTACGCAAGCCACTCCTGTTGAGCTTTTTAAATATAAACAGCTGATTGCAGGCAAGGAAACCAATGTGGTAGCTGGTGGCAAGGGTCTTGTTGGCTCTCAAACTGCTAATCCTTGGGAATACAGTGACGGGGTTTATGAGGCTCCAACTCTTTCTGTGGCATCGGTTACTGCAAACATGGGAGATGTGGATGTGAATTTCGTTAAAAAGACAAATCCTCGTATTAAATTGGACGAATATTACAAGCTGAAATTTAAGGATGGCTATCGTGTTGTTGTAGGAGGAAATGTTAATACTGCTGACAATTCAAGTAAAAATGACTTTGCAAATTACTATAACCCGAAGAAATATTGGAAGTTTGTTACGGATGGTTTGCAAGTAAAGATGGTGTGTGGTGATGGCAAATATGTGCATTTGTCTAATCCTGTTAATGGTGCAACCGAAAAAGCAGCTTTTGTAGAGGGTGCAGAGAATGGTACGAAGTTCTATTTGAACAATTCTACGAATGCAAGTTACTCTGACGGCTTCGTGCTTAAGTATGCAAACAATACTTATCTTGGCGATCATGCCAGTCCCCCTGACCATTCTTTAGGAACTTGGAATCATACTGACGCTGCTGGTGGTGATGGTTCATGCTTCGCTGTTGATGGGCATCCTATTACGCCTAATGATTTGGGTGTCCTTTATACACGTATAAATGTAACTCAGCCTACAGATATTGCAAGCAATGTGTTGCGTGTGGCAAATTCAGCACAGGTAGAAGAAGCCAACAAACAATGGAATAAGTTAAATGAACTTGCAAGTGAAATGACTCCTAAAAACCTTGTAGACGTCTACAATATTGCATTTACGGCTCAGCCCGAAACAGATGCTTACTATCGTATTAAGAATTTGGGCGCAAGTACGAATAGCTATCCTTCAACCATAAATATTGAAGCAAATACAGTAGGTGAGATTCCAAGCACAAATGATAATGCTCGCGTGTTTGAGTTAAAGACTGCGTCTGATGCAATGGCTCCGCAGTTATGGCAGTTTGTAGCAAATGGAGATGGTACTTTCAAAATTAAGAATGCCAATACCAAATGCGCTTGGGCAAATAAAACTGCCACGGGTAAAAACTTTGATATGACTACTGCTGAAAATACAGATGTACATGCAGGTAACTTTAATATTTTAGCAGTTCCTGTTCCTTCTATTGCTACGGGATCTTACGAAGGTACAATCGCCTCGGTGAACAATGGTGTTTCAACTTTCCTTATTCGCAATGGTTTGAGCGCTGTAAAGGCTACAGATGATGCCCACTTGCAGCTTGCAGAAAGTGGCGCTACTTATAGCGACAACGTAAACTACTGGCAGATTGAAAAGGTAGAAAACTTTGATGTTGCTATCAGTGACGCTAAGTATGCCACAGTGGGTTATCCTTTCAATGTAAAGGTAAGAAACACGGACGTAAGAGTTTATTATGCTAAAGAAGCAGCTAACGGTGTAATGAAACTTACTGAGGCTGCCGATAAGATTATTCCTGCTAATCAGGGTGCTATCCTCTATTACGAGGGAAAAGGTTCAACTATTGCAAATCTCGACATTGTGAGCGAAGCTGGAGCAGGTTTTGAGGGTAATATTCTTACTGCATCTACAGCAAAGCGTACAGGCTTTACAACAAAAACTACATACGGTCTTAGCAATAAGAACGGGGTGGTTAGCTTCAGATTGAACACTGACACTTATGTGCCTGCTAATAAGAGCTATTTACTTGCTTCTAAATATAACAGTGGTTCAGGTAATGCGCAACAGTTGCTCTTTAGCTTCGACAATGTGGTAGAGGGCATTGACAATGCTGTTGTAGATGGTCAAAATGCAAATAAGGTATACTACGACTTGCAGGGTCGTCGCGTGATGTATCCTGCACACGGCATCTTTGTAACCGAAAACGGCGAAAAGGTTTTTATTAAGTAATTCAAGTTATATCTAAAAAAGCATTTCACAATGAAAAAGACATATATCATTCCGCAAACCAATGCCATCGCGTTGAACACCGAAGATAATATCTTGAATGGTGTTAGCAATATGGGTGTAGCAGGCGACGATGAAACTATGGGTGGTAACGACTTCCTCTCAAACAAAAAAGAAAATCCTGTTTGGGGTGGCACCACTCATAAAGGCCCTTGGGGCGAATAATCCTTGCACACACACTTAGTGTGGCATCATAAAGAAAACGCTTGGGAGAATCCATCTCTCAAGCGTTTTTTTAGGGGGTAGGGTGTTAATCCGTAAAAAGTTCAGCACGATATTATCGGGTGCTTATTGTCGGTAAGTGGCATGTTTTTATGGGTTACCCCGTTAGGTAGAGTGTTCAAAATTCATAATATTTTTATGCATGGTTTTATCGAGTGTTTATTGTCGGTAAGTGGCATGTTATTATGGGTTACCCCGTTAGGGGTGAGATAAGGTAGCCAGGTATGTGAAGAGAACTTGTTCTTCTTCACATGCCTGGTTATATGTTACGCAATAACCAAACGGGTCACCCTGTTATGGGTGAGATTGGGCCTAGGCGAACAGCCGTTTTCATAGGATATGCATGTTGTTGGGAATACACATAAT
>ERZ1026874.1433-NODE-1433-length-12802-cov-17.277163_pt1 | contig 12802 bp, 7 predicted proteins | sample MGYA00380167_ERZ1026874 | MGnify/ENA primary metagenome ERZ1026874 (study PRJEB33269, sample SAMEA4719803) | human gut metagenome | biome: human-associated habitat; feature: organic feature; material: feces | place: Cameroon | collected 2013-10 ...
TGCTAGACATAAGCAATGAAGTTGATACGCAGATTAGTGGATGGATGAACTACTAGATGAAGTTTGGCAGAGCGTATGACTGTCTTGTGGAGTATGCGGCACACAACAGAAATAAGTTTTCACACTGGGTGAAGGGATTTGTACCCTATCCACGTCTAGGTTAATAAAGATAATAAACAAAAGAGTTAAGTACGAAGAGCCGTGTGATGGGAGACTGTCAAGCATGGTTTCGAGAGAAGGGAGGGTGAAATTCCCTCCACTTACTCGACGGGGTGTTGGATTTCATAAGCACAGATGACAATGGACAAAATTGATTATTCGATAGAAGAAAATCAGATAGAAAAAGAGAATGAGGGCAACGTGGCAATCACAATGCCATTTAATCCTAATATGATAAAGATTCGTCGTGATCCGTTTACCATCAGTGAGCTGGTGGATAAGATGGAACACGGGGAGATTCGCTTCGATACCCCCTTCCAACGCAAATCAGACCTGTGGGATGAAGAGAAGCAGAGTCGCCTGATAGAGTCGCTGCTGCTCAAGTTGCCACTGCCCGCTTTCTATTTCGACGAGACAGAAACTGATGAGGATGCTGAGGTGTGGAACGTGATAGACGGATTGCAACGATGCAGCGTGTTCAAGCACTTCATTGTGGAGAAGACGATGCGACTGCACCATCTGGAGTTTCTCACGCAGCAATATGACGGAATGACCTTCGACGAGCTTCCTCGTCTGATGCAGCGCAGAATCACCCAGACCCCTATAACCATGTACGTGATAGAGAAGGGAACGCCCGATGAGGTAAAATTCAATATCTTCAAACGTATCAACACGGGCGGTCTGATACTGACTCCACAGGAAATACGTCATGCGATGAATCAGGGCGTGTCTGCGGAGATGGTGGCCAATTTGGCCGCTAAGCAGTCGTTCAAGAAGGCTACCTGCGGTATCATAAAGACCGACCGCATGGAAGACCGCGATTTTGTGACAAGGTTCGTGGCTTTCTATCTGCAAGACTATAAGACGTATGAGCCCGACATGGACGGATTTATGACCCGTGGCATGGCAAAAATAAAAAAACTGACGGAGGCGGAGCGCGAAGATATGAGTACACAGTTCGACAAGGCGATGAAGGCAGCCTGGAGCATCTTCAACAATGATGCATTCCGTAAACGTCGCAATATATCTGACCGTCGCAAACCCATCAACAAGGCACTATTCGAGACGCTGAGCGTTTGGCTGGCAAAGTGTACGGACAATGAACGTCAGCAGTTAGTGGCTAAAAAGAGCATTGTGCAGAGACTTTTCGTAGAGCTTAACAACGATGACAAGTTCTACTATGCTCTGTCATCCGGTACAGGTCAGAAAGAAAGCGTGAACTATCGACACCGCAAGATAAGGGAGTTGATAGACACTGTTTTGAAAGAAAAATAAATGTAAAAAATATGCTAAGATTACTTCACATAGACAATTACAAGATTCATAAGCATTTGCGTCTTGAATTGGGCAACCTGACGGTGCTGACCGGGCTGAACAGTAGTGGCAAGTCCTCTGTTATCCAGTCGCTGCTTTTGTTGCGCCAAAGTTATCAGCAGAGTGTCTTGAACGAGGGACTCGCCCTGAATGGTGACCTGCTTTCTATCGGTCTCTGTCGTGATGCGCTGTGTCAGATGGCAGACGAGGATTATATGTCTTTTGGCATCGATGGCGGCCACGGGCTTTCTACATGGCAATGGGATGCTTCGGATGCCGTTATGGGTAAAGACTTCTTTTCTCTATTGCAGGGACCTGATCCGAAAATGTTGCAGGAGAGTTCGTTATTTACGAACAATTTTCAGTATATCAGTGCGGCTCGTCAGGAGCCTTCAGAGTCCTACCCCCTAAACACGAATATGGTGGAAAGCCGGAGGCAACTGTCGCAGAAATATGGTAAGTGCGAACTGACGGCCCATTTCCTGTATCATTATGGCGTGGTGAAGAAACTTAGCGTGTTGCCAGGACTGGTGCATCGTGCAGGCGAATCCGCAGAACTGCTCGCTCAGGTATCGTCATGGGAAAGAGTTATCAGCCCCGATGTCGTTGTTACCCCAGAGAAAGGAGACAAGTCTTATTCGTTGAAATATGCCTATGAGATAGGCGGCGATACAACACCTGCCTACAGCGCGATAAATGTTGGCTTTGGATTGAGTTACGCATTGCCGATAGTCGTGGCACTGCTTGCGTCAGAGAGAGACAGTCTGTTGCTGATAGAGAACCCCGAAGCCCATCTTCACGAAGCAGCGCAGTCGGAACTTGGCATGATGATCGCGCGAGCAGCCGAGGCGGGCATCCAGGTTATTGTAGAGACCCACAGCAATCATGTACTCAATGGCATTCTCATGGCTTCTAAGCGTTTTGAAGAGGAAGGCATAGGAATAGACCGTAACAACGTGAAGCTCTATTATATGAAGAAAGCCGCTGATGGGCTGCAATCAGTGGCGGAAGAGGTGAAGATAGTGGGCGATGGCAAGATAGACCACCAGCCCGAAGGTTTCTTCACTCGTCAGGATGCAGACATGACTTACTTATTGGGATTCTGAAATGATGGATGCATCACTATTTATACTGTTTCCGACGGGAGACGAGGTGATAGGTTTACCCCTTACGGAAGAGGGTCTTCGCGATTTAGTAGCTCCTCTGATGAGCGTGAAGAAATACGCACGTCAGAACCGTATCAATTTGCGCATTTTCTTCGATAAGAATAATGTCAATCGCTTCAAAACAGATGTGGGTGGCGTTGTGGATAAAGCAGCCTATTTGAGCAAAGCATCCGTGATATTGCGCAATTTTGTCAGTTCCAACAGCACCGATGTTCAGAAGAATGCTATCCTTGAAGGCAATTACAACTACATCCGTTGGGATACCATAGAATGCATGGCCCACCAAGATGTAGCGCTTGTGGTAAAGAGCGCATTCGAGTCGCCAGGAGCACCATGTGTGTTATCGTTGTCGCCAGGGATTCCAACCGACTATAAGCAGGTGACAATCATCAAGGACAGAACTTATGATGATGGTCGTCCTGAACTGAAGAATATTCCCCTGTTCTTCTCAGCAGAGGAGTGCATAGAGTGGATGTCGGCGTTACTCGATGGGCACTTCTCGCTGATAGGCAATCAAGACTACCGGCCCACCACGATGAAGTGGGGAAAACAGCGGATATATCAACGTATTGAAGACGGCAACTACTGGTATTTTGATTTTTTCCACCGCGAGAATAAGATTCACTATGAGGTGTTTGATGTTGACGGCATTCACCTTGGCGAAGCCAATGCAGAAGGTGCGCTCGTGGTTGGAACAGCAGACGCAAAAAAGTCGATCAGTAAGATATTGCATGGGAAGTAACCTGTGTATGTATGGGTGCAGCTGTGGTGAGGACGGAGCCAAATATCATGGCTTCTCGCAGAAGACTGCCGTTTGAAGTCTTCCAGAAGGAGTTCGTCTAGGAGGGCACGACCCTCTTTGGCTCTGGCTGGGCGTGGCTCTCAGCAGATGGCGATGGTCAACTCGTCATCACCCAAGAAACCAATGCCAACAACCCAATCACCAAAGGCTTGCGCCCGCTGCTGACTTTCGATATATGGGAACATGCCTATTACCTCGACTACCTGAACCGTCGTTCTGACCATCTTGCCGCAATGTGGCAGATTGTCAACTGGGATGTTGTTGAACAACGGAATAATTAATAAATACACGTAACTGCATGAGAAAATCTCAATGGAACATATTGATAAAATAGAGAAGATATTTAATGTAGAATATTCTGATACTGTTAAGTATGCAGTACGTTATGGTTACAATTATCGAATAGAGGCAGAGCAGAAGCATAATTCCTATTCCCATGCTTGTTTACCAGATACATCTGCAATTCTTCTATGGCTTGGTCAAAAAGTAATTGACGGAGTTATATGGGATTTATTCAAAGTAGCTGCAAAAAAGCTTTATGAGAAGTTTGACAAGTCCAATAGTTATCTTTCCGAAGAACTCAGTAAGTTCCTGTCAGATGAACAAGACCTCAAAAGATTCTATACTTACGTAAAAGAATTCAATGAGCAGAACATGACAGTAACAGAGGAACAGTTCACATATATTCGAGAAGAAATAATTGCAGATTTTCTTGGAAAGGAATGTGGAAAGATATATGAGCAAGAACATCGCCTACCTACAATCCAAGAATATATGAGGATTAACCGTGAGGCTTTAGTTCATGCAGATAAACTTATGGTGCTTCAGAATTAGGGCGTTAAATTCTGCGAAGGAATTATCTAAAATAGTCTCTATTAATGGGATTAATACTGATTCATTCAGTCCATAGAAGATTCATCAAGTTGTTAAAGAGCCAGGTTGTCAAAGGGACTCCGATACTATTAACATAGTCTGATATGGACGAATACAAGAATTTAGTTCATAGTACTACTCTTAAAATAGATAGACATAGAGGATTATAGGGGGATGGTACTTTTCTCGTACATGAACAGAAGCGTATAATATGATTACCGACGAGCAAAGAGAATCCAATGCCTTGATGTTTCGAGAACTTGGCAGAGATACCTATCAACTTCACCGCCATCTGGTAGAAGCGATGGGTGAGAATGCAAAGGCGTTCCGCTCAAAGAAAGGTATCATCCTGTTTATTCTCCTTGTAAGGGTGTGTGGCAATCTTATGGGAGCCATAGCCATTCTCTTACAAGCTATGAGGACAAAAGGCAATTTGATATTCAAACTGCCTTTGGGGCTTTGTCTCCGAGGTGCAATGATTGATGCTTTGACGGCATTATATTTCGATACACAAAGTGAGGAAAGCGCAGTATCTCATTTGGAGGTTACCAACCTACAGTATGCAAAATCACTATTGGAGCGGTTGGAGGTTTATAAAGATAAAGTACACAGTGTCTCTCCAGACTTTGACGATGACTTAGTCGAACATTTTTATGAACTTGGTTTGGAAGACAACTTCCTTCAGTACTTCGATGTTGAGGTTAAAGGTCAAGACTTTCGTGTCAAGCCTATGAAGGAATCAGAATTCCGCAGAGAAGGGGCACTTTTAGAAGGCAGCTACCCAAACCTGAAGCAGATGCACGACCATCTGATAACGATTCCTGAGTATTCAGAGAAAGCCAAACGGCTATATCATTACTACAAATACTTCTCGCAATATGAACATTTCTCAGAGCTTGGCTTTGGTGATGTTAAAGCATCTTTCAGCGAGGACAACATACACATGCCCAGTGCGATAAAGACATTGAAAGATGCTGTAGATCTGATATTTGAGCATCTTCGAAAAGAAAATCAGGTAAAGCCAAACATTTGAAACCCATGAAGAGTTCATTGGAATGTCTTAAGAAGTTGAAGGAGGATTATGCAGCGAGTGCAGTGTCTGTACTCGTGGGAGCAGGATTCTCGTAAGCCCTCAAATCAGGGCCTAAATTTGAAAGAATTAATTTCGCTGCTGAATTAAAACATTGAATTATGTACAGCAGTGAAGATTTCAAACTTTTTCGATAAGTCATGAGCAAAGCAAGTTTGCTTGAACTTTGCCATGGCGAGAAAAAGTATGTAACATTTTCGATAAGTGAGAACAATGAAAGCTTGCTTTCAAATTGTCGAGCGAAGAAAATGTATGAAATAGTAAATAAAACAAGTAAAATTTTTTACATCTCAATATATAGGCACAGGCACTAGCAAAAGAGCCTATACAAAGGGCTATGCCCTAAATTGTGTACTAACATAAATTTCAATAATTGTGGATAAAAAGTATAGCGTCCCCTCCTCCATTGCTTCTAAACTAGAGCAGATAAAGCAATACATGGGTATGCACAGCGTGACAACGTTTGTTGGCGCAGGTTTCAGCATGAATGCTGAGAAACCTAACCATGTGAAGATGAAAACATGGAAACAACTTAGAGAAACTTTTTTGGATAAACTGTATCCGAACAATGAGGAAGACAGGTTAAAAGACGGCAATGACGTGGTAAGGTTGGCATCGTTGGTGGATGCGCAGTTTGGGCACAATGAGTTGGACAATATCTTAGAAGATGCTTTGCCTGACAAATTGGTTAGACCAGGAGAGTTACACAGAATGCTGGTTAGCCTTCCTTGGAAAGATCTTCTGACCACAAATTATGACACCTTGATAGAGCGTGCTGCTTCACAGGTTATCACAAACTTGAAACTGGTGACGAACAAGGAAACTCTGCTCTACCAACCTTCGCCTCGCATAATCAAATTGCATGGCAGCTTTCCAAATATCCGTCCATACATCATGACGCAAGAAGACTACAGACGTTATCCTATTGAACGACCAGAGATGGTGAACACTGCAAAGCAATGTTTTTTGGAGAGTTTGGTCTGTTTGATAGGTTTCTCAGGTGAAGATCCCAACTTCCAGGCATGGATAGGTTGGCTTAAGGATGTCATTGGACAAGGAAGACTTTGTCCTACTTACTTAATCACTTATAGTAAGGGATTTCATGATGCAGAAAAGTCTTTGCTGTCAAAATTGGGGATTGATATTGTCAATTTGGCTGAGATTGGAGGTGTTGATGATTATTATACTGCCTACAAGTTCTTCTTTGAGTATTTAAAAGAACGTACATCTAAATGGAACGGCAAGGTAAACTTCGACCGTTTGGACTTCGACAAGATGAATGATGAAGAAATCAAGAATTACGTTATCAATAAAACTAAAGAGATGCAGTCTGTCAGAGAGTCATATCCAGGATGGCTGATACTTCCGAAGGAACATGAAAAGAATTTTGAGGATATCAGCAGTGACATCTTTGTAATGGGGCAACTCTATAAGCGTATTGATGACGATAGCCTTAAACTGCGATTCTTGTATGAAATAAATTGGAGACTGAATGTTGCCGTTGTCCCTCATAACATAGATTGGTTTTTGGCTGCAATAGAAGGGTTTGCAAACCACATTGCAGATATCAAGAGTGATGAAAAATGGATGATGGAAGACTTAATTCTAAGTCTGTTAGATGTACTGCGGCTCAATGGTAAGGATAAAAGATTCAAACAACTATGCACAGTATCTTTGGAGAATGAAGGTATTATTTCAGCTCGGCATATACATTATAGACAGGCTCTCTATTGGATGACGAAATATGACAGCAAACTATTGAAGAGTGTTTTGTCAAAATGGAAAGTGGATTTGAGCGACTATGAGAATTGTCTTCAAAAGGCGAATATATTTTATTATATAGGAGAAGAGTTGGATGCATTCCATCTCTTGGAAGAATGCAAGAGCAATATTGCAAGGTTTTTGCTACAGAATAAGAATAATCTGTATGCAAAAACTTGTTTGGCGTATATTCAGAAGACTGTAAGTTGGCTTGATAATGAAAAAATGTCAGGCAATGAGGATTTGGCTAATTTTGTCGTAGGCGAATCTCTTGATAGCATAACTGATAGAATTATAAGCAAAGCGTATAATAAGGAGAGTCCAATTAGAGGCTATACAAGAGAGCATAAATTTCGTATTGGCTACTACGTCAATAGCTGGAATACAGGCTCTTCTGGATTTGTGCCAGAGTATTTATATCCTTGCAAATGGTGGATGATTAAGGAACGCATTGGATTAGCCATGTTTCAGATAAATCAAGACTTCACAAGACATTGCATTCTGAAGATGTTTGACTATTCGAGTGATATGGCTTGGAATATGATGATGTTGTCGGCAAGCGGAAAGGTTGTAGATGAGGTGTTGGGACGAGAACAGTTGGTACAAATCTCAGAAGAAAAGTCAAACGAATACTTCGACACATATATCTCATTTTTTGAAAGTGTTAAGCAGAAGAGAGAAAACTGGGAGAATAATAAAGTTTGGAATGTGCTACCTAAAATTCTATCTCGTCTCTGCACTAAGATTGACCAGAATAGAGTGATGAGATTCGTAAAGGCAGCATTGAATTGGAGACCTACCTTTATTAACAAAGAGTTGGAACAAGCGTATGACTGCTTGAATAATGAGAACCTGTCCGTAATCTGGGTTAAACTATTGACGGACAAATACTTTGAGACTATCTATAATCGAAATGGGTATGCACTCCCAAGTCGTTACATGCTCAATTTCACCATAACAGATCGTATCATAAACCGAATCGTTGACGAATTGGCAAGCACGGACAAAGAAACTGTGCTGCAAGCCATTATTATGATTGAGATAATTTGGAACAGGCAAGAATTGCAGGATGTAGACAGAAATAAAATAATCAAAGCTTTGAGGGCCATGAGAAATAGTGAGAATGCTATTCCCGAAGTTGTTTACACCTATACTTATGTTGAAGCAGACAAAGAGGAAATGGAAAGGTTCAATAGAATATTGCAAGAAGCATTAAGCGCTTTCCTAAATAATAATTTTGAATTCGACCATTCGTCAAGGCCTCTTAGTTCTTGGGGGGATTGTCTTCAGAAAATCAATGCGCTAAGGAGCTTCTTTTCCGAGGAACGGAAGAAAGATGTACTGCTTCATACTTGTGAACTGATAGAACAGAATAAAAGCGTCTTTGAAAAGGATGATGACAAGGATTTCTTTGGCGGTATGCGGAAATTTACACGAATAATCATTACTAACTATCAAGAATTATTACTTAATGCCAACCTTGATAGTTGGACTAATGAAGAATTCCAGAAGGTTGTTGACCAAATAGATTGGCTGTTATTTGTAGGTTATAGGTGCTTGCCGATGAAAGTTAAGGCGCAAATCAGAAATCAACAGGAAGTGAACGAAAATACGATTCTCCAAATACAGAAGTCTCTATTCGGAAAGGAAAGTTCTATCCAAGTAGAAGGCATAAATGCATTCTTTGTTTTGAAAGAAAATGGAAAAGACATTGAGAAAATAATCAAATACATATTTGATAATTTCTCATTGGCTGATTCTGTTGCCTACAAAGAACTGCTGATACTCTTCGCGAACCTCGTTGTAAGAGGCTATGACGAGGATGATTTCAATAATCGTATTGTAGATTTTTTGAACAACATACACCAATTCTACAATAGTTATGAACTAGGCATAGTTGGGCTTGCTGATTTACAGCACTATGCCAATTATGTAGCAGGAGCATTGTCCGTAAAAGCTCCTACTCTCAACATTCCAGTTTTCAAAAAAGACAAAGTAGGGTTTAATGATGTGGTGATAGGATATGATAAAGGCGTAGAGTTTGCACGATTAAATTCCATAGCATTATAAAGTTAGCCCTCAAATCAGGGTCTAAATTAGAAAGAAGAATTATCGCTGCTGAATTTAAAACATTGCTTTAAATCATAAACATATTATCCCTTACTCAAATGGAAAAGTTACAAGACATATGCGCCGCCTACCTTGAAGGTTATTTTTATGCCAAGATAACCGAGCAGCTCATTACCAGTAAGATTCTGAGTTCTGATCTTGATAAGCTCAAGAAGACGGCAGTTGAATGTATGAAAGATTACATCGAACACTCTGATTTTTCAAATGAAGAGAAAGAGGATATGAAAAAGAATTATGAGCATTGGGCTGACGTGACTTTAGAGGGTATTAAACAAAGGTTGCGTGATAGTGACAAATTGTATGAATAAGCAAGATACCAATAATGAAATGGGAAAAGGCATTGATTTACTATATCGTTGGAGGCAATTTGTGAAGAGTTAATGAATCAGAACGTATTAATTTGTAATTCAAAACTCAAAATTGCCAACGGCAACCATTCAACACTCAACATTCAACACTCAACATTGCGCACAGCGCATAATTCAACATCGGCTTTGCCGACAATTCAACACTCAACATTCAAAACTCAACATTGCGCACCGCGCACTGCTTCGCGCTTCGCATAGCATAATATTACTTGCCCAAGTATTATATATTACTTGCCCATTTAATATATATTACTTCACCAAGTAATATATAATACTTTGAGAAGGCATCTGGCTCTATTTGTATAGACTTAAATCCTATATGTTTGAGAGGAAGACCTATCTGCATAATTGATACCACAGAACAGTTACAATATGCCAACATCTTCGATAAGCCTATACAGCGGACTATGCGCTAAATTGAATACTATCCACTAATAACAGTTAAAGCAAATATGATAAGAATATTACATATCTCAGATTTTCATTATGAAGATAAAAATCATTTGGAGTATACTGATATGGTTAAATCTTTTTGCGATATTGTAAAAGATTTATCTATTGATATAATAGTTTTTTCAGGTGATTTAGTGTATAAGGCTACCCAAATAGAGTACTATGATAAAGTGTCTAAAATATTTTGGGAACCTTTAATGGAAGCAACGGGTTTGGATACCAATAGAATTTTGATTGTACCTGGAAACCATGACATAAATCGTGATGCTGAAATTCCTGCGATAACATCTTCTTTACAGGATTGTAATTCTTGGGACAGTCTTAATGGTTTCCTGAAATCCGAACGGCAATTAGAACTCAGCTTAGAGCGTATGAAATGTTATATGGATTATGTTCGTGATTTCTATAATGGAAGCACTTTTGAGGTCGCTCCATTCTATGTAACAAACATAATTGAAATTAGAGGTCGCAAGATAGGTTTGGTCGGGCTAAACTCTGCATGGCGCTGTTTCCGTTCTGATAACGACAGAGGAAATTTGCTCTTGCCTAAAGAGGCAGTATTGGATTCATTGAGCAAAGTCAATGATTGCGATATTGTCATGTGCGCTATGCATCATAATTTGTCAGACTTTAAGGATTTTGTAACACAAGACATAGAAGATCTTATTTATGAACATTGTCATTTGTTGCTTACGGGTCATTACCATAAGGGGCGTATGTCTATGCATGAGGCAAAAGAAATTGGACTTCTTCATAATATAGCTCCAGCAACGATTAACTTAAATGATAAGACTTCAAAATTTGGTTTTGACATATTAGATATAGAAGATGACTATACCGTAGGTTTACAAAGCTATTTCAAGGAGGGTAGTTCATATATAGAAGGTAAGGAACGACATCAGCAGATACCAATGTCTGATGAAAAACAGAATGCTAATAAGTTCAGAAAATCGATGCGTAAGTTATATCTGGATAATTTGAAAAAGGCAGATAGCTTATTTGTTACAGGGCATGATACTGATCAGAATGAAGCTTATGGTTTTAAAAATCTTTTCACTTCACCTATCATCAAGGATAAAAGTTATCAGGAAATCTTGGCGAGCAAAAGAAAAGGCAATAGTATGTCCATTGAGAACTTGTTAAATAATGATGAGAACTATATTTTCTTCGGTTTGGACAAGTGTGGAAAGACTTCGCTTCTCTGGAAAATACTGTTAGATACATTGTTGAATTATGATACACTACAGGCTATACCAGTCTTGTTGGATTGTACAGAATTGAAGAAAGGAAGGCAAGTAAATGTCAAGACAGAATTGGCAAGGACTTTAAGCATGAACAAACGTTCTACTGAAAATATCTTGTCGAGGTATCAATTGATGGTTCTTTTGGACAATTTCGATTATAAAGATAAAATAGTCATAGAGCAGGTTGAGAATAGTTTGAAAGGTGTAGATAATTTTCGAATGTTGGCGTGTTCTGAAGAACGTTTGTCTTCTGGATTTGACAGAGTTGAGGTTTGTGGAAAAACTTTCTCTAAGTTATATATACATTCTGTTACGCATCGTGAAATACATCAGCTTACTCTCAAATGGCCAAACATATCATTGGAAAAGAAACGGGATTTTGAAGAAAAAATAGTTCAAATATTTGAGCAGATGCACATCCCTTTCAATTATTGGACTGCTTCCCTGTTCTTATGGATATTAGAGAAGACGGATGAGGCGAACATTCATAACAATTTTGAGTTGGTTCAACTCTATATAGATGAATTACTTCATCGCAAGGGTATAGTTAAATATAATGAACTGAATATTCAGTATGACGATTTGTTGTCTTACTTGGGTTGTATTGCAGAACGATTGTTGTCAGAGTATAACGATGATTATTCGATGTCTTATGCTCAATGGGCAAACTTTACCGAGGAGCATATAGCTAAACATCAGAAATATACTGAAAATGTAGAAAATACACTATCTACATTGCTTCGAATAGGTGTGATGTATAAGACTCCTCATGAAAGGTACACATTCAGACTAAAAGGTGTTTTTGAATACTTTTTGGCCTATCAGATGAGCAAGGATGAGGCATTCAAGAAGAAAGTAATGGAAGAGGAACATTTCTATCTTTCTTTTGGTAATGAATTTGAACTATACTCTGGTTTCAAAAAAGACGATTTTGAATTTCCTAGGTTTATTTTCGGTAAGACAAAACAGATTCTTAGTCCATTGACAGCGTTGCCTGACTACAATGCAATTGATGATCGCTTGAAGAATGATGTAATGAGTATATCCAAACTGATGTCAAGCGTGAATAAATTGATAACGAAAATAGAAAACTTAGTTGAAACAGACGATGATTACTGTCCGATGTCAACACAACATCTGATAGAAACATCAAAAGTTGAGAAGAAAAAATACTACGATAAAATCGATCCGACAACGGAAAACGTAGAGAAGGCTTTGTTTATTTTAGCTAGAGTTTATCGCAACAGTAATATTTGTGATTGCACGGAGGATAAAACCGCTGATGATATTTTGGATTTCCTATTGGCAGGAACCTGCAATCTGGGATTGATGTTTATGAATAACTTTGAAGACAAGGCAAATTTAGATGATTTGCAGGCACAAGATTTGATAAAAATCGTTATGCAATATATGCCGTTGATGGTAGAAGCTTTTCTATATGA
>ERZ1026874.1434-NODE-1434-length-12800-cov-21.263711_pt1 | contig 12800 bp, 13 predicted proteins | sample MGYA00380167_ERZ1026874 | MGnify/ENA primary metagenome ERZ1026874 (study PRJEB33269, sample SAMEA4719803) | human gut metagenome | biome: human-associated habitat; feature: organic feature; material: feces | place: Cameroon | collected 2013-10 ...
AGAAAAAGTAATATCGTATTTCATTTTCCCTCCGACAGATAATCCTATATTATCCTTTATTAATGTACAATACTACTAATATTATCCTATGTACTATAATCTTTATTTTTAGCGTTGTTCTGCAACTCGCCTTACCATATTGTTCGCATTTTGCCATCTCACAATTTAAAACTTATTAATAAGCGCGCTTGACTTCATCCGGAAGAAATAGATAATATAATGCATCAAGCGCATATTTATATCGTCTACTTCTGTACTCTTTCTTCCAACTTAATAAATCTGATTCACTTATCATTTTCAAGTGTTCTAACTGTACCTTATAAGAAATATTAATATTAGATTCTGCATGTTCATATAATGCCTCTCCAGAATCACCGTGATACAGTTGTTCACCATCACGGTACACCCATAATGGTTTCCTTCTAACAATTTCTGTGCACATAATTTCTGCATATATCCATGGAGAATATGTACTATTCATCTTTTTCCCGCTACTGACCTCGATGGAATTATCAGTATTAAGTAGAATCACCGCCTCAACTTTATCAATCATTTTTTGTAATGCTACAGATAGCATCATATTGACATGCGCGGACACCTGATTACAGCTTTTATGACTATATAAATATCCACCACTTCCATCGTCCCTTTTATTACTAAATTTCTCGTTCATCATTTCTAACAAATCATCAGAATATCCCCATACATTAGAATCAATAAAACATGTTAATTTAAATGTATCATAAATCCATCCTGCCAATGCGCATGCTAATCTTTCATCAACATGAGCATGTGAAATAAATATATCCGCTTCAATTTGTGGAAACCATTCATTTTGGATTTTAGTTCCATCAATTATATTATCAACAACATAAGTTTCCAATTGTTTTTCAAAACTTGCCTTCTGTCTACTTAAGTGCTTCTTTCCGAGAAACTCATATACAACATACTCTTTGCTATCACCAAATAACTCTGCATTTTTATCAAGCCTAAGATTAAATCCAGTATACATAATATTTTCTCCTATCGTACAATCAATGCATATATAATAAAAAATAAAGCAACTCCTGCTAGTGTCCCATACAAAGGTATTAATGTCTTTGAAAAAACAAACTTCCCAAAACAGTCATTTTTATTATTTATGTCTAGCCACATATTTTTATTATGCGGATTCAAATTATACAAATATGCTCGCTCTCCTGCAATTCTCTTCTCAATAACCCACTCATATTTCCAGCGGTATAATGTCTCCATCTTTAGAAAAAATGCATCCAATCCCCAAAATACAACTGTTACCCCTAATACCACCAAGCAAACCATTAATAATTGAAACTCCTGGCTCATCATTACCGTTAATGCAATTGCAATTAATGAAACATACAGTTCTTTCAACCGAAAAGAATTATCTGCCATTCTTGTAACACAAGCTTGAATCAAATCCATTTCCTTATGTAATTCCTCTGTGGATATTTTATCTTCCGAACACAAATCTGTCATCGCATATCTCCCGCCTTTCACTTCACCTTATTTTCCTAACTTTACTTATTCATCCATCTGTTCCACATTTTTGTATAAACCTCATTCTCACACTTGCAAACCATTTCTTCCGCCAAATAGTTGTAATGCATTTTTTTAGCTACATATGCCGCAATCATCAACATTATATTGTTGTAAGCAATGTATTCCGACTTCAGTTGCCCCAGCGATAGTAGTTCCTTCTCAGAAATATTTATATTTGTTAACGCAATCATTCTATCGTATATTTCTTTAACTATTTTCTCCGACTCATTTCTGCCCAATGAAAGCGAATCCGTATTTTCCAATTCCTGTTCTTGTCCAATCCCGATTTTATTAAAATCACGGCAATACAGATGCAGGCTATCACTGTAGTGATTATACGAACCCACTTCTAATCCAAGCCATCCCGCCAATATTTCCTGTAAACTTGTAAATTGTACAAAATTATATGGCATTCCCAATAGGATGTCATTGCTACGCATGATTTGAGACCATTCTAGTTTTCCATCTCGTACTTTTAGAAGAGAACAAATATTGCATGGTATATCCTCACTTCGAGGTTGTCCATTATCTATAGGAAAATCCTTCCCAACATCATAAATCTGAATCACTACTTGTCGGCTCTCAGGAACATTTTGTAACGCATAATATGACCTCTCCAACTGATCAAAACCAAAATGGGAGCGAATCCTCTTTCCATAAGCTCCATAATAGATATCCCCATTGCCCGCAAAATCAGATAGTCTCGGATTCCAATAATTAATCACTTCTGAACGCTCTTCACCATTCATAATCCATACAACTTCTGCCAGTGCGAAGCTTATACTTATTGGCGGTATACGATCATACACCCATTTTTGCCTTGGATTTTCAATGGAAACAAATGTATGTAGCAATTCGAGTACATCTCCGGTTCTTCCGCTCACTGTAGCCTCTTGTGCCAAAAGCATGTCCACTGCTTTTTTCCAGACATCGTTGGCTGTTTTTCCATCAATAAACTCTGCCATTTTGTACCCTCTCTTAATATCAGGTGCTTATCATATGATTCAATCCCCATTTAGGGGGATAAAAATAGTCTATCTTTTCCAGGTTCCGATTCACATATTGCTGCTTTATTCTTTTTCTATCATTCGCTCCACAAATGTCCGGATGTGCTACTCGAGCATATTTATCTGTTTCACAAAATAGATTTTGACAGTCAATTAACTGTAATTTCCTGCCAAATAATGACTTGAAGCACAGACCTCTTTTTTCAAATTCCTCGTCTTGTTTTTCTGCCACATATCTAATTATATCCTCATAATCATATCCTTTTATATCACCAAAGCATTTTCTTATTCCATTCTTTGCTCCCGGTCCTGCAACCACAAATGACATTTCACTAAAATCACATAATTCACTATAATTAATATCAATTGCAAATTGAAATGCCAAAAAAGTTCCGAGCGTTGGATAATCCAGCAACACTCTATATAATTCTTCTAAGCTTTTCGCCTTTGCAATCTGTTTCGACAAACCAGACTTCATCATATATTCTAAGAGTTTAAGATTGTTTTGATGTTTCTTCTCAAAACCAAAACAACTCTTCCCTGATGGCATAATATAAGCAGCAGAGTATATTCTTTCATTAGCATCGATTCTTTCTGACAACAACTGGTTATACCTATCATAATTATAAGAAGAATATGTAATCTCTCCTACTGCATTTTTGATATACTCCCATGTCTCGATTTTATTAAAAAGTTTAAAAAAGAGTATTCTAAAACACTGATCCTCTGGAGTATAGTAATTATCTTCATAAATAACATTTCTGATTAAATACTGACTTACTCGATCTGATGCTCTGTAGGCATTTGTGAATTTATATTTTCTTATGATACTATCATCTGTCCACGGGTAATCCCCGCCGCCCAAACGATTGAAAAATACCTCTTGACGTTTTGCTGCAAACTTCCAATATGTATCATATACAGGTGTGGGTTTTAATTCCTCAAATCCCATAAACTTATGCTCCTACTATGCTATTGTATATTTTACTTAACGCTTCCTCTATACTTCCGTCATTACTGATTATTACGCTTTTAGCATCTTTACTGGCAAGTTCCCTATACAGTCCTACAATTATTTTGTCTTTTTCTTCGTCATAATCGCGCTCGCGATTGCCACGCTCTAGTAAAAATATTTTCTTAATATTAATATTTTTCCAGTAGATTAACTCCGGTTCAAGAATTGTCTGAACAATATTACTATCCAATCCACCCGCCAATCCATATACATATGTAGACCACCAGAAACGATCCAATAAAATAATACAACGTTCAGTACTCAATTTTTCCAGTTTACGCTGAATCAAATCTATATGAGAAGCAATGTGCAACAGCTGTAAACTGGTTTCATTCAGAAATGTGTCAAAATATTTGGATTGATTATGATGAATATCGTATACTAAGCTACCTAATGTTCTTGATTCATTTCCTGGGAAAGCAACGACGACACACTCACATCCTATAGATAGAGATATCTTTTTTCTCAGCTTCTGAACAATTGTAGTTTTTCCTACATTATCTATGCCCTCAAAAACATATATGCCGAAATACTTTTCATTTTGATATTCCATCCTTCCCGTCCTCCCCTATTCTATAATATCCATTAACTTTTTTATCATCAATCGATGATTCATATTATAAAATAGAGCTTCGTTTAATGATTCATCCCATGGGTTCAGGTCTGACCAATCTCCCGCTGTAAGTTTTTCAAATGCATACTCACTGGAACGCCCACCTACAGTACCAACTAACGCTACTGGAATGTGAACTCTTTTTGCCAAATCCACCTCAATGTCTACACCTTGCTGTGATTTATCATCTTTTATTTTTCCACCTAGACATATCAGCATCTCACTCTTTTCTTTGCAAATCATATTCTCACGCATCTCCGGCAAACCATCTGCCAAAATCAGTGTACATTTCTCTTGCAAATCTTCGATATCATATTGATTTATATACTCTTTAGCCATATGCATTTCAATAGAATACTTCACATCTGAAGCATATAAACTACCAATATCAAATATCAGATTTTGAAATGTAGGATGCGCACCAAAAACAAGTGTGTAACCATTCCTAATTATTTCTCTAGAATATACCACTAACGCCTCCAACAAAGACGCTTCATAAATCTCATCACCATCAGGGAATGCACCAGACAGAATAATTCTCTTATTACGCTTTTGTCTCTTGGTTCCGGATATATTTTCCAGATTAATTAAATAGTCATCATAATTTTCTTCTATAACCTTTGGATCCTGAACACTTCTATCGCGACAACCATGGCTAGATAGCAAAAACAATTTATCATGCTTGTCATAACTATTCTCTCTTTTTACTTTTTCAATAAAATTTTGAATATCATCTTTCCTGGGATTTCGTCCGAAACATTGTATATAATGTTTTCTTATACCAGAATCATACAAATCTCGCGTCTTCTCCCGATATTCTATCCCATATGCTAAGGCCGAGTTACTATCATTTATCAATTTTATTTTACCCGCACTTCGCATTTCATTTAAATATTCAATATACGAATATACCTGATTAGAAGAATTCATAATAAGTTGAAAACACTTATCTTCAACTTCATCTACAATTTCTTCTAGTCTATCCTGTGATTCAAACTCCTCACTCCGGTAACTTAAAACCGGCCCTTGTCCTGGATGTATTTCCATCTGGTCATAAGAAGCGTTATCAATTTGAATCCACAGAACTGGAATATCATTTACAAGTGCATAACATAATTCTTTAATAATATATGATGAATACTGCGCCTCTTCTGTCTGCAAGAAAATTACAACATCGCTTACCGCCAAATGCTTGTCAATATCCCTTTGTGCATCATCTCCCACCCTGACGCTAACAACATCTCGATATACGTTTCGCTCTCTGGTCAACATTCGTAACCCATCAGCCAATTTTGCAGCTATGCGTTCACCATCTTTCCTTCTATGACTGATAAAGTAAAGCACCTCATCACGATAGAGCGGAGATAATGTTTGTGCCACAATCTTTCTTGCGAATAATTGAGCAATTGCCCTGATATTATTCTTCAGTGGATTTCTATTCTCTTTCCGACTTGCAACATCAAAACTTTGCTTATCTGTAATCGGTTCTGGAGGTCTTCTGCACTCTGGGTTGCCCTCCATTGCAATGGCCCATATTCTACTCTGCGCATCATTATATTTTCTAATCAAACTCAATATCTTATCCGTATACTCCCCATTTTCAGATGTAAAGAATACAAAAATATCATTTCTATTTGCTTCTTGTGCAAGTAATTGATTAATTTGAAAAGATGTAGAAATATACCATACATTAGGAAGATATGAACTTAATATCTCTGAACATTCTTGAAAAAATGTTGTAGCTGCTTTCGCCTCTGTCATTGTAAGTTCCGGTTTACAGAAAATAACATTCATTATCATTCTCCTTTATAATGTGCAAATTTTCCCATCTTTCTGCTGTACGGAGTTCCTTGTACTTTCATTTCATAATTGTCCATCATATAACTTATAAAATTACCAATAACATCCGTATCCGTACTTACTCTATGACCAATCCCATGCGCTATCAGCATGTTAAATTCTTGCGGAATTGTAATTGCATTATTTCCAAAGTAATAATACTCTGTTGCAATCAACACTCTATCGGTTCCCGTATCCCGATTCAGATTAATATAATTGATACTTCCATCTTCCATACTATGGTGTGATCTTTCCTGCACCCAATTCTCACCTTCATGATGATAAATATTATCTCCGTACATATGTATCACACCCTTATTGAAAGACGGATGTTTGCTTATAAACCGACTATCATTCCAGTATTGATCAAAAGTAAGCGTTTCCCCTACTCGCATTAACACAACCAACTTCTCATGTATCAATGTACCAGCTGCTCCAAATGCTGCAATCCAATCGCCTACTTGAGCACACCTTCTAATGATAGGTTTACATGTTGCCAACGTACAATAATTGAAATACGGATTTGGTGCAAACCCATAATCTCTAGGTATCACATATGAATACAGTTTCATAATTCTTTCGCCCCTAACATGTATAATGAGCCATGCCTGCAGGATTACTATCTCTAGGAGTCCCATCTGGCTTTTCCCAATCCATATCCTCCCCGTCAATTGCTCTTACTATTTTATCTCCATTCCATCCAACCAGTGCATGTCCATATTCATTCAATTCTGCCGGAACATCCTCTTCCTTCGCTCCCTGCAAATAAACTCCGACAATTCTCTTTCCCATTTCTCCAGCGGTTTTAATTTCCCAATTTACATAGTCGCTTTTTGCCGTATCCTTCCCAATAAGTACTACAACGGTCCCTGCCCATGTCATTTGCGGCTTAATAAGCTCATGCTTGATATATTGCTCATTTGTTGCATTATTTTTTAGTTTACTCTCATATATGGAGCTATCCCGCATATTAATTCCATGCCTACCAATAAGATTTTTAAATGCCTCAATCTTATCTGCATCATTATGTTGATGTGATACAAAGATATTTTTCATTTCATCCGCCATAAGTACCTCCAAAATACCTGTTCTTTTTTCTTTCAATTTGTTATTACATATACTTGGCATCATTTTGACACAGTATATAACAAGTCAACCCATGAACAAAACCTTCTATTACTTACATATTATCATTTAATCCGATACTACACGCATTATTTTTATGATATCAAATCCTCCTGCTCTATTATAAAATCCCTATCCAACAAATCCTGTAGCTTTAATACGAAATATTTCTCTTTCTCTAACTGATTCCAGCTTATCATCCCAATCAACTCTATAATAGAAGAACATATATATTTTCCACTAACGACAACTATGATAATTACAATGCCGACAGCAAGCCATTCTGCACTGGACGATTCATCTGTATTGATTCTTCCAGCAAAAAAAGCTATCACCGGAACAATATATGTGCAAATAAATTCTCTGATATCATTATTTTTTTTGTTCTTTTTTGATTCTTGTGTTTCAATATCCTGATAATATTTGCGTATCAACTGCTTGATTTTATTTTTTTCATATAGATTAAAGTCCTTTTCCTTCAATATTTCAGCCAGTAAATCTAAATCATTATTATATCCCTTAAGATTTGTTTCCCATTTTTTTCGACGCATTCTCTCCAATAACAGCGTCGCTATATATATAACAGCACCATATGTACTCGTTATAATAAGTATAATTTGCGCTGGAACCAAAAAGGCTATTATAAAAAGAAGTACCGCGCCAATAACAACTCCCCCAAGCACAATCTTGGTTATGGTATCCATCATTGCCAATTTCTGCATAAATGTTTTTCTGCCAGTTACTTTCGCTTCATATGCTTCTAATACTTTCTCAATCATTTCCAATTCTCCTGCGTATTCTCTTAATAATTATATATTTATTTTCACATTATCGCAATATTTCTGTGCAAGAATCCCAAAGCTGAATCCCAAAGCGACCAACGAAAATTTGTTACCCACTTTTTCCCTGAAAGTGTTATATGCTATTAATCATGAAAGTGCTCTCCTTGGATTATTGGTTTGGTCACCTTAAATCCCAACAGAGGAATTAAGTGCTTACTATTTCATTATTCTCTTGCAAAAACTTTACCCTAGCTTTATCTTGAAATAACGCAAATATATGGTGGAAAAGAAGCAAGAACGGCAGAAAGGAAAACACCATGAAAGTTATTGCAAATGCTCGGACATAGTTCGATTGGTACAGCAGAGATTTATACACACGTATCCAATAATAAACAAAAGATATCCTTGTAAATAAGCATCCCCGTAATTTGGTAGATCTCAACAAAGGATAATTCCTAATTATTCTATAAATGAATATTCCTGCGTCAGGACCGGAATATTCACTATAAATTCAGAGAAGTATGCGAAAGAACTGGTGGAAAAAATGAATGTACGATACAAAAAGGGCTGGGGAAAAAACAGAAAAATAATTAGTGTCTGCTGATTAAACCGCTTCCGGTTCAAAATGGATATTCCGCTTCAAAAGTGCACCCCTTCCGCTCGTTCAGGGCATTGTTTTCCGGAAATATAGAGCAGTACTTTCCGGTACAGAGAGCACCTTTGTTTTTGCTTGATTATGTTACATTTGGAAATCGTACTTTTGTCAAGGGCAGAGCCGCTTTGCGGTGCGTTAGCACCCTTGATAACAGTACGACTTCCAGATACTCTTCATAAGGCAAAAACAAAGGTTTGTTCGAGAAAATTAGGGTGCACTGAATTTCCGGAAAGATTACGCTATCGTAACGGAATATCCACAAAATCAGCAGGTTGTAATCCAATCAGCTCCAAAAGATAAATAAGAGCAAAAAGTATTCGTGACTGAATCTTGAATAAATTCGTCACAAATACAGATAACGCAATCGATGTAAGTGTTGTGTCATAGAGCTTGGTTCTTATCAAGTCCATTCCGTAGCAGCGTTTACTTAAACTGAATGAGCGCTCTACCTCAATTTGATCGGTGTTATCCTGATATTCCTGCTTTTTCTCTTTTGATGATTGTTTTGTAAAGCTTGGTCTCCCAAGCTTTGGACCAGATAATCGTATTCCATGAAGCTTACAGAAATTTCTGTTGTCTCTGGTTCGATATATTTGGTCTGCCAGTAGGCGTTCTGGGTAATAACCAGTTCGTTCCCTGAATCGTTCCACTGCTTCAACAAGTACTGTACTTTCATTGTAGGCATCATAGGATATTTTTTCTATTCTGCCAAGACCGCTATCATCAATGCTTAAATCAAACTTAGCACCAAATTCAACCGGAACTTTTGTTTTTCCTCTGACGATTGGTCTAATCCATGGCTGTGAGATACTGACAATGCGGTTTTCTACACTATGAACCTTGTTTTGGTACATGTACTGTTGTTGTTCATATAGCTTATATATTGTCATCAGAAGTGATATTTCCTTTGAAGTCGGCGCATAACCTTCTTCCATATAGCTTTCAAGATAACCGATATCACGTTTGATGTATGCTAACTGTTTACGAATGGTTGCTCTGATTTTCTTAATGCTGCGTTTCTTTGCTTTCGCAAGTGCAAAGTAGTTCTTTCTGGCTTGCCTGCGATACATACGTGGTCTTGAAAATCCATAACTTTTACAGAAACGGATGATGATAGTCTCCAGTTTTTCTCTGGCTTCATTGAGCAATGAGAAATCCTGCGGATACCTGATATTTGATGGGGCACAGGTTGCATCAAGCATAAGAGTTCCTTTGTTCTCCGGTGCTTGTTCAGGTTCTGTTTTTGATTCGCCATCTCCACCACCAGATAATACGGATTTTCAGTCAATTGATCCACCAATTCTCTGTCAGAATACTGATACTTGGTTTGGATGATTAGCGAGCCAAGGGCAAGACGCAGAGGCTTTTCAACGCATCCATTCTTTCCTTGGAACAGACGGGAGTATTTCTTTTCGAATATTTCCCATGGGATGGCATCTGCCATCTTTACCCATCTGTTTTCAGGATTCATATGAAGCCCTATTGGCTGGTTAAAACTGAGGAAGTTGCTTTGTGTATTATCAGTACATTTATACATTGATTTTTCACTCCTGTAAGGGTACTTTTCTATAGAAAACTGCACGTAAAAAGATTTGATTACTTATAAAACCGTGCACTTTATCATATCATTTTCGAGTGAAAAATGCAGTAAAATCAATGGTTTCAAGCTGTTTTTCTATTAATCAGCAGACACTAATTACATGTTACAAATACAGTTATAATATACTTGTGCATATCCTCGTCTTTTTGGTGCATCAAGATAATATTTCCCATTATAATCATTTGCCACCTGCGAATGTCGAGAAGTCGTACAACTACTGCTAGTACAGTTCTGTACCGCTGTCCATGAATCATGATTATGACATCTTTCATACTGCGCTGTTACATAATCTGCAGCATTCCGAACCGTTTTTACTGTAGAAGTGTTTTTAAGGTTTTAAGACAACTTACAGCACTACTATCCGCATACGTGCCACCTTGCTTGCACTCCTCCAAAATGAAGCCTGCCTGTACTGCAATAAGGAGTACATCCTTACCAAGTGCATCGGCATAGTTCTGAAGATTGGTTTTTCTTTTATCTGCCCACTGGACAAGACCTACCGCACCACCAGTTCCACTCATGGTTGTCTTAAACCTGAATTATTCATGATGACGTAACCCTCATCAAATAATTCCTATTTCGTTTTTTGAACCGCTAAGCAGCTCGTGCAATCCATTTTGACCTTAAAAAAGGGTAAAAAATCCCTGTGGCCGTCTGGAATTACATGTTCTGCTATCAAAGTTCATAGTTATTGTTATTCCAGCTTTGGCTGCAAGCCCCGGATGTTTTCCAATGTTTCATAGAATTCATTTTTATAAGGACAACTGCTACAAAGCTTCTTAGTCCCACAGACCAATATAGTCAACATAATAAATACAGTTATACATATTATAAAAGATCTTTTTTTCATCGTCATCCTCATCCTAATATACATTTTATTTACAGTTCTTTAGTTTTCTAACATCTACAAACCAACTATACGGAAACGCTCCATGTCGGGTACCTTGACAAAGATATGCCGCTTTCGCGGCTGACATTTACTTCTGCTTTCTAATCTTCTCCGGAAGAGCCGGTGACCAGAGCAACAATCGTTCCAGGAATTGTTTAGATTTGCAGAATGCATTTTTCCCCAAATAAAATTATATGCACATTCCACCAGACAAATGTTTGGAAAATATCATTGCGGTGATACTTGTAGGCAACTGCATAATAAAATATTTTTAATATTTTCGTTTACAAAAGAGACCTTTTCTTCTTTTTAATAATTGATTTGCAAATCAACTACTAAATTTCAAGGAGGTCATTAATATGGCAAACGCAGATTATACTTTTGATAACATTATTTCATCTGGATCTGGTTCCTTTAAAAAGGAATCTGGTTTCAGCGCAAGTGTTAGAAGAATGCAGACCAAACTAAAACGCTTAGGTTATAACTGTGGTACTGCTGATGGCTACTTCGGTTCTAACACCGAAACTCAGGTAAAAGCATTCCAGACTGCATACAAATTGACTCCCGATGGACATGCCGGTGCAAAAACTCTTTCTAAGCTGGATCAGCTCTCTCCCGACTCCACGACCGAAAAGTATGGTAGAGAATTAACACATGATCAATTGACCAGTGGATATAGCTCATCTAGCATGTCGGCAACAGAAGCTTTAGCCAGATGTATTTTTGGAGAAGATACCACTTATTCTGATGGTCAAGCTGCTGTAGCTAAGGAAATATACAACCGGAAAAACTCTTCCCGAGCTTTTGATACACTGTCTGGCAGTACCAAGACTTGGAAGGGAGTCGTTTTTTCCAAAAATCAGTATGCCGTTATGACTGGAAGCGGTACAGGCAATTCTCGTAAGCCCAATCAATATTCTTCCGAATGGGCAAATTGTGTTTCTCTAGCTGAAACACTGGTTAAGGGAAACAAGCCGAGCAGCACTCTTGCAAATCAGTGCTACCATTTATCCAGTGGTTCCAGTTACCCGAGCTCATCTGTGGCTTCAACACGAGTTCAGATCCCGGCAAGTAAGGGCAACAAGTTCTTCGATTATCAGACTACTCTGTAATCGCCGCCTTTAATATTCAGTGCGTATCTTGTGAAGCAATAAGCAGAAGAAGCTGTTACGAAAATAGGTAATTCTCTATGTAGTAACAGTTTCTTCTGCACTATTTTTCTTTATGTATCCTAAAAACTTTCATTCAATTATATTGCTCTCCCCCGACCAGATATTTTTCTACATTGTCTAGTACATTAACCACTTCCCTGCTCGCATAAATTCAAACATAGAATTGATATGCAATTCCAGACTCATCCTTATACATAAAATTAATTAATTTCATAAACCCCATCCGAATACATTACATCAAAACAAAGTTCTCCACCTTCTTCAGCTTCAAAAAATATTGTCGGGCCTCCCAAATTAGTTAAAATACCTATACCCGCACGCATTTTAATTCTATCCTCATTAATTTCAAAAGTTATTTGATTCAAACAATCAATTCCAAAGATATTTCCTTCAGCCACATCCCCAAATCTTTTCCAATCTATAGTCGTTTCAGTTACCCCATCTTTCAATACATTTATTTCTTTTGTTTCTATATCCACTACAAATTTCAGTTTATTTTCAAACTGTTCAAACTGCATCTCCGGCGTAAATTCATATGCTGCA
>ERZ1026874.1437-NODE-1437-length-12767-cov-4.455632_pt1 | contig 12767 bp, 9 predicted proteins | sample MGYA00380167_ERZ1026874 | MGnify/ENA primary metagenome ERZ1026874 (study PRJEB33269, sample SAMEA4719803) | human gut metagenome | biome: human-associated habitat; feature: organic feature; material: feces | place: Cameroon | collected 2013-10 ...
CGATGTAGAAGCATTCAGGGGCCTTGATGTCCTCAAGGTTGATGCCGCCGAAAGTTGGGGCAATCTTCTCTACGGCCTCGCAGAACTTCTCGGGGTCTTTCTCTGCCACCTCGATGTCGAACACGTCGATGCCTCCATATATCTTGAACAAGAGACCTTTGCCTTCCATCACAGGCTTGCCGCTCATGGCACCTATGTCTCCCAAGCCGAGAACGGCAGTACCATTGGAGATGACAGCCACGAGATTGCCCTTGTCGGTGTACTTGTACACGTTGTCGGGGTTCTGCTGTATTTCCAGACAAGGAAAGGCCACGCCCGGTGAGTAAGCCAAGCTAAGGTCGGTTTGTGTGTGGTAAGGCTTAGTAGGCTTCACCTCAATTTTTCCAGGGCGACCGCTCTGATGATATTCCAGGGCGTTTTCTTTTGTAATTTTCACCATGTTATTTTCTTTTATGTTTTCGTTGTTATTAGTCAATTTGAAGGCAAAGTTAATTAAAATCAGTCACACAACCAACATAATACTCTTATTTTTTGTTATTTGTTAGTGATATAGACTGGAGATAGGGGAAAAAACTGCATAAAACTATTTGTGGGTAAATAGTTTTTTTAGTAACTTTGCATCATGAAAAGAGCATGAAAGGCTCTTGTTGATAAAAAAAGACAAACCCAGTATTAACAACCGAAGAATAGACTATATATAATAATGTATAAAGAGAATTCACAGACCAATTACAGGATGGAGTTGCCTGGCAAGATTCTAAAGACAGCAATGCGGGAGTTTATGCGTTGTGGAGTGAAATCTGTGAAAATGGACGACATAGCCAATCTGTTGGGAATATCCAAGCGCACATTGTATGAGGTATATTCCAACAAGGAGGAGCTGTTGCTTGAATGCTTGAAGCTGCACGATGATGAATACGACAGCCACATGTTGGAATTTACCAACGACGAGCGTCATAACGTAATCGACATTCTGATAGAGTTCTACAAGCAGCAAATAGCAAATGTGAGCGACGCGAGTGCTGCCTTCTTTCAGGATTTGCACAAGTACAAGCATGTGATGGAATATTTCGAGCGCAAGCGTCAGCTTCGCAATCGTAACGCCAAGGAGTTTTTCATGCGAGGTGTGAATGAGGGATATTTCCGTAGCGATATCGACTTCGACATTGTTCTGCGCATTGGTCAGGAGTCGATAGAATATGCCATGCGCACGGAGATGTACCGTGAATACGGCATGAAGCATGTGCTCCACAATGTGCTCTTCCTCTTCCTTCGCGGACTTTGTACGGGCGAGGGGATTGCAAGGTTGGATGAATTCATTGACAATTATTAATTGGCAATAAACAAAAAAACATTGGCGCAATGTTGCTCCAATGTTTTTTTATTGCTTTTATTAAAGCCCCCTTAATATATTCTATTCTTCTATATATCGGAAGAACCTTAACAATTGAATTTTCATCCTCCAATTAATAATTAATAACTAATAATTATTAACTAATAATTGATAATTGGCTTTAGTCCTCCTCCGGAGTAATCAGCTTATAACCCTTGCCGTGGATATTGATGATTTCAATCTGGTCGTCGTCCTTAAGGTGCTTGCGCAACTTGGTGATGTAGACGTCCATAGAGCGGGCGTTGAAATAGTTGTCGTCAATCCAGATAGTCTTGAGGGCGAAGTCGCGCTGAAGAATCTCGTTGGCATGGCTGCACAGGAGTGCGAGCAGTTCGTTCTCCTTTGTGGTGAGCTTAGTCTGCTTGTCGCCTATAGAGAGCAGCTGCTTCTGAGTGTCGAAGGTGAAGCGTCCGATGTGGTAGATAGAGCTCTCCTTGTTCTTCTTGCCACGCACACGACGAAGGATAGCCTCAATACGGAACACAAGCTCCTCCATAGAGAACGGTTTGGTGATATAGTCGTCGGCACCAATCTTGAAGCCCTCCAGGATGTCCTCCTTCAGAGTCTTTGCTGTGAGGAAGATGATAGGGATTTCGGCATTGGCCTGGCGAATCTCCTGAGCCAGTGTGAAACCGTCCTTCTTAGGCATCATCACGTCGAGCACACAGATGTCGAACTTAGTCTTCATGAAAGCTTTGTAGCCAGCCTCGCCATCGGGGCAGAGTTCAGCCGTATAGCCTTTGGCCTGTAAATATTCGCGAAGCAACATGCCGAGGTTCTCGTCGTCCTCGCAAAGCAAGATTTTCAAATTTTCTTCCATAATCGTTGGGTATTTATAGTTGTTATTATTCTTTTGTTTATATTTGTTGGATGCATTCCGCATCTTTATATTTGTTAGACGCATTCCGCATCGGAAAGTTTAATCCTTTATTACAGGAAGTTTGATTGTGAACTTCGTGCCCTTTCCCATTTCGCTGTCAATCGATATGTCGCCATTGTGCAGCATCACGATTTTCTTGACGTAGGCGAGTCCGAGTCCGAATCCCTTCACATCGTGCACATTGCCAGTGTGTACTCTGTAGAACTTGTCGAACACCTTCTTCAGGTTGTCCTTCTTTATTCCAAGTCCGGTGTCGCGCACGGATAGGTAGAGATGTTCGTTGTCGTTCCATGTGCGCAGGTAGATGTTCACGGGCTGGTCGGGTTTGCGATACTTCACAGCGTTGTCGAGCAGATTGTTGATAACGTTCTGGAAGTGCATTTCGTCCACATATATGGTAGAGTCGATAGCCTCTATTTCGGTGTATATTTTTCCGCCCGTGTGTTCCACTCTCAGTGTGAACGAGTTGGCAATGTTCTCCACCATTTCGTTCAGGTCGAGCGTCTTCTTCTTGAACACCGCCTTCTTGCGGTCGAACATCGACATCTGCAGCACCTTCTCCACGAGGAATCGCAGGCGTTTCGACTCGTCGTTTATCACCTGTCCCAAGTGCTTCATCATCGTTGGACTCTTGGTCACGCTCTCGTCGTTCATCATCTGTGCGGCGAGCGAGATGCTTGCTATAGGAGTCTTAAGCTCGTGGGTCATGTTGTTGATGAAGTCGTTCTTTATCTCGGTGTAGCGTTTCTGTCGGAATATGACCACAATGGTGAAGATGAAGGTCACGAGCAGCACAACCGTGAACACCACCGAGGGAATCATAAACCTTACGGACGAGAAAATGTAGGCCCCCATGTCGGGGAAGTGAATCCTCACCACGCCAATCTTCGACTGCGGGTCGTTGCGGAAGAGCACCTGTGAATAGTTGAACTCCTCGCCCTCGTCGCTATAGTCGGGACAGCGGTAAACCTCACGTCCGTCCTGTGTCGACACCGTGAAGTGGTAGGGAATGTTGATGCCGTTGTTCATCAGTTCCGCCTTGAGGTCCTGGTCGAGCAGCTTGAAGTTGATGCGCTCCTTCAGTGGCTTCTCCGATGCCGAGTAGAGTATGGTGTAGACCACCTCGTCGAGCAACGCCTTCTGATAGATGTAGCGGTTCTTCACAATCTCCTGCATCGACTTCGAGGCCTCGCTAAGCGAGTTCTTGTCGGTGTGCAGAATCATAGCCTTAGGCATCTGCGATGGTTTGGTGGTGATGGTCTTCAGCTCGAACGAGGAGTAGATGGTTCCGTCCTTGCCAGCCACCGAATACTGGTGCGACTGCTGAATGCTTCCGTCGAGTTTGCCAGTTTGAGTGCCCACAGAGTCTTTTCTGAAAGCCCTTCGTTCGGTTTCGTTCACGTCCTTCTCAAGATAGCGCAAGGTCTCGTTGAGCTCCAGATTGCGCGAGGCTTGGTAGAGGGCGCGATTCACCGACTCGTCGAATTGCTCCTTCTTCATGTCCACCATTTCCTGAATGTATTTCAGTTGCAGGTAGAGCAGGGCCATGAAGGAGAATCCCATGATGGTGGCTATTGTCCAAATTGTTCGTTTCTTCATATTCTCTCTGTTTTCTATGTTGGCAAAGTTAAGGTAAATACTTGGATAATGACGGTGAAAAGTTAAAAAAGAATGGCCGTTTGGCATTTCTTAACCTAAAACGCGACTTATAATTGTTGATTTGCAATTATAAGCCGCGTTCCTATTAGTCAAGTATTCTTTCCTATAGAATAAAGTTTCTGTCCTATAATATAAATATGTGTGAAAGTCTCATCGTGTTGTGGTGAAGCTTTCGAGTATGGCGTACTTCTTCTTCATCATGCGGTTGTAGATGTTGCGCAGCCACAGGCGGTGGGTTGCCACAAACACCAGTCCGATGGCGAGCATTATGCTGTAGGCCACATTGTCGCTGAGGAACGTCTGCAATGTGTTCACCAGGAACACAGGCACTAAGAGGGCCGTGAACATTATGATCATCTGGATGTAGTTGCCTTCGAGTCCGCCCTTGGATGTGAGCTTCTCGTTGAGCGGAATGGTCTGTCGGTTGTACACGGCAGTCTGGAAGATGCAGAAGTACTGGAATCCCATGGTAAACACGCCATAACTCAGCAGCATGTACAGCGACCACTTGCCCGAGAAAACCACGGGCAGCATCAGCATGAACGGCACGATGAGCAGGATGGAGTAGAAGATGTACTTGGCCTGCAGCAGGGCAAGAATGTTCTCCCTGCGCACAAGCAGACAGTCGATATAGTTGCCCTCAAAGCCCATGATTCTTGTGAGGATGCTTGCGCCGAACATCACGAAGTTGTAGAGTGCCCAGAAGTTGGTCATGGTGCTGGAGTCGTAGATGTCGGAGAAGATGATGAGCACGCTCAGCACACCAATCGTGATGAAGCTGGTGATGAAGGCCTTGCGCGGATTCTTGTTTCTCGTCATCAGCTTCAGCTCCAGCTGCATGAAGGAGCCAATCTCGCCGTAGCGTTCAAGGAATGTGAACTTGTTCACATTCTTCACCTCCTCCTTCTTGTCCACGCGCATCAGCTCGCGCTGCACAAAGACGAATTGTATCTGGCGGTTGACATTCACTAAAATAAGTAACCACGTGAGCGACATGAGCAGCACGAAGATGTTGTGGCAGTCGATATAGTAGCCCACGTAGCTGTAGAGGTCGCTAAACCACGGCTTGTCCAAGCCTAATTCCGCATACATGGGCAGACCGATGAGCAAAGCATAGACGCTTATTGGCAACGCCCACCAGACGAACTTGTCGTTCACCAACGTCCTGACGATGGAGTACCACTGGCTGTTGGCCGCCAGCATTACCACCACAAATGCCACAGCTAAGAGCGATGTGACGAAGCCATAGCTGAAGAGCATCGACATGAGCACGTAGGGCAGCACGAAGGCGAGCCAGATGTAGTTGCTCCAGCTGAGTATCGACGATATAATGAACGCGTCCATGCAGGCGTAGCGCGAGAGCGGAAGCAGGGTGTAGGGCTTCACAATCTGCGACGGGGTCTGCTGGCCTATCCAGCGCTGGCAGAAGTCGAACAACAGGATGAAGGGCAGGATGATGCACAGCATCTCGGCCGATGTGGTGGTGCGCGATTCGTTGGCAATCATTGCTGCGGGAATCGACAGACCAATGAGATAAATCACCAGGAAACCTATCGAGACGTAAATCAGCCCTTTGGCAAATTTGTTTTGCTGGGAGCTAAGATTGCGCATGTCGGCAAGCTTGCGGTGGCGCAGCAAGATCCTTACCGTTTGTAGGAACGTCATTTTTGTTTGCATGAGCGTGTCGTTTTTTCGTTTTATATTAGCAAACTTCTATTAGCAAGAAGACGGGATTGGAGTTTATCTCAGGTCGATTACCTCGGCAGAGGGATAGTCCTTCGAGTTGAACGTGAAGAGCGAGTTGGGCAGGTTCTTTGCCGAGAAGTCGCTCACGCTGATTGTGTACCACTTGTTGCCGTGCTTCATCTTGATTTGCGATGGCACCGAAGTCTTCTTGTTCACCGTGATGTACATCTCCTGAATGCTATGGTTCTTGTTCGCCGCCACCATGTGCACCTCGTTGTTGGCATCCGAAGGCTTGGTGGAGAGCTTGTAGCCGCTCTTGTATACATTAATAAATGTGTAGGGGTTCATCATCTGCTGCTGTGCGGCAGTAGGTGTGCTCACGTTCACCTCGTTGTTCTTCTTCATGTAGGTCCACTGGGTCTTGCCGTTGAACCAAACCGTTGTCTGTGGTGTGGAGGCATAGAACTTGTTTCCCTTCACCGAAATCTTGCCCGACATCGAGCCAGTGGAAGGAGCGTTCATCGTGAACGAGGCGCTCACGCCTCCGCTTCTTCCCACCACCTTGGCAGTCTTGTCGAGTATTGCGCGAGCCTGTGCGGCATTGTTCTGCGCCTGGGCTGTGGGGGCAAAAAGCAATGCCACCACAGCTGCGAATAAGCTAAACAAAATGTGTTTCATAAGATAATTAGTGTTTTGTTATATTTTTACTTTTTAAGTTGTGCGAGTATTGCGCTCAGCTGACCCTCGTCGGCAATGAGTACGTCGCGCGGCTTGCTGCCATGAGCCGCCCCCACGATGCCCGCTCTCTCGAGCTGGTCCATGAGTCGTCCGGCGCGGTTGTAGCCAATGGAGAATCGGCGCTGAATCATGCTTGTGCTGCCCTGCTGGCTTATGATAACCGAGCGCGCAGCCTCCTCGAAGAAGGGGTCGAGCGCGCCCATGTCGCCGCCGCCATTGCCCGAGCTGCTGTCGCCATTGTCGTCGCCCTTAGGTTCAGGCAGCTCCATAGGATGCACAGGACCCGACTGCTTGGCAATGTACTCGTTGATTTTCACAATCTCCGGAGTGTTGATGAATCCGCATTGCACACGTGTAGGCTCGTTGCCGTTAAGGTAGAGCATATCGCCCATACCGATGAGCTGGTTGGCTCCCGGACGGTCGAGGATGATGCGCGAGTCCATCATCGAGCTCACCTTGAAGGCGATGCGTCCAGGGAAGTTGGCCTTGATGTTGCCCGTGATGATGGAAGTGGTAGGACGCTGAGTGGCAATAATCATGTGAATGCCCACGGCACGCGCCAACTGGGCTATACGGGCAATAGGCATCTCCACCTCCTTGCCGGCAGTCATGATAAGGTCGCCAAACTCGTCGATTATTACCACGATGTAGGGCATGAACTCGTGTCCGTTCTCGGGGTTGAGCTGATGGTTAAGGTACTTGCCGTTGTACTCCTTGATGTTTCTGGCTCCAGCCAGTTTCAGCAGGTCGTAGCGGTGGTCCATCAGCGTGCAGAGGCTCTTGAGCGTGCGCACCACCTTAGTCACGTCGGTGATGATAGGCTCGTCGTCGTCGTCAACCTGCGCCATGAAGTGGTCGGCAATGGGCGAGTAGACGCTGAACTCCACCTTCTTAGGGTCGATGAGCACAAGCTTCAGCTCGTTGGGATGCTTCTTGTAGAGCAGGGATGTGATGATGACATTCAGTCCCACCGACTTACCCTGACCAGTGGCACCAGCCACAAGCAGGTGTGGAATCTTTGTTAGGTCGGCCATGAACACCTCATTGGTGATGGTCTTGCCCAGGGCGATAGGCAGGTCGTACTTGGTCTCCTGGAACTTCTTCGAGTTCAGAATGCTCTCCATCGACACGTTGTGGCGCTTCTTGTTAGGCACCTCGATGCCGATTGTTCCCTTGCCAGGGATAGGGGCGATGATGCGCACTCCGAGAGCCGAGAGGCGAAGGGCGATGTCGTCCTCCAAACTGCGTATCTTGGTGATTCTGATGCCCTCGGCAGGCGTAATCTCGTAGAGCGTAATGGTAGGACCCACTGTAGCCTTAATCTCCCTGATCTCGATGCCGAAGCTCTTGAGCACACGCACGATTTCCTCGTTGTGGGTCTTAATCTCCTCCATGTCGACGTAGGGCTTGCCATCGTTGTCGTCGTGGTTGAGCAGGTCGAGTCCGGGCAGCTTGTAGTTGGTGAACGGCTCAAGCGGATTGATGGGCGTGTCGAACTTCTCGGGAGTGCGCTGTGTGGATGAGGCCTTCTCGTCCTTGCCCACCTCAATGGTGAGGTTGCTTGCAGGATTGGTTGCGGCTGTTGCCGATCCACTATTGACATTCGTGACATTCGTGACTTTCGTGACAGTTTCCGCGTTCGCCTGCTCGCCCTTCTTGGGTTGCGGCTGCATGGCCGATAGGTCGGTAAGGTCGATGACCGAAGCCATAGGCGATACCTCCTCAGCCTCCGTATTCTCTTTGGCGGCATTCTTGCCCTTGCCTTTGCCCTGGGCGTTGGCAGTAGCATTGTCAGTAGCGTTGCCCAGTGGGTTGGAATATTGGCTGTTGGCGTAGGCCTCTTCTTCCTCCTCGTTGTCGTCATCGCCACCATTGTTCATGTTGGCAAGTTTGTCGCTCACGATGTCCTTGGTCTTGCTCGCCACGTCCTTCAGCGGATTGAACATTCGCCTTGTGTACATGATGGTCTGGTTGCTGATGAACGTGAGCAAGGCTATTGCGGTGAAGAAGAGCACAGCCGTAAGCCCAGGAGGGCCTATCACATTCTCAATAGTATCCACAGCCATGGCTCCGTGGTTGCCTCCAGGATTGAAGATGATGTCGGGCATCAGCGGCGAGAGCACCTTCGACATGAAGAGCGAGAACCAAACCATGGCAAACCCCATGCCGAAGAACCATTTCCACAGGTTGACGGTATAGATTTGCATCATCTTCACGCCCACTAATATAAAGAAGCAGGGGATGAGGAAAGCCGCAAAACCGAAGTTCTCAGTGATGAGCAGATACGACAGGATGGCTCCCGCCGAACCGCAGTAGTTGCAGAACACCTTGCCCGAATTTATCCATTCGCCAGGGCGCAGATTCTCAAGCAGACTCTGGTCGGCGGCTCCCGTGTTGAGATACGACGTCATAGCGACAATCGTGTAGATAGCCAAAAACACGATTAGTACTCCGAACAGGAAGTCGGTTTTCTCGCTCCTTAGGATGTTGGCCAAGCCTAATGCCTCCCTGAATTTGGAGGGCTTGCGTTCCGTTTTCTTTTTTGCCATTTTTGTCAGAAATATATCTTTAATTGCTGTTTATGTTTCAAATAAATCGCCTTTGCGGCTTTATTCAATACAAAATTAGTTGAAAAAACTCGTAAAGAGCCATAATTTCATAACTTTTTTCTAATTTTGCATATTCTTTCAATGAAGTCGATGGATTTCTTACGGAATGGGGTCGTGGATTTCTTACGTAATGAGGTCGACGGGCTTCTTTAAAATCAAGCAGGATGTAATTCTTTCAATAAAGCAAGATGAAGAAAACAATATACAATAAATTCGACAAGGCTACAATCAATGCTCTACCATTGGTGTCGTTTCCTGGTAAAATCACAGTCGTGCTCAACGAGTACGAGGCCGAGCGTGCCGTAGACTATCTCCTGTCGTGCGACATCCTTGGCGTAGACACCGAGACACGACCAGCCTTCAGACGAGGACAGAACCATAAGGTGGCGCTTCTGCAGGTGGCAACGCGCGAGCAATGCTTCCTTTTCCGCCTCAACCATTTGGGGCTGCCACCGTCGCTCCTGCGCTTGCTAAGCAACACCTTAGTGCCCATGGTGGGACTCTCGTGGCACGACGACCTCATGTCGCTCCACCGACGCGAGGAGTTCAAGCCGGGATGGTTTATCGACATTCAGGACATCATAGGCAATCTTGGCATCGAGGACAAGAGTCTGCAAAAACTCTACGCCAACCTCTTTGGCGAGAAAATAAGCAAGCGACAACGACTCACCAACTGGGAGGCCGACGTGCTCAGCGACAAGCAGAAGGAATATGCCGCCATTGACGCCTGGGCGTGCATCAATCTCTATGAGGAGATAATGAGACTGATGGCGACGGGAGACTATGAGCTGAAGAATGTTGAATGATTGCGCGGAGCGCAACCATTCAACACTCAACACTCAACATTCAACATTCAACATTCTAAAATATGTACAAGAAATTATATTTGAAAAAAGGTAAGGAAGAGAGCCTCAAGCGCTTTCATCCTTGGATATTCTCAGGAGCCGTAGCCAACATCGACGAGGGCGTGGAGGAAGGCGAGGTGGTGAGAGTATTCACCGCGTCGGGTGATTTCATCGCCGTGGGCATGTATCAGATTGGCAGCATCGCCGTGCGAGTGCTCTCCTTCCGCGACGTGGAAATCAACGCCGAGTTTTGGGAGGCACGCCTTGCTTCGGCTTGGCAGATGCGCAAGGCCATCGGACTCATCGGACGCGAGAACAACAACACATTCCGACTCGTGCATGGCGAGGGCGACAACCTGCCCGGACTCATCATCGACTGCTACGGCGACACAGCCGTGATGCAGGCCCACTCAGTGGGAATGCACGTCTACCGTATGGAGATTTGCCAGGCTCTTGTGAAAGTGGCTGGAGGCGAGATTGCCAACGTCTACTACAAGAGCGAGACAACTCTGCCCTACAAGGCCGACATTGAGCACGAGAACGGATTCATCTATGGCTCCATGGGCAGCGACGTGGCTATGGAGAACGGACTCAAATTCCACATCGACTGGCTCAAGGGTCAGAAGACGGGATTCTTCGTTGACCAACGCGAGAACCGCCACCTGCTCGAGACCTACTCCAAGGACCGCTCCGTGCTCAACATGTTCTGCTACACAGGCGGATTCTCGGTTTACGCCATGCGCGGCGGAGCAAAGCTCGTACACTCGGTGGATAGCAGCGCCAAGGCTGTGGAACTTACCAACAAGAACATCGCCATGAACTTCCCCGGCGACGACCGCCACGCGGCTTTCTGCGAGGATGCCTTCAAGTATCTTGATGCCAACGACAAGATGTACGACCTCATCATCCTCGACCCGCCTGCCTTTGCCAAGCACCGTGCCGCCCTGCGCAACGCTCTCAAGGGCTACACTCGCCTTAACGTGAAGGGACTGCAGCGCATAAAACCGGGCGGAATACTCTTCACCTTCAGCTGCTCGCAGATTGTGTCGAAGGAGAACTTCCGCAACGCTGTGTTTACGGCTGCCGTGCAGGCCAACCGCAAGGTGCGCATCCTGCACCAGATTCATCAGCCTGCCGACCATCCCATCAACATCTATCATCCCGAGGGCGAATATCTCAAGGGACTGGTGCTGTATGTGGAGTAGAAGATATTCAAGAACTTCAAGATTCAATGAATAATAAAGAGATTATAGAGAATTTCGTGGACAGAGTGCGACGGTTCGCCTCCGTCCACGATTTGTTTGTAAAAGGGGGAAAGTATATTGTGGCTCTCTCGGGCGGAGCCGACAGCGTGGCTATGCTGCTTGTGATGAGGCTGATGGCCCAGGAGCTTGACTTGGAGGTCGACGCTGCCCATTGCAATTTTCATCTGCGCGGCGACGAGTCGATGCGCGACGAGCTCTTTTGCAAGGAGCTTTGCCAACGGCTTGGCGTGCCTTTTCATGTGGTACACTTCGACACGCAGGCTTATGCCGACCTGCATCATGTGAGCATCGAGATGGCTGCCATCGACATCTGTGTGGCTCATCATCGCGACGACAGTGTGGAGACTGTGCTCCTCAATCTTGTGCGTGGCACCGGACTGCGCGGACTTCGTGGCATCCAGCCCCGCAACGCCCACATCCTACGTCCGCTCCTTACGGTGAGCCGACAGGACATTCTACAATTTCTCTCGGCTCAAGGCGAGAGCTACGTCACCGACTCTACCAATCTTCACAACGACGTGAAGCGCAACAAGATACGGCTCGACATCATGCCCTTGCTGCGCGAACTGAATCCGAGTGTGGCTCAGTCGATATTCGATTCGTCGCTTAGGGTGGGCGAGGCTCTGAAGGTGTTCGATGCGGCTATGGCGAGGAGCATAGGCGAAGTGGTGGATTGTGGTGGCGTTGGAAAGGCTGATGGCGTTGAAAAAACTGAGGGCGGCTTCAGCGTGGATGCCGACCGATTCAGTATCGACATAAAGAAACTTCTCGCTCAGCCGTCGCCCGAGTACACTCTTCACGAGCTTCTTAGCGCATGTGGCTTCTCTTCGGCCCAGGTGGAGCAGGTGTTCGTCTCGCTCCATCGCTGTCCCACCGGCAAGCTGTTTGCATCCGACACTCATGAGTTAGTTTTCGACCGTGGTGAAATCGTGGTGCAGAAGAAGCGGATGGCGGCTGGGTTTAGGCCGATGCGCATTCCCGAAACTGGCACTTATGTCTATGGCGGTGGCATCATATTGAAGGTAGGTGTGGTGGAGTGGGGCGAGGATAGCAAGCCCAGCCGTCAGCCCCATCACGTGTGTCTCGACGCCTCGCAGGTCAGTTTTCCGCTCACCGTGCGCCCCATGGAGCAAGGCGACCGCTTCGTGCCGTTCGGCATGGAAGGGATGAAACTCGTGAGCGACTATCTCACCGACCGCAAGAAGAACATCTTTGAGAAACGTTCCCAGCTCGTGGTGACGGATGCCAAGGGCCGCATCTGCTGGCTTGTGGGCGAACGTGCTGACAACCGTTTCCGTGTCACTCCCGCCACAAAGAGTGCTGTGAGTTTAGCCGTCGTGTAGCCCCAAAATTTTTCCTGCCGAGAGAAATATTTTTTCCTGTCCTGCGCGTAAAAATTACCACTTTTCTCCACGCCTGCAAAATTACGACATTTCATCCAAACTTGCAATAGTTGTGGAGGAGTAGCATGGCCGTTTGTGGAGAAGTTGCATTTATGAGTGTGTCAAAGTGGAAGAATGTCATGAATGTCAACTATGTCACGAATGTCATTAGTAGAAAAAGTGGCTGTCATCACCTTATGGTATAATATAAATAAAATAAGTAACTGTTCAAAATTAATTTTATAAATACGATGAATAATTCACGAATAAGTTCGTACCCACAGATGCCAAGGCCATGTTCGTACAATAG
>ERZ1026874.1440-NODE-1440-length-12753-cov-21.385021_pt1 | contig 12753 bp, 7 predicted proteins | sample MGYA00380167_ERZ1026874 | MGnify/ENA primary metagenome ERZ1026874 (study PRJEB33269, sample SAMEA4719803) | human gut metagenome | biome: human-associated habitat; feature: organic feature; material: feces | place: Cameroon | collected 2013-10 ...
GTCACCCTGTTATGGGTGAGATTGCACCTAGGCGAATAGCCGTTTTCATAGGACAGGCATGTCCTAAGTCATATATCGGGGGTGCATATATATGCAACTTGTGACATACATTCTTATCGATGCCGATATACACGCATATCCTATGAAAACGGCTGTTCGCCTAGGCCCAATCTCACCCATAACAGGGTGACCCGTTTGGTATGATGGCATACGTAAACCAGGCATGAGAATTCGGGTAAAACCCTCATTCACATACCTGGCTACCTTATCTCACCCCTAACGGGGTGACCCATTATAACAATACAGGAATTGAGGCGTTTCCTGCGTTTGTTATTGTTGAATATCAACTATTTACAATATCATTTTTTATCAAAACCATGCAGAAAATATCATGGATTTTGAACGCCCTACCCATTAAGAGTAATTCTTTATCACGCACAAACCGTCAACGATTATGTGGTTTTATATTCCTTAATCGTCTTTTTAACAATCACTTCAAAAGCATCTGCACACATCTTAATGTCCTCATATTCAGCAAGTTCTTTTCCTTCTAAACCTTCGTTGGTCCATTCTGCGATGTTCTTGGCATAAATCCCCACATTATTGTTTGAAAGGAAATTCGAAGAGAGAGCATAAGGAAGGTTGTGCAAATCCATCTCGTCGATACACTTTTTAAAGCTATTGTAGTCGCCGTCAATGGCAAAACCATAATCTACAGCGATACGATAAATAGCTTCCCACTGACGCTGTTTGCTAAATACCGCATTTCTTCTGTTGTAGCTAAAGTTAATCAGTTTGATGATACACTTTTTGAGTATTTCAAAGCGCGTAGGCTCATCCATGTCATTAACCGTAGGGCATTCGGCAGCCATCATCACATTATACCCCAATGTGTTGTTGTGCTCTGTAGCGTGCGCATTGTTCAATATATATGGTCTGTAACTATGCGTGTGTACAGGTTCTGCTTGGCAACCCGCTTCCACATCATGGCCATTGCTTTCAAGTTCAGTGATGCACGTCCCCGTAGCATAGAAATACATCGTGATGATGATGCGGATAGCCACATCAATTTCTTGTTCCGAGGCAGTCGGTGAAACGTGCGACTCATTGTTGCGCCAATCTTTTACCATCGTCAGATATTGATACAGCGTCTGATATGCAGGGTCTTCGCTATACTTCAATGACCATAAGGGATGAATGGCATGTATCACATCCTTCCAAGTAGCAGTGTCTCCTTCGTATCGTGGGCGAACCTCTTCATTTCTCATTAAGTAAAAGAGCTTTTTAAGATAAGCCTCAAACTTTGTTGCCAGAAGATTGAAAGCCACATGTTTATCGATAATCGTAGGCTCTTTGCAAAAAAGATAAGAGAAGGCCTTGTTTATAAACATCCCTACGCTGTCGAGTTTTCCAAGCGACTCTTTGTCTAAGACATAAAAAACACAGTCAATAATCTCATCCTGCGGACGCATGTATTTTGCAACGCCTGAGAGTGTATTCTTCAGAATGTCTTTGATGCGAAGCTTAAATATGTCGATATTAGGCGCAGGCTCTTCTGCTGGCACATCCTCTGTGGGCGCAACCTCTGCTGTGGGCAATTCAGTTTCTCCAGATGCCACCTGTGCGGCATTCTCCAGTGTCACATCGTCGTGTAGCCAAGCCAATAAGATGTGTTCACGCGCCACGGGGTCTAATATGAACTGTCTAAGAATTTTGTCTGCTTTGGGCATTACAAGGAATGGAGGACATGCCGAGCCTGTAATACGCAACAGAAAATCGCGTGTCTTTTGCAAATCAAGCGTAAGCTTCAAATTCTCAAATCGGTTAAACTCATTAAGATTTTGGTCGTTTACGTCGCTACTTATAATGTTTATCAGCTGACTGGCATTTACGCCTGTGGCTTCGCTCAGATTCATGATTTGCTTTTTCAATTCACTTATCTGATACTCTGCAATATAATCGTGGATGGTTTTGCCTTGTTCCAAATGCAAGTCGCCACACTGAATGTCGTGCAGAATGATAAGGGCTGTGCGTTGATCTTTCTGCGACAGCGTAGCAAAGGTTTTGCATAGTTCTTCAAAGGCAGCCTTCGTCATTTCGCTACCCACTCCCTCAGTATATAGATTCTTGATGAATCTTTGAAACTTAGAGTCGATGTAATCTGCATTGATGGTTCCGGTGCCAGTTTCTGTGATGTAGGTATCGATGGCATATTCCCAAGGTTCCTTATGGTCTGCAGGTTCCACTTGTTGAAATAGCTCACGATAACGCTGCAGCAGAATCACATAGGTCTGCTCATCCAGTTCCATTGTCACCTTCGAGTACGTGTTGCCATGTTGAAACTCATATTCGCTCTTTTCCCACACAAAGCCTTGCAACTTGGCAGCCTCCAACAAATGCGTCATCTCGCTGAAGCATTTGGCAAACATATTTCTCGCTTCACGTCCCTCAGGCAACTTCTCAAAGTTCATAATCTTGTGCGAGCGGAAGATGTCCCTAATCGTCAAGAAGCGCTGATTGATGTTTGAGAGGTTCTTCTCTAACTTATCAACGAAAACGCCAAGAGGTCTGTCCACATACACCTCTAACGAATCTTCAATGTTCTGCGCCATGGTGTAAGGCTTTGTATAATACTTAATCGTGCCGAAAGGTTTGTCGGGACCAAACAGACGGTTTGTACGTGAGAAAGCCTGAATGATGTCCACATACTTCATCACCTTGTCCACATAGAGCGTGTTTATCCACTTTGAGTCGTAGCCCGTAAGCATCTGTGTCACCACAATCAGCAAGTCAATTTGCTGGTTATGGTCATTCTCTATGCCAATATAGGGCTTTTTATGGGCAAGGCGCTTTGCTACGTCCTTTTTATACAGGGCGTAGTTAGCCAACTTATAGTTCATGCCATATTGGGCATTATAGTCGGTAAGCATTTCATTGATAGCATCCTCGCGCACAATGCCACCATCGCTATTGTCGATATTGCTGTCGAACACCGCCGCCACGTTGAGCGATGGGTGATATTGCTTGAACAGCTGATAGTAGGCTATCGCTTCAGGAATGTTTTTAGTGGCAAGCATGGCATGAAATTTACCATTCTTGCTCAGCTTTTCACGACTCTTCATGATGTCGTTTGCCACAGCTATGTGGTGTTTGTCGCACTCATAGATGTTTTTAGGCAAATAAGCCTCAATGCCCTTCACCTGCTTGCCCTCCTCTGTGTAAGTTTCAGGCATTTTTAGTTTATTAACAAAGCGGTCGTATATTTTGTTTAGTTCCTCGTCTTTGTCTATGAGTTCCAAATATTCCTCGGTCGTCTTTTTGCTGAGGGGTTCGTCAGGATTACGTTCCTTCAGTTTAAGGTCTATTTGGTGGAACGCCACCAATTCGCGCAGTTCGTCGTCATTGTATGTATTCACCATATAGGGGTCAAAACCAAGCACATTGCCATCGGGAATACCGCTGGCAATCGTGTATTTGTGCAAACAGTCGCCAAACAGCGTTTCTGTGGTTATCTCGTTCTTGGCATTCTCCTCAAACACGGGAGTACCCGTAAATCCAAACAACAAGGCACGCGGAAAACTGCGCTTTATGCTCATAAGCATATCGCCAAATACACTACGATGACACTCGTCAATGATAAACACCAGTCGCTTTTTGCCAATTTTCTCTATCAGCTCTTGGGTGATAGTGCCACCTCCTGCAGTGGGAGCGCCCTCCTTAATGTTACTCATCTTCTGTATAGAAGTAACAATCAGTTTGTCGTCGTTGTCTGTACTCTTTAGTTTGGCAAGCAGCACAGAGGTGTCGGCTGTGTCTTGAATCTCATCGCCCTCGCCAGCAAAACCACGATATTCGTCGAGCGACTGCAAGGCAAGTTCTATGCGGTCGAGCAAAAATATCACCTTGTCGGCATCGCCACTTGTGGCAATCAGTTGTGCACTCTTAAACGATGACATTGTCTTGCCCGAACCTGTGGTGTGCCAAATGTAACCACCACGGTGCAAGTGGTCGTCCCAGTTGGTTTTATTCACAACATCGCTTATACGGCTCACGGCAAAGTATTGATAGCTGCGCAACACCTTTAAGGTTTTGTCCTTATCGTCGGCAATGGTGTAGAAGCCCACCATCTGATGTGCCATCGGGATGGAGAGCAAGTTGGAAGCCACCTGTTTCCAGTCGTTCACAATGCAGTTATTAAAGTCCTCCCAATGAAAGTAGAACTGCTTTTGGAATAGGTCTTCTTTTCCGGGGGTGGCAAAGTAGAGCGTCTCCTCGGGCGTCATAGCTACATAAATCTGCACCATCGAGAATATGCCGCTTTGAAATACCCCTTCGTGTACATATCGCTTAATTTGATAGCAAGCCTGGCTAACGTCAATTTTGCTTCGCTTTAGTTCAATATGAATCACGGGCATACCATTTATCAATAGCATCACGTCGCCACGTCGGTCGCCCAACATTGTGTCGGCAGTCTTGAATTTAGGCTGTCGCACAATTTGATAACGGCTCTGACCCGATGAAATCTCCATCGGGTCGAATATTTTTAGATACACCTCTTTGCCATAGTTGTTGGTGTCGGCTTCGTTGTCGCGTTTAATGCAAACCTCCTTGCCGTTGATGAATCGGTTCATCTCATAGGGCGACCCCATCATGTTCACCTTGTCCATCACCTGCTTCATTTCTGAGGCAGTAAGCGGATGGTTACCCAGTTTGTCTATCTCTCGGTTGTTGTCATAGATGATGTTTGCCCAGTTCTGCACCAATTCCTCTTCGGTAGGGTTTTTAATCACCTCGTTCCAACCATGTTTAAGGAGGTGATGGGTCAAAGCCTCCTCAAAGGCAAGTTCCTTGATGAACCCTTGTATATTGTCAGCCATAAATTTCTGTTGTTTTAATTGTTGCTTGGTTGATGATTAACGATTTCCCAGTAACCGCTTCTATCTGTTCCTATCCAACGTATTAATTTCTTATCCTGTAACCAAGATAGCTCTCGTTGAACAGTCTTTCTACTTACCCTCAAAGAGTCTGCTAAATATTTAGTATTTGGAACTGTTTTATCTGCGACATTATCTGCGACAAACGCCGCTATGGTTTTTAGAATAAGTGTCTGTCTTTCAGTGAGTTTATCTGCGACATTATCTGCGACATTTGTCTTTTCAGAATTACCTTTTGTAGTTATGGATTCTTCTACAAATTCAGCCTTTAATATCGCTTTAAGGATAAATGCGTCTGTATGAAAATACGGGATTACCGCTCCACGGCTTTCCAGTTCCTTGCAGATACGGTCAATTCCCTCGCCAAACTCCTTCACATAGTTGTATGCTTTTAGGAATTGGGCAATCTTTGGGTTGCGTGAGAAGTGCGTATGTCGGATATTCTCTGCTCTTACTAGTCCAGGCAGTCTGCCAGGAGACTCAAACACCAATCTGTCGTCGAACATCTTTATTTGGATTTCCGTTCCTTTGATGCTATAGTCTCTGTGGCATTCGCTATTTACCACCATTTCCTGAATGGCAAACTTGGGATAGTTGCGGTTGGTAACAAACTGTCCGTTTTGTCCTAAATAAGAATGCTCACGCACTTGTGTTTCGAGATATTCCACAGTCTTTACTATCTGATTCAGAATAGTACCCTCGAACGTCACATCCTTTACTACGTTCATTTCCGTACCAACCTTTTCCTCAGTTCCTTCATATCTGATGAATCTTGTTCGGGCACGTGGGAAAAAACGTTGTGGTCGCTTACCGAAAAGCAGAATGCAAGCATTGCTTACTTTCTGTCTTCCGTCAGCCTCTTTCACAAAGTCGTTGTTCTCATAGAGATATTCCAGGGCAGACTTACTGTAGCCTATTATTTTGATATATTCGTTCACGGCGTTCATGTCAACGTCATCAATCGTAGCTCCGTATGCACCTTCGTCCTCATAGTTTCTTTCTCCCTTGTCGTACATCAGTTGCATGCGCTCGTCAAAACTCAATTTTCTGCTTTTGTCGCCAACACGCATAAAAGCTTCGTCTGCTTGATTGGTGTGCAGAGAACTACTAGCTGGAACATACATCAGCAATATTCTATTGTCGTTTCCCTCGCTGTCTATGCATGCAAGGTATTCGTACTTGATCCTTACAGAAGGCATACAGAAATCCATAGGCACACGGAGTAGCTCGTTTAATTGCTTGGTGTATTGATTTATCCCCTCAATACGTCTTGTCTTGTCAGATACTCCAATGGCAAGCACGCCACCATCCGCATTAGCCATTGCCACTATAGGCACGGCCAATGCTTTAGGGTCTATATGTATGCTTTTACAGTCGAAGGTCTGGTCTTCTTTTCTGCTTTTTATTTCGTCTATTGTCATGATGTTATATTCATTAAGTATTATACGAACATTTTGTCAAGACATGCTGACTTGATCTGCTTCAGCTTCTCCAGGCGCTGAGACTGGAGGAAGATTTGGCGGTCGAGAGAGGTGAAGTAATTGGCAATGGCTTGCTGCTCGGCTTTTGACTCTGGTTTCCATATGTTAATGTCCAGAAAATCATTTGCACCGATGTTTAATAAACCATGATTTCTAGCACCTTCTGCTGCTCTTTCCGCAACTTCTTTATGCCAAAGATTAGTATCAAAGAAGTGGGTAAGGTAATCAGATGAAATACTATTATCAATACTAAATGTAATGTAAAGGGTTGACAGAATACCTTGCTCATATCTATCGAGTCTCTTTACCGAGCCAAAGGGATAACCATTTGAATAACTTTTGTTGTAGGCAAACTCTCCCTTTTTCAATAGATAGTAGTTGCGAATGTTTGAACCAACCACAAGATTATTGAAATAATCAATCTGAGATACTAATCCATGAGCAGAAGCAATCGTAAGTGCCAAAGTACTTTCCAAATGCGAGTTCTTTCTCGTAACTCTTTTTGCAAATGAATTTAGCTTCACATTCTTCCATTCCCCCTCAAACCCCTTAAATCTTATTTTAGGCATAGTTTCCCCTTCCTGCGGGAACATAGCCTGCAGGCTTGCCGCCTTCATCTGCTTTAATGAGGCAAGACGAGAGGTGGAGGCGGAGATTTGAGAGTCAAGTGTGTCGAGATGTTTACAGATGACTTGTTGCTCCTTAAGATTAGAAGGATGTGGTATCGGCATCGTAACAAATTGTTCGTCAGAAATTGATAATCTATCAAATCTTGCTCCACAATTGCCACTTAGACGCATAAATTGATGCCATTTATTTGTTTTGTAATAGTTACACAGATAGTCTTTATTTATTCCATCTATCTTGAAAACAAGATATAGAGGAGACATAACGCCTGCATATCCTAATCGATTTCTATTAATAGGACCAACTGGAGCAGTTACCGAAACACGAGGATTGTAAACAAAATCGTTTGGTTCAACAATATAATATCCTCCAATATTATTACTATTAGCAACGTCAAAATCAAAATAGTCTCGTTGGTCAATAATGCCATGCTCTGCAGAATTTGTCAAAACTGCAGAGTATTGCATCTTAGTATTTTTTTTCGTCACTTTAGTGAAGAAAGTTTTTAGAGGTTCTTCCTTCCATTCCCCCTCAAACCCTTTAAATCTTATTTTTGGTTCCATCATATTATTCAATTTTCTTGTTCATAATAATAAGAATAGTTGAGACCTTTCATAAAGGTCTCTCTATCGTTTATTTCTTTTTAGGCTTAACCTCCCAATGACCGCTATAGCCGCTACCCACATACACAATATGAGGCATTTTGGCGATACGACGCTTGATAGTTCTTAATCCTTTTCCTGATAAAGAAGCCAATTCTTCTGTTGTTATTTTAGGATAAACAGCTACTTGATATTCTATCCATTTATCTAAGTTATCGCCTTGAGTGCCACCTTGGGTGCCACCTTGGGTGCCATCTTGAGTGCCACCTTGAGTATCATCTTTGGTATCACCTTGAGTATCACTTCCATTTTCCACAAAGTTTACCTCAATATCAGGATGAGTTTCCTGCCATGCTAATATCATATTGGGGAATGTGACAGTAAACTGGGCACGGTCGGAGAAGAAGGTCGGAAGCATCTTTTTGATTCTATCATATTATTCAATTTTCTTGTTCATAATAATACGAATAGTCGAAACCTTTCATAAAGGTCTCTCTATCGCTTATTTTGTCAGTCAAAGCCCCTTTGAGCAACTGTTTGTGCTGTCAGGCAAACTTTTATTTTGAAAGTTTCAGTTGGTTAGTGGCACTAACCAACTCGTTTCTGCACCATCAGATTAAAACTTGCCACTCTCCGTGCTTTCTTCCGCCCACACGTTTGAGCAAGCCTTTCTTTTGTCGTTTACTGATGACAAATTTCACACCACCTAAAGAAAGGTCTCCTATAGCTTCTACTGTTTCGTCTATGGTTGCTTGTGGGTTCTTTTTAAGAAACTGCAGCACCTTTTTTTGTGACGAATCTAAATCCTTTTGGATAGTGGTGTCGCTCTTTTGGATAGTAGAATCGCTCTTTTGGATAGTGATTTCACTCTTTTGGGTAGTGATTTCACTCTTTTGGGTAGTATCCAAATCCTTTTGGGTAGTGATTTTACTCTTTTGGGTAGTATCACTATCCATTAAACATTCCTTTTGGATACTTGTCTGGGTACTTATCTGGGTACTATTGTTTGTTTTCTGGGTACTTTTTCGATATTCTTTTCTCCAGACAATCACTTTAAACTCTTTACCACTAACGTCATTAACAATCTCGATTTCAGGATACTCTGCCAATATACGCACGATTCCCGAACCTATACCTCTATAATGCAAGGCATTAGTGGCAAATGTCGCCATATATGGGTTGCGCTGGAAAGTTTTCCCGCTGCGAATATCCTCTTCGGTCAGTCCACCTGCCAATCTCTCTATTCTGTTTCTGGTGGAAAAAGAGTTTGGTTCTTGTTCCATTTGTCGAAGTCAGAACAGAAAAGGCGGTCTTGTATCACCCTATACTTCTCGAATTCGCTCTCTGCGTATTCCTTGGCATATTCTGCTGTGATGCGACCTGCGTCTTGCAGAATATCTCTGTCAGTTGCGTCGAGAAATTTGTCAATACGCTTTGCCCAATCTTCCATAGTCATAGGGATGTGGCGTTCTGCCATGTCCTTCGCAATATCAAGATAGGCATTCACCAATCGTCCTAATGCTTGAAGCTCATTCTCTTTCAGATAGTTCTTGGCTACACTTACGTCCGACCGTATGATTTTGCCGTGAGGAGCCTTTGCCCAAGTGGTCAGTCCCATGTGCTCCTTCTCGGCATTGGCACGCTCTACAATCAGTTCGGCTGCTGTATGTCCATGTACGGCATAGTGCATTTTGTTTTGCACTTTTTTGAAGAATTCCCTTGTTGTAGGAGCATCACGGTTATAGTCGATGGCTGTGGCATAGATGTCGGTCAGCTTTTGATAGAAGTTACGCTCTGATAGTCGTATCTCGCGTATTTCCTCCAAGAGTTGCTCAAAATAGTCTACGCCGATGAAAGAACCATTCTCCATACGCTTCTTGTCAATCACGTATCCTCGGATCGCATATTGTCGAAGAACATAGGTACACCATTGGCGAAATTGAGTGGCACGGCGGGAGTTGACACGATAGCCTACGGCGATAACCATATCAAGATTATAGTATTCAAGATCGTCTTCCACCTCGCCTCTGATACCGCGGTTTACGACAGTTGCAATTTTTGCAACTGTCGTGTCTGTAGACAATTCTCCATCACTAAGAATCTTTTTGATATGACGGCTTATACCAGACTTGTCTATATCGAAAAGTGTTGCCATAGCTTTTTGCGTACACCAAATGGTTTCGTCTTTATAAACCACTTGTACGCCATCTTCTTTACCTTCAGCCATGAAGATAAGAAACTCGGCTGTACTATTTCGTATTTCAATATTCTTTGCCATAATCTCACTCCTTTACCAACTCCTTCAATCCCTTGATGGCAAACTCATCGCCCGTGAGTTGTTCTACCAACTCTGCCAGTTGCTTGTTAGCCACTGCCATGTCGTCGTTAATCTGCTTATAGCTTGTGGCATATTTCTCGCTAAGGGCAAGGGTTTCTGATTCGAGGGCAGAGAGTACAGAGCGCAGCGTGTTGTCAATATCGTTGCAGATAGGATTAATCCACTTATGGTGAAGCAGTGTGGCAGCTTCCTCGTCCGACAGATTCTCTATCGCCTTGATGGTTTTTTCTTCCAAAGCCTGCTTGTCAGCCTTTATTTGCTTGTTGGTTTGGGTTTGTTCGTTCCAAAGCGCAACAATCTTTTTTAGCTTTGTTTTTGTTTCAGCTTCCACGTCAGCCTTAGGTTTGGCATCGGCAGTAATCTTCTTTTTGTCGAAAGCGTTGTCTTTCTCGCTGTCGCAATAAGCCTCAAGTTCTTCTTCAGTAAAGCTGTCGCGCACCTCGTCGAGTTCGCCACTTATTGCCTCCACTCTCGACTGAAGGGCAGAGAGGTCTTGAAGCTCGGTTTGGAACTTTGTTTGCTGAACAAGGCAGAAGGGAATGATGTGACCTGTCAGTCCATCGGGCACTTCCACATCCTCGTTGTCCTTCTTTACCAACTTATAGGCAGTCTCCACCACACGCACGGCATCGAAGCCTTCCTCTTGAATGGTCTCTATGTCGCTGATGATAGCTTGCCAGTTGTCTGCCAAAGCCTGATATACGGCATAACGATCTACAAGAGGAATGTGGTTGAGGCGATGGAATATGTCGGATGCAATTTCGTCTTGCGCCTGCAACTCGTGCACCGTCATCACGTTGTCAATAAGCTTTTGGTGGAGCATATCGGCAAAACCGTTGAATGCCTCGGCAAACTGCGTGTTGAGGCTCTTTACGTCCGTGTTGTGCTCAATGGCAGCCTTCACGTCCTCCACCTTTAAGGCAGAATACGGCTTGTCTTTATGGGGCAAGAAAAGGTCGCTACGCAATGAGGGCAGAGCTTCCCAATATTTTTGCAAGGCATCAATTTCGGCGTTGGGAATACCGCCAAACATGGTGGCATAGATGTCGTATTGCTCGGCAGCCTCGCTCGAATCTACATAGCGAGGAATGTTGAGGTTGTAGCCATTTTGCCTTATCTCCTCACGGCTCACTTTTTTTGAGAAACCCTGAATTTCTTTGCGGCAGCGCACGGTGTCGGCAATCTTTTTAATGTCGCAAGCACGCAGTTTGTTTTGTTTACCATCTTTCACAAAGCCTTTGCTTGCATCAATAATCAGCACATCGTCGTTAGCGCGGTGTTGCTTGAGCACCATGACAAGGGTAGGGATGCCTGTGCCAAAAAAGATGTTGGCAGGCAAACCAATGATAGCGTCAATATTATTTTTTTCGATAAGGTTGGTGCGTATTTGCTCCTCCTCGCCACCACGGAATAAAACTCCGTGAGGCAACACAATGGTAAGTATGCCATCGGGCTTAAGGTGATGAAGTTCGTGGAGCAAGAAGGCATAGTCGGCTTTCGACTTAGGTGCCACACCATAGTCCTTGAATCGGGCATCGTTTTCACGGTCTTTGGGGTCCCATTGTTGCGAGTAGGGCGGATTGCTCACTACTGCATCCACATAGAGAGGTTGCCCAATTTCGTTGCCACTTTTTAGGATAGGCCAGTCTTCAGCGAGCGAGTCGGCACAACGGGTATTGATATTGCTTGGTTGAATGCCACGCATCACGAGGTTCATACGTGTAAGGTTGTAGGTGTTCTCCTTCAACTCTTGTGCATAATACATCACACGATTTTTGTCGGCGATATGGCGACCAATAGATTTGCCTATGGTGATAAGTAGTGAACCTGAGCCCGATGTAGGGTCGTATATCTCAATCTGATTTTTATCTTTATGATGTTCGGCAACAATCTCCGACATGAGTATTGCCACCTCATGAGGCGTATAGAATTCGCCAGCCTTCTTGCCTGCATTGGCAGCAAAATTGCCTATCAGGAATTCGTATACATAGCCTAACACGTCATAGTCTTGCGAGCCGTCGGTAGGAATGTCTTTGATGAGTTTGATAAGGTCTTTCAAGGCACGTGTTTGGCTTGTGGGGTTTTCGCCAAGCTTACTCAGTCCTGCTTGCAGTGTTTTGAAGATACCATCGTAAACAGCTTTGTAGTTAGGGCTAACCAAACGGTCGAAGGAGTTAAGGGCTACGCTAAGGTCGGAAACCGTGAATTGGCTATCGGGTAACAGCCATGTGGAGAACAGATTTTTGTATTCAATAAAGTATCCAATATTGTTTTTGCAATAGTCAATAACATCCTTGGCGTTTGGGTCCTCATAGTTCTCTACAAGACTCTCGAGTGCAGCTTGTTTTTCTTCGTCAGATGCTCCTTTCATGTCCTTCAGAATATAGTTCACCTCATTGTCTGACAGGAATTTATAGAAGATGAGTCCGAGAATATAGTCTTTATATTCGTTTGCATCGATTTTAGAACGCATCTTGTTGGCTGATGCCCATATTTTATTTGCAAGTTGCTGTTTGTTCATATCGTGTGTTTTTATTTTTTATTCAATATGCAAATATAAGATTTTTCTTTGAAAGAAAGATGTTTTAGCACATGAATTGTCGTTATGTATGGAATATTGAATGGGAAAATGAATGGTGATTAATGTTTAAAACAAAAACGCGAAGCGAGTATTAATGGAACAATTAATGGGCATTGGTGAAGATTAATGTTCAACAAACGCGAAGCGAAAATTAGATTTGCAGCTACGCTGCTGTTTAGGGGAACATTAA
>ERZ1026874.1443-NODE-1443-length-12738-cov-16.242924_pt1 | contig 12738 bp, 10 predicted proteins | sample MGYA00380167_ERZ1026874 | MGnify/ENA primary metagenome ERZ1026874 (study PRJEB33269, sample SAMEA4719803) | human gut metagenome | biome: human-associated habitat; feature: organic feature; material: feces | place: Cameroon | collected 2013-10 ...
TGATATCTAGTTTTTATGAGTTTTTTTCTGTTTTGTTCTTTCTTATTCAAAAAACGAGTTTTTGTAAAGATTGTGCAAACCGAATGCAATCAAGTTTTACTTGAATTGCTGAGGTGCCGCCAATCTTATGTAAAGATTGTGCAAACCGAACGTAAAATGTCAAGCTTGCTTGGATATTTTACTAAGGTGCCAACAATCTTATGCAAAGATACAAAAAAGCCTATATATATAGGTATGAAATTGCCAAAACTTTTCAAAATAAGCAATTTGTCAATAAAAATAAAAGTCTTTGCTTTTTTCATTTTGTATTGCGCTCGCCTTGCATTATCTTTGCATAATCTTTGCAAAACAAATTATGGCTAGAAGCTTTTCATGAGCTTAATTCTGTTTTTGAGCAAATAATATAAGTAGAGTAACTCATCAAGATTATGATACAGTCAATGACGGGCTATGGAAAGTCCGATGCTGTTTTTAACGGCAAAAAAATACATGTTGAAGTAAAGAGTCTTAATAGTAAGGCTCTCGATTTAAATGCGCGTATCGCTCCGCTTTATCGCGAAAAAGAAATGGAGGTGCGTCAACTACTTGCCAAGGCTATTGAACGTGGTAAGGTAGACTTTACGCTTTGGGTAGAAAAAGACGACACTTCGGCTGCTGCAACTATCAACCCTGAGGCTGTAAAAAATTATGTAGCACAAATTCAGAACATTTGCAATGCACAATCGCTTGCCATGCCTCAGAATGTGTGGGATGTAGTGTTGCGTTTGCCCGATGCTACACAAACCAATGCGGTAGAAGAACTCACTGACGAAGAGTGGGTTGTGGTGCTCAACGCTATTCAGCAAGCCGTGGACCATCTTGTTGACTTTCGTAAGCAAGAGGGGGCTGCGCTCTACAAAAAGTTTAGCGAAAAACTCAATAACATTGAACAATATCTTCACGAAATCGAACCCTACGAAAAAAGTCGTGTAGAGAAAATTCGCCAACGTCTTTTTGACCGTCTTTCTGAACTTAAAGGCGTTGATTATGACAAGAATCGCCTTGAACAAGAACTCATTTATTACATTGAGAAACTCGACATAAGCGAAGAAAAACAGCGCTTGGCTAATCACTTGCGTTATTTCCGCGAAACCATGGACAATGGACATGGACAGGGTAAAAAACTTGGCTTTATCTCGCAAGAAATGGGACGCGAAATCAACACAACAGGTTCAAAGAGCAATCAAGCCGAAATGCAAAACATTGTGGTTAAGATGAAGGATGAACTTGAACAGATTAAAGAACAAGTGTTAAACGTAATGTAACCCTCTTCCTCCACGTAACGCAATAAGTAATGGCAAAAGTAATTATATTTTCAGCTCCAAGTGGTAGTGGTAAAAGCACCATTATCAACTATTTAATGCAGCAACAGCTCAATTTGCACTTCTCTATTTCAGCCACAAGTCGTCCGCCACGTGGCACAGAACAACATGGTGTGGAATATTTCTTCCTTTCGCCTCAGGAGTTTCGTGAGCGTATAGCAAACGGCGAATTTCTTGAATACGAAGAGGTGTATAAAGACCGCTTCTATGGCACACTGCGTTCGCAAATCGATGCACAGTTGGCAAAGGGCGAAAATGTGGTGTGCGATGTAGATGTGTTGGGTGGTCAAAACATCAAAAAGCATTATGGCGACCGTGCATTGAGCCTTTTCATTCAGCCCCCTTCAATCGAGGCACTTCGTCAGCGTCTCGAAGGTCGTGGCACGGATAGTGCCGAAGTCATTGCCGATCGCATAGCACGTGCCGAGTTTGAACTTTCGTTTGCACCAAAGTTCGATAAGGTGGTTGTTAACGACGACCTTGCTACAGCTCAGCAAGAGGCCCTGCACATTGTGAAGGATTTTATTGAAGCGTAACATACATTTTGCTTGTCTATGGAATTGCGCAAACGCATAGCCATCTTTGGCGGTTCGTTTAACCCCGTTCATGTCGGACACATCGCCTTGGCGCGTTCGGTGGTGCAACAACAGTTGGCAGACGAGGTGTGGTTGTTGGTGTCGCCCCAAAATCCGCTAAAACAGCAAACCGACCTTTTGCCCGAAGCGCAACGGTTAGCGTTGGCACGTAAGGCTTTGGTGAATGAAGATGGGGTAGAGGTAAGCGATTTTGAGTTTCATTTGCCACGTCCTTCATACACATGGAACACGCTGCAAGCTCTTTCTGCCGCCTATCCTGATGTTGATTTCTCGCTGCTGATAGGTGCCGATAACTGGGCATTGTTTCATCGTTGGGCACACCCTGCCGATATTTTGGCACACCACCAGTTGTGGGTATATCCTCGTCAGGGCGTTGTGGTCGATGAGGCTTCCTTGCCAGCAGGTGTGTGCTTAATCGAAGCCCCATTGTTTCCCTTAAGTTCAACCGACATTCGCAACTTGGTGCGCAAGGGAGAGAGCATACACGGTTACGTGCCCCAAGCAATAGAGCAAGATGTGCAACGCTTGTATGCAACCCAATAAAAAGTGAATTTTAGCGTGCAGTTTGGCGTGTTGAAGCACCAAACTGCGCGTTTGTTTTATTATGCTATCGTTTTGCTCCTTGCAATGAATTGTTTGTAACGCTAAAAAACTAATACAAAAAAATGAACACTCCTCCCTCAGTTTCTGTAATAATCCCAGCTTATAATGCAGCGCAAACCATTAGGCAGTGCGTGCAAAGCGTGTTGACTCAAAGTTTCAAAAACTTTGAGGTCGTTGTTGTGAATGATGGCAGTGCCGATGAAACCCCGAACATTTGCAACAGTCTAGCACAAGAAGACGAGAGGGTAAAAGTGATTCATCAAACCAATAAGGGCAGAACGGCAGCCCGAGAAGTTGGTCTTGAAAACGCATCCGCCCAATGGGTGTGTTTTATTGATGCCGACGACACCATCCCCCAAAACAGTTTAAGCGATTTATATTCAATGGCATCAGCCCAAACCGATGTGGTGTTTGGCAACGGATATACTTTAAATAATGAGCACAGAAAAATTATTCCGTTAAGCGATTTTCGACATCTTGCCGTAAGGGGAGAAGGGACAATAGGACTGCCCTGGGGAAGTTTATATCGAAAGATTTTATTAAGCCATTACATGTTCGATTTGCCTAAAGATATATACATGGGCGAAGATTATATTTTTTGGCTTCGATTGATATTTACCACTACAAAGCCCATTCACATCGTTTATAACAAGGTATATACCAAAGGGGCAGACACAACCAGTAGCTCGTTTGTTTGGACTGCGGATTATGCCGAAAAACTACACGCGTTGCGAATGCAATCTATTCCGCAGAATGTGCAGACGCAGTATTTAAAAGATGCCCTTTCTGATGCAATCGTAAATTTAATGTCGGTGGCAATTTTCCAACCTAAACAAATTTGGCAAAACAGCCATTTTTATCGTCAGTTATTAGTCGATATGCAAAAATGTGGGCATAGCTTCACAATGAAGCAAAAACTATTTCTGAGCATCCCTTCTTTACGATTACGGCAAGCATATTCATGGTTTTATAACAGAGTGCATAGGGGGTAGGGTGTTTAAAATCAAAAAAAATGTTCTGCATGATTTTATCGACGATAAAAATCCGAAAAATCATGTAGAACATTTTTTGAATTTTGAACTCCCTAATCAGTAGGTTGGTCTGTCCAGCTCATGCAGTCCCAACTCTTTGCGTTCGAAAACGATGTACTAGCATCAACCTCAATGTCGTCATTGATGCTGATTTTGGGCGATGAAGCCAATAATTGTTCCGTAACGAAAGCGTATTGCTGCGATTTGGGAGCGGAGTATACCTTTTTAAAATTCGTTGTCATGTTTGCGTTTTTAGGGTTTAAGCATTCTTTTTTTACCATTTACAATATACACTCCCTTGGTTTGAGTGGATGAACATTTACGACCATCGATGCCATAAACTGCGATGGGCGTGTTTGTTTCATTACCTACCACATTGCTTATCGCAGTTTGCGTGCCGCCAAAGTTCATGGTTATGGCAGGTAGCGTAGCACTCCATTGCAAATATGCCTTGTAGCGTGGCAATGTGCTACCCACTTTGGCACGGTAAAAGGCCATTTGCCCCTGTTGGGCAGCCAGCACATAAGCATTGTCGTCTGATGCTATCACGTGGTCGCCCTGTGCGTTGGCTTGCAAACGGTTGTCTGTGAGTTCGGCCACTGGGGTCGAAGCGTCAGCTTGTTCCATAACCAGCACATCGGTTGCAGAGTTAGTGGTTAACAAAACGCCTTGCTCGGCAGGAATGGCATAGCCTTCGGGCACCGCCGTGAGTTGTGCCATGTCGCCGTCAACTTGCTTAACGTACCATGCTTTTGCACCATTAGGCACTACCGCGTTAAAGGGTGCGCTAAAGGTGGCAACAGATGCCACGTCTTGCAGTTGGTCGGCTGCGTTCATCTTTACTTCCACTTGGGTGGGAGCAGCGGGTGAATTTGATTCGAACACGGGTTTGCCTTCAGAATCAACTAAGAATCTGCCTTCTATACCAAAGAAGGTCAGCTCCTCTGGGTGAAGTGCCTGAACGTCCCAAGCATTATTCTCCTCGTCATAGATTCCTCGTTCGAAATAAAAATATTTATCATAGTGTTTGGGCTCGAGGGAAAATATTTCCTTTTTGGGATTACTGCGATCATTGGGCACAGAATCTGTCACCCATATACGCGTGATTTTCTTTGTTTCAGTGTCTACTTCAATTGCCCACAATGTCCAAGCGTGGTTATTGTCACGAATTTGTACAATGTAGTTACCCGTAGTGAAATAAGCCAACAATACATCGGTTAATATCTTTTCGTTTGAATCTATGTAGCCTCGCGTAAAGATGATGGGATTATCGTAGTCATCTGTAGGGAGGTAATTCTGATAATTATCGGTACGTGAGTAAACAATGGTTGGGTGCGTCTCTTTCAGATACCAATCGAGGGCCTTAAACACATAGTCACCATTATCACCAAAGTAGGTGTTGCGGTCAAACTCCCGATTGATTTCCTCTGGGTCCCAGCATTTACCTGTGTAAATATACCGTTCCTTTATGCGATCTTGCCACCAAGCTATCATGTTGCTACTAACGGCAGCCCAGCAACCATTCGTAAACTGAAAGGTGTTGTACCAACCGCCCTCTACGCTGACGCCTTTCGCCCAATATTGCACTTTCTTCGCTTTTGCCGAAGAAAATGGAAGCATGATGCCCAGTGCGAATGCCAATGCAAATATAATCGATGTCTTTTTCATTTTTATCTGTATCAAGTAGATGTTCAAAATTATTTAGGGGGATTTCCACGTTGAAGATTGCGTGATGCCCACACGCCTTGTTGTTTAGGGTTTACACACCCCACGCACAGAAGAACCGTAATAGCGTGTGTAATTCCAATCTGGTTTGAAATAATCCTTAAAGAATTGCAACTGGTAGGCAGAGCCGTAGTAAGTAGGGTTTTGGTGGAGCGAACTCGACCAATAGTATCCGTGTACACCTTTCTCGTTAAATTGATTGGCATAACGACAACCTGCCGCAGGCAAAAAAAGTGAAGCATCGCTGCTTTTGCTTGCAACTACATATCCTGCGACACCTGTTTGGTTGTAGTCGTCAGTCCATGTCCAAACACAATTTTCTTGAAGTTCAACCCATTCATCCTTGGTGGGCATACGCCATGTGCCACCCCATGTACAAGAAGCGGCATCGTCGGCAGTGTCAAGCGATAATAACCCATCAGAATTAGAGTACTTTGTGAGCGATTTATAACCTGTTCCATGAGCGTAGGTAGCCCATCGAAAATCAGTTTTCAAGGTCGTTTCGCCCCATGCATAGTAGTTTCCCGCGTCTTGAGGACGATTAGCACCTATATTGGTCGAAGCCCATTTAACGCCACTGGGCAATCCCAAATCAATCCAAGTATGCCCTGCCTCCTCGCCTGTGGTTTGCGCAACCATAACACAAGGCATCGCACACATAATCAAATAAAAAAGTTTCTTTTTCATTTCTTCTTAAATTAAATACTTTAATACTGCGACGTCAACTAATAATTACCTGTTGGCGGAATTAATTTAAGTTGATAAACGTGAGTGAAAAGTTGTACATGCCGCTGATTCTTAGTTACTTAGTGGTGTTTCAAAACATTAAGTTTAAATCAGCGTACAACTTGAATGCAAAAATAGTCAAAATACTTGAGGTATGCAAGTGATTGCCTAAAAATCTCGTCAAAGAATTGGGTAATGTTCCACACCGCAGTTGTAAACATCAATTCTTCGCTTTGCGAGTTTTTGTTTGAACATTAATGTCCATTAATTCCCCTAAACATGCCACTAATCAATAACGAAACACATCAAACCATGCAGATTTTTTCGAATTTTGAACACTTTTCATCACGCAGAAATCCAAACCATAAATACAGGGGATTTTACTGCAAACTTAGGGTGAAAGCGAAAGTGACAAATGACAAGTGACACCTTAAAATAATGATAATCAAGCAATTAAGTGTCATTTTGTCACTTGAAATATTTCTTAATTTTGGGTTAACAAATGTAAATGTAAACATAAAAGGTTAGTAATGAGTTTTCAGCAATTTACATTTTCCCTGTAAATGTGCGAAGAAAACTTGCGCGATTTTTCTATTGCCTAAGCAAAATGCTAGCTAGCACCTCATTATGGTTGAAATGTAAGACATATTAACTCTATTATCTTTGCTTTTATTTCGCGATCTAGCCTTCGGTCACCATTGCCAAAAGTGACTTTTTAAAATTTGCACACTTTCGCGGTACAAAAAAATTATTTTACCCCAATAAACACTATAAGAGTGAATCGATTTTAACATTTCGAAACGCCACAAATTTGCGAAAAATTTGGATACCCCTTTTTTGTGTTGTAACTTTGCACTCGCAAGCTTGCTAAAACACGCTCCATTTTGGCGGATGAAAATTCCGATATCATTCCGATATCATTCCGAAGGAATACAGAACGCTTTTTGGAGCTATTTTCTAACCTTAAAACGCATTTCCTCATGGCAAAAATCATTCCCATTGACATCATCAAGGGTGTTTCAGATAATTTGGGTGGTAGAAGGTCTAAAGTATTTTCATTTTGTTCTTCACTCACCTTGCACTACTTTGCTTTGCGAAGTTAGGCTGCGGTTCGGAAGAAAAAAATGAAAATTTTTTTGATTTTCATTTTGTCCTTCACTCACCTTGCACTAACTTTGGAGGCATTAAAATTTAAGACTATGCCAAAACCAACAATTTCAAACCGAAACATAAATGCAGATATGAGATATCTAAAACTCTTAGCAAGAGATTTTCCTACTATCTCACAAGTGACAACCGAAATTATCAATTTGGAAGCTATTCTGCATTTACCCAAACCGACAGAACACTTTCTTGCCGATTTGCACGGTGAGACAGAAGCGTTTCAGCATGTACTGCGTAATGCGTCGGGTAATATTAAACGTAAAGTAAAGGAACTGTTTGGCAATACATTGCGCGAAAAAGAAATTCGCGACCTCTGTACGCTAATCTATTATCCTAAACAAAAATTGGAGTTGGTGAAGCAAAATGATACAGATTTGTCAGACTATTACCAAACTACGCTCAACCAACTTATTGCTGTGTGCCGTAATGTTTCTTCAAAATATACGCGCTCAAAGGTACGTAAAAGTCTGCCACCTGAATTTGCCTATATTATTGAGGAATTGTTGCACGAAAGTAGTGACGACCGCAATAAACAAGCCTATGTAGGCGTGATTATTCAAACCATTATTGGAACAGGACGTGCAGCAGGTTTTGTAATGGCTATTTGCGAACTTATTCAACGCTTGTCTATCGACCAACTCCATATTCTTGGCGATATCTTCGACCGCGGACCTGGAGCACACCTTATTATGGACACGCTTAGCAAATACCATAACTGGGACATCCAATGGGGTAATCACGACATCTTGTGGATGGGAGCTGCTGCAGGTAATAAAGTTTGTATAGCCAGCGTGTTGCGTTTGTCGTTTCGCTATGCTAACATGCAAACGTTAGAGGAGGGTTATGGCATCAATATGGTTCCGATGGCAACATTTGCAATGGAAACCTATGCTGACGACTCTTGCAAAGTGTTCTTTCCTAAAATTGAAGACCCTAACCGTCGCCCTAACGAAAAGACTTGTAAGCTAATTGCACAAATGCATAAGGCTATTGCTATCATTCAGTTTAAACTCGAAGGTCAGCTCTATCAGCAGCATCCGGAGTGGAATATGGATGACAGGAAACTTCTTGAAACCATAGATTTTGAAAAAGGCACTTGCTGCGTTGATGGAACAGTGTATCCTTTAACTGACTTAAATTTCCCAACACTCAATCCAGCTAATCCTTATCAGCTAACAGCCGAGGAAGAAGACCTTATCAATCGTTTGCAACATTCATTCCTTATTTCCGATCGTTTGCAATCTCATGTGCAACAGCTTTTGTTGCATGGTAGCATGTATGGCATTTACAATTCAAACTTGTTATTCCATGCTTCAGTTCCTATGAATCAGGATGGTTCGCTCAAAAAAATTGATGTAGAAGGACAAACTGTTTCAGGACGTGAACTAATGAATAGGGTAGAGGAGTTGGTGCGTATGGCATTCGATGAAGATGTTGATGTAACAGAACGTCAACGTGCTTCAGACTACTTCTGGTATTTGTGGTGTGGCCCAGATTCTCCATTGTTCGATAAGTCGAAAATGTCAACCTTCGAACGTTACTTTATTGAAGATAAAGCAACGCATAAGGAGGAAAAGGGATATTATTACACTTTGCGCGACAATGCAGATGTTTGCGATCATCTTATGGATTCGTTTGGCGTAGCAGGTAAGCATCGTCACATCATTAACGGACATGTACCCGTGCGTGCCTCAAATGGTGAAAATCCTATCAAGGCAGATGGCAAACTGATGGTGATTGACGGAGGATTTGCAAAGGCTTATCACAACACCACAGGCATTGCAGGTTACACCTTGGTTTACCACTCACGAGGTTTCCAATTGGTGCAACACGCTCCCTTTACTTCAACCGAAGAGGCTATACTTAATGGCACAGACATTCAGTCAACAACTCAAATTGTTGAGATGATGGGACATCGTGCAATGGTAAACGATACTGATAAAGGTGCAGAATTGCGCGAACAAATTGCAGATCTTGAAAAACTGCTTGTGGCTTATCGTCGCGGATTTATTAAGGAAATGTAATTGTAAAGAAAATGAAGAGGGGGGGCTTCAAAATGACTCTCTCTCTTCTCCATATATCCCTCTTCTCAAAAAAACTTTTCAAAATAATGAAATCACTTAAAGAATTATATCGCATAGGCATCGGTCCGTCATCATCGCATACCATAGGTCCGCGCACTGCTGCCGAAACTTATTTAAGAAAACATCCCGATGCACAAGGCTTTCGCGTAACACTTTATGGCAGTTTGGCAGCTACAGGCAAGGGACACTTAACAGATTATGCCATACTTCAGGTGTTGGGCGAAAATCGAACGGAACTTATTTGGTGTCCTGAAATCGTGTTGCCCTTCCATCCTAATGGTATGAAGTTTGAAGTTCGCAAAAATAATAGCGACTTTCAAGACGCTTGGACCGTTTATAGTGTAGGTGGTGGCGCATTAGTAGAAGAGGGTCAAGTGCAAGCTGATACGCCCGATGTATATGACCTCGACCACTTGTCAGACATTCAGCAATGGTGTCAAGAGCGTGGCGTGTCATATTGGGAATATGTGCAACACTGCGAGGGAACTGAAATATGGGATTATCTTGAAAAAGTATGGCACACCATGTGCGAGGCTGTTGAGCGTGGCATTGAACACGAGGGAGTGTTGCCAGGTGCATTAAAACTTCGTCGTAAGGCTCCCGACTATTACATTCGTGCCATGGGGTATCCCACTAATCTTCAGTCGCGTGCCTTTGTCTTTGCTTATGCTTTGGCTGTGAGTGAGGAGAATGCTTCGGGCGGAACCATAGTTACAGCACCTACCTGTGGGGCAAGTGGGGTAGTACCTGCAGTGCTTTATCATCTTAGCAAAACTCGTAAATTCCAAGAAACGCGTATATTGCATGCACTTGCCACAGCAGGTATTGTAGGTAACATCGCTAAGAGTCGTGCTTCTATCTCAGGTGCAGAGGCTGGATGTCAAGCAGAAGTAGGTGTAGCATGTGCCATGGCAGCTGCAGCTTCTAACTATTTGTTTGGCGGTTCTTTAGCAACCATTGAGTATGCAGCCGAAATGGGATTGGAACATCACTTAGGAATGACATGCGACCCTGTATGTGGCTTGGTGCAAATACCTTGTATTGAGCGTAATGCCCATGCAGCAGCTCGTGCACTCGATGCTAATATATATGCCAATCTTTCAGATGGAGCTCATCGCATCATCTACGATAAAACCGTAGAGGTAATGAAAGAAACCGGACACGATTTACCTTCGCTTTATCGCGAAACCTCTGAAGGCGGCTTGGCAAAGGACTTTCGTGGTTAATTTATAGGATCGTGAAGTCGTTCTAATAATGGTTAGAACCTACTTAACACAATAAACAACACTATATATAATAAAAGTAGAGGGTAATCCTTATTTATTGTATTGTGTTGTTTGTTGTGTTATTTTTTTGTAATCTTTGTGTTGTCAATTTATTTGTAAGTTCAGAAAATCGTGAAATTACGTTTTATGCTATAAAACATAGTTTGAAGTATAAAATCAAATATTCTTAACACAAAAACCGCTTTTTTTTAAAGTCGACATATATTTTGTTGGGATAATCCTTGCGTATATTATTCCAAAATTATATATTTGCGCAAGTATTTGGTGTTGTAACCAATATCCGACTATAGAAAACATTATTAACTGATGATAATTCAATTTAGAAAAATACATGAATAACATCAAAAGAGTCTACACTTTCGGTAACGGAAAGGCAGAGGGACGCGCAGATATGCGCAATGAATTGGGTGGCAAGGGCGCAAACCTTGCAGAGATGAACCTTATCGGTGTACCCGTACCCCCGGGCTTTACCATTACCACCGATGTGTGCAACGAATACTACGAAATTGGCAAAGACCAAGTAGTAGCTTTGCTTAAGGAAGAAGTTGAAAAGAGCTTGCATCAAACTGAAGAGTTGATGAATAGCAAATTTGGTGACGTAGAAAATCCCCTTTTGCTTTCTGTTCGCTCAGGTGCTCGCGCTTCAATGCCAGGTATGATGGATACCATTCTCAACCTTGGTTTGAACGATGAAGTAGTTGAAGGTTTGGCTCGCAAAACTGGCAATCCTCGTTTCGCTTACGATGCTTATCGTCGTTTCGTACAAATGTATGGCGACGTGGTGCTCGGCATGAAGCCCGTAAACAAAGAAGACGTTGACCCCTTCGAAGCTATCATCGACGAGGTGAAGGAAGCTAAGGGCGTTAAACTCGACAACGAACTCGAGGTTGAAGACCTTAAAGAACTCGTAGTTCGCTTTAAAAAGGCTATCGTAGACCAGACTAAGAAGGAATTCCCCACCGATCCTATGGAACAGCTTTGGGGTGCCATCTGCGCTGTGTTCGATTCATGGATGAACGAACGTGCTATCCTCTATCGTAAGATGGAAGGTATTCCCGCAGAGTGGGGTACTGCTGTAACAGTTATGGCTATGGTATTCGGTAACATGGGTTCTACTTCAGCTACAGGTGTATGCTTCAGCCGTGACGCTGCTACAGGCGAAGACCTCTTCAATGGTGAATGGTTGGTAAATGCACAGGGTGAAGACGTTGTTGCTGGTATCCGTACTCCGCAGCAGATTACACTCGAAGGTTCACGTCGTTGGGCTGAGTTGCAAGGTATTAGCGAAGAACAGCGCAAGGCTGAATATCCTTCTATGGAAGAAGCTATGCCTGAAATCTATCGTCAACTCGATGCTATCCAGACTAAGCTCGAAGAGCACTATCACGACATGCAGGATATGGAGTTCACCGTACAGGAAGGCAAACTCTGGTTCCTCCAAACTCGTAATGGTAAGCGCACAGGTGCTGCCATGGTTAAGATTGCAATGGATCTCCTCCGTCAAGGCATGATCGACGAAAAAACTGCCATCGAACGTTGCGAACCTCAAAAACTCGACGAACTCCTTCACCCCGTATTCTCAAAGGATGCTTTGGGCAAGGCTAAAGAACTTACTCGTGGTTTGCCCGCAAGTCCGGGGGCTGCCTGTGGTCAGATTGTATTCTTCGCTGACGATGCAGCTAAGTGGCACGAAGATGGTCACAAGGTTGTGATGGTTCGTATCGAAACTTCACCTGAAGACCTCGCAGGTATGGCTGTTGCTGAAGGTATCCTCACTGCACGTGGTGGTATGACTTCACACGCTGCCGTTGTAGCTCGTGGTATGGGTAAGTGCTGTGTCAGCGGTGCTGGCGCTATCAACGTTGACTACAAAAATCGTACTGTAGAAATTGACGGTGTTGTGCTTCACGAAGGTGACTACATTTCATTGAATGGTACTAATGGTCGTGTATACCAAGGCGAAATTCAGACACAGGCTGCTGAGCTTTCAGGTGACTTTGCTGCCTTGATGGATCTCTGTGCTAAGTACACTCGTTTGCAAGTTCGCACCAATGCTGATACTCCGCACGATGCAGAAGTAGCTCGCAAGTTTGGCGCTGTAGGTATTGGTCTTTGCCGTACAGAACACATGTTCTTCGACAACGAAAAGATCATCGCCATGC
>ERZ1026874.1448-NODE-1448-length-12707-cov-5.700364_pt1 | contig 12707 bp, 10 predicted proteins | sample MGYA00380167_ERZ1026874 | MGnify/ENA primary metagenome ERZ1026874 (study PRJEB33269, sample SAMEA4719803) | human gut metagenome | biome: human-associated habitat; feature: organic feature; material: feces | place: Cameroon | collected 2013-10 ...
AAATCCGTCACCTTTACCTTGCCGTCCTTGGAAATAATGATGTTCTGCGGCTTGATATCCCGATGGATAATATGGTTGTTATGCGCTGCTTCGATGCCCATGCATGCCTGAATGGCGATACTCAACGCCTCCCGCACGGACAGACGCGCCTTTTTTTCGATATATTTTTTGAGCGTGATGCCGTCTACAAGTTCCATAACGATGTAGTAAATCCCGTTATCTTCTCCGACGTCATACACATTTACAATATTCGGATGCATCAGACTGGCTGCCGCCTGGGCTTCTACCCGGAATTTGGATACGAAATTCGTATTTTCGGAAAATTCCTGCTTCAGCACTTTCACCGCTACATGCCGGTTCAGTTTGTGATCCTTTGCCTTATAAACATCTGACATTCCGCCCATCCCGATGCGCTCGAGCACCTCGTAACGGTCGCCTATCATTGTTCCTATCTTAATCATCCGCTCACCTCATCTGAAAACGGCTCCATAATAATCACCGCGATATTATCTCTTCCGCCGTGGTCGTTTGCAGCCTGCACCAGCCGCTGCGCCCGCTCTTCCACGTTGCCTTCCCCTTCCAGAATCTGCAGGATTTCTTCATCCTCCAGCATTCCGGTCAGGCCATCCGAGCACAGAAGCACCCGGTCTTTTCCTTCCAGCGGAACCAAAAACAGATCCACCTGCAGATCATCCTCTACGCCTACGGCACGGGTAATGATGTTGCGATCCGGATGGATCCTCGCCTGTTCCCGGCTGATTCCGCCAAAGCGCACCATTTCCTGTACCAGAGAATGATCCTCGGTAATCTGACGGATGCCGGCATCATCCGCAATATACAAACGACTGTCCCCGACGTTTGCAACCTGAAGCTGTCTGTCTGCGCAGGTGGCGGCTACCACTGTAGTCCCCATTCCGCTCAGCTGTTCATCCTCCGCCGCCGTCTGCCGGATACACTCGTTTGCATGACGGATCGCGTCCACCAAAATTTCTGCCGGGCTGTCCGCCTGGCTTTGCCGGATCTGTTCCAGAATCGTCTCCACTGCAAGGCGCGATGCATAACCTCCGCCCCGGTGACCTCCCATTCCATCTGCTACAATAAACAGGTTGGGAAGCTTTCCGATCTCATCGGTGGTCATCCACGCATAGTCCTGGTTGAAGGATCTCTTTTTTCCAATATCTGTAATCGCGTAAGCTTTCATTCGCTCACCCTCTCTGTATTCGGAATTTTACCCATTATCTTTACCATACTAGCACAAAAATACAAAAAGGACAAGCTGTTATCCGGCATTGTCCTCTTTCGAGACGGCTCACTCGCTCTGCTCTTCCATGTGTCTGCGGCGCAGCTGTCCGCACGCCCCGTCGATGTCCCTGCCCATCTCACGGCGAATCGTGACGTTGACGCCGCCTTTTTCCAGACGCTTCTGGAACGCTGCAATCGCGGCGTGGTTGGATTGTACAAAATCCCGCTCCTTGATCGGGTTGACCGGAATCAGGTTGACATGACTGCCAAGCGGCGCTGCCAGACCGATCAGCTCTTCTGCGTCCTCTTTTGTATCGTTGACGCCGCCGACCAGACTGTATTCAAACGTCAGCCTCCGTCCGGTTTTGTCTGCATAATTCCGGCAGGCGTCCATCAGCTCCTTCATCCCGTACTTGTTGGCGATGGGCATCAGCCTGCGGCGCTTTTCGTCCGTCGTCGCATGCAGGGAAAGCGCCAGCGTGATCTGAAGCTTTTCCTCCGCCAGCTCATACATTTTCGGCACAATTCCGCAGGTCGAAACCGTCACATTGCGCTGGCTGATATTTAAACCGTTTTCATCCGTCAGCATCCGCAAAAATACGAGCAGATTGTCGTAATTATCCAACGGTTCCCCGCTTCCCATCACGACGACATTACTTACCCTCTCCCCTGTCAGCTTCTGAATCCGGTAAATCTGATCCAGCATTTCTGCAGGCGTCAGTCCCCGTTCCAGACCGTCCAGCGTAGACGCGCAGAAGCGGCAGCCCATCCGGCAGCCAACCTGAGAGGAAATACAGACCGAATTGCCATGCTTATACTGCATCCACACACTCTCCACCAGATTTCCGTCCGGCAGCGCGAATAAAAATTTCTTTGTCCCGTCGATCGCAGAGGTCTGCTCACGCACTACCCTGAGGGTTGTCAAAGGATATTCTTCCTTTAACCGGTTTCGAAACGTCGCCGAAAGATTCGTCATTTCGTCATAATCTCCCGCCAGCTTGACATGCATCCAGTCGTACAGCTGTTTTGCCCGAAACGGTTTTTCGGAAAGCTCTGTCATTTTTTCTTTCAGTAAATCAAGCGGCAGGGACTTTAAATCTCTGCTTTCTCTGTTTTCCATCGTCTATTTCTTCCTTCTCAGTCTTGCCATAAAAAATCCGTCGGTGTCCCACTCGCCCAAAAACAGCTGCAAAAATCCTGCTTTTGTCTGTTGGCTGTGGAGACATTCCGGCAAAAACGGGTCGATGCTCTCTGTTTCAAACGGATACTTTTCGGTCACATACTGCACCATTTCTTCGTTTTCCGACACATCCAGGGTACATGTCGAATACAGCAAAATACCGCCCGGCTTCACATACTGCCAGCATGCGTCCACGATTCTTTTCTGCAAAGTGACAAGCGCTGCCAGATCTTCTTTTGTTACCCGGTAACGGATTTCTTTTTTTCTGCCGATTACGCCAAGCCCGGAGCACGGAACATCCAGAAGCACCACGTCCGCGCTTTCTTTATACTGCTCCATAAAAACGGACGCATCCCAGACATTGACCGAAACGTTGCTGCACTTCATCCGGTCGGTATTTTCCAGAATCAGCGCAGCCTTTCTTTCGGAAACGTCCCCGCAGATCACCTTCCCGCTGCCCGCTTTTCTTGCTGCAAGCGTTGTTTTTCCGCCCGGCGCGCTGCAAAGGTCCATGACCGTCATTCCATCTGAAATTCCTGCTGCCTCCACCGCGAGCATGCTGCTGACGTCCTGCGCATAAAACAGCCCTTCTGCAAAGCCCGGCAGATGACCGATGCCCTCGCAGCCTTCCAGGTTCCACGCATCTGCATACAACTGGTGCTTCTGCACCGTCACGCCTGCCGCTTCGATCGCTGCAATTTCCTGTGCCTTTTCTTCTTCCGTCAGACGGCTGTCCAGACGGATCGTCAACGGACGCCCATTTTTCAGTCTCTCCAGCATAGATTCCGTCTTTTCTTCTCCATACTGCGCTTCCCAGAGAGAAATCATCCACTCCGGCACACTGTAGCGCACCGAAAGTGCCTGCACAGGGTTCTTTTGAAGTTCCTGCCAGAACACGCTATCCGAATTCAAAATTTCTTCTTTGTTCCGTGCAATTGTGCGCAGCACACCGTTCACAAAACCGGACAGCCGCTCAAAGCCTTTTTTCTTTGCCAGACGCACGGCTTCGTTGCATGCCGCAGAATCCGGCACGGTGTCCATATACAAAATTTGATAGACCGACAGGCGCAGCAGACTGCGGATCAGCGGTTTCATTTTGTTCGTCGGCGTTTTGGAATACGCGTTGATGACATAGTCCAGCGTCAGGAGACTTTCCAGCGTTCCTTCCGTCAGACGTTTTAAAAACGCTTTTTCCCGCGGATCTTCGTAGTCGTATTTATTTAAGGTATCCCGGATCAGGCTGCTGCCGAAGTTTTTGGTCTTCTCCATCTCCACAAACAAAAGCAGCGCTGTTTCTCTTGTATCCATTTTCTGTTCTCCATGCTCAGGGCGCAGTGCCCCGCTGTTTCAGGCAGCTGTTTCGCTTTTTCTTTTTCGTCTGCGCAGCGTCTCTTTTCCGGCATTTCGCGCGTTTCAGACTGCGCAGCGTCTCTTCTCCGGTGTTTCACACGTTTCAGACTGCGCAGCGTCTCTTCTCCGGTGTTTCGCACGTTTCAGGCTGCGCGGTCAGTCCCTGCGGTCGTCCCGCCTGGACAGCATCACCAGCCGCAGCAGGTTCAACAGCGCCGCCGCTGCTGCCGCAACATAGGTCATTGCAGCCGCCCGAAGCACTCTGCGGCTTCCCTCTGCTTCGTTTTCCGATAAAATTCCGTATTCTGTTAAAAATCCCATCGCCCTGTGACTTGCATCGAATTCAACCGGAAGCGTCACGATTTGGAACAGCACCGCTGCCAAAAAGACCCAGATACCAATCTGCATCAGCAGCTCGTTGGAGCCTAAGAACAGCCCCAGAACGAAAATCGGCAAACCGAATTTCGAGCCGAAATTTGCAGCCGGAACGAGGGCCGAACGGAATTTTAACGGTGCATAGCCCCTGGCGTCCTGTACCGCGTGGCCGCACTCGTGCGCTGCAACTCCCACCGCTGCAACACTCGTCGCATTGTAGGTCGCATCTGACAAACGCAGTACCTTGGAGGACGGATCATAATGATCTGTTAAGTTGCCGCTGATATGCTCAATCCGCACATTCGTCAGACCGTTCCGATATAAAATCCGCTCCGCAGCCTCTGCTCCGGTCATGCCGCAGCTGCTTCTGACGCGGCTGTAACGTTTAAACGTGCTGTTGACCTGGGCGCTCGCGATCATCGAAAGCACCGCGCCCAGAATTACAAGAAGATACGTCATATCATAGTAATAATATCCCATGTATGCCAAAACGCTCATCCAAGCACCTCTCCTTCCTCTACCTTACAGCCCAGCAAAAAGTCGTGCACCTTCATGCGCTTTTTGCCTTCCAGCTGGACTTCCTGCAGGCACAGTACGCCATCGCCGGTCTGGACAAAGATTTCATTCTTCGTCACCCTGGCAATACTGCCGGGCATAGAGTAAGCGGCAATGCCTTCTTCCTCCGCAGGCTTTGCCTGCCAGATTTTCAGCATTTTCCCTTTACAGGAAGTGTATGCACCCGGCCAGGAATACAGTCCACGCACCTGTCTGTCGATGGAAAGTGCGCTCTGGTTCCAGTCAATTTGTCCCATCGCCTTGGTCAGAAGCTTTGCGTAGCAGCTTTTGGAATCATCCTGCTTTGTCGCAGTCAATGTGCCCGCTTCCAGCTTTTGAAGCGTTTCCACAATCAGCTCTGCGCCTACTTTGGACAGCTTTTCTTCCAGCGAAAGGTCGGTATCGGTGTCCTCAATTACAACTTCCGACTGTGTCAGGATGTCACCGGTATCAATTCCTGCGTCCATCTGCATGATCGTCACGCCGCTCTTTTTCTGTCCGTCCATAATTACACGATTGATCGGTGATGCCCCGCGATAGGCGGGAAGCAGAGAGGCATGAATACACAGGCTTCCATAATGGGGCAGATCCAGGATCTCCTGTGATAAAATCTGTCCGAATGCTGCTACCACATAAACATCCGCTTCATACTGCCTGAGACGCTCGATTTCCTCTGCTCTCTTAATCTTAATCGGCTGCAGCACCGGAATATCATGCTGCAGCGCGCATTCCTTAACCGGGGACATCTGCAGTTTTCCACTGCGCCCCTTCGGCTTGTCCGGCTGTGTCACAACCGCCGTTACCGTATGTCCTGCCGCAAGCAGCGCTTCCAACGGAGCGACTGCAAAATCCGGCGTTCCCATATATACTATCTTCATCTTGTCCTCCATTCTGCAGGCGCCTGGCACCGTGGAAATTACAATTCAAACCTGCTGATTGGCTTCTGCATTGCATTCCAGGCTGCGCTGTACTGCCCTTACTCTTCGTCGAGTACCTCTGTCCCGTCCATTTCTTCGTAATATTCTTCGGTATCCATCAGCTGTCCTTCTACCTTGGACACATACAGCTCACCATCCAGATGATCTGTTTCATGGCAGATTGCACGCGCCAAAAGCTCGGTTGCTTCGATTTCATACGCTTCCATATTTTCGTTAAGCGCAATCGCCTTGACGTAATTGGGTCTTGTCACTGTGCCTGTCTTTCCGGGAACAGAAAGACAGCCCTCACCGCCGGTCTGCTCGCCGGATGTTTCGATAATTCTGGGATTGATCATGACAATCGGATCTTCTCCGGTCGTATCAATTACGACGATTCTCTTTAAAATACCGACCTGAGGCGCTGCAAGTCCGACACCGTTTGCCTCGTACATCGTATCAAACATGTCATCGATCAGCTCCTGAATGCGGGGCGTCATCTCCTTGACCTCTTTGCATTTTTTATTCAGGACGGGATCTCCGATCGTTCTGATATTGCGAATTGCCATTCTTTTGTTCCTCTCTTTCTGATGTTCTGTCTTACTCTCCGTTATCTGTTTGCTGTCCTTTCTTGCTATGCAGGCAGCATCTGTCTCCTGATGATTTTCTAGAAGCTGTGCACCGGATCGAAATCGAACTGACACAGCGCTTTCTGTCGCTGCGGCAGGCTGCGCATCTGCTCGATTCCGTCCTTTAATTCTACCAGCTTTTCGTAGTCATGGTTTTTTAAATAAATACCATAGCGGTAAACGTCGTTGATTTTGCCAATCAGTGCCGGCGCGGGACCGATCACAATCGTATCGGGCAGGGCAGCGTTGGCGGCGTTGTGTGTTGTAGCGGGTGTTGGTATTTGCACAGTGCCTGACATTTGCTGTGCAAACTGCTGCGACTGAGTTCGCTGTCGTACGTAACTCGCTGCCTCCTGTGCGCCTGCAAGCGCCTCTTCCTGCTTTTTGGAATAAAACTGCACCGCAAGGATGTGAGACGCAGGCGGATAGGAAAGCAGCTGCCGATACGTCAGCTCTTCTTTATAAAATCCCTCATAATCCTGCCGTGCAGCATACTGAATGCTATAATGATCCGGCTGGTAAGTCTGGATCACAACCTCACCTGGACGGCTTCCGCGTCCGGCACGCCCCGCCGCCTGCGTCAGCAGCTGAAACGTCCGTTCTCCGGCACGGTAGTCGCTCATGGACAGCGACAGATCCGCCGCCAGCACGCCGACCAGCGTCACCGCCGGGAAATCATGCCCTTTGACGATCATCTGCGTACCTACCAGGATATCCGCATCCCCTCTGGCAAACGCCGCCAGAATCTTTTCATAGCTTTCCCGTGTGCGGGTCGTATCCGCGTCCATACGCAGCACTCGTGCCTGCGGAAACATTTTATGAAGCTGTTCTTCCATCGCTTCCGTTCCCGCCCGAAAGCCCAGTATATATTTCGAACCACAGGACGGACAGAGCTTCACGGCAGGCTGCTCATACCCGCAATAATGGCAGACCAGCCTTCCGCCCCTGTGCTCCGAAAGGGAAACGTCGCAGTGCGGACATTTGCATACATAGCCGCAGGCACGGCACGAGACAAATCCTGCATAACCGCGCCGGTTCAAAAACAGCATCGACTGCTCTTTCCTCGCCAGACGATCCCTTAATTTTTCCTGCAGGCTCACCGAAAAAATCGACCGGTTGCCATTTCGCAGCTCTTCGCGAAGGTCTGCGATCTCCACTCTGGGAAGGCTTCCACCGGTCAGCCGCTTCGTCAGTTTATAAAAATGATAGTCACCATTCTGAGCACGGCTGTAAGCTTCCAGCGAAGGCGTTGCGGAACCCAGCACCAGCGTTGCATCGGAAAGCTCAGCGAGCTTCTGAGCCGTCTCCCGCGCATGATATTTCGGGCTCGTTTCACTTTTATAGCTCAGCTCATGTTCCTCGTCCATCAGGATCATCCCGAGGTTTGGAAACGGCACAAACAGCGCCGACCTTGGACCGATGATAACATCCAGCTCTCCTCGCTCTGCCCGCCTGCACTGATCCTGTTTTTCCCCGGCGCTGAGCGTCGAGTTCATCACGGAAACCCGGTCGCCGAAGCGTGCCGTAAACCGCTGCACCGTCTGATAGGTCAGCGCGATTTCCGGGATCAGCACGATGGACTGTCGTCCTCTTTTTATCATGCCCTCAATGAGCGCCAGATAAACCTCTGTTTTTCCGCTGCCCGTAATACCGTGGATCAGGCTCGGCCTGCGGTCATTTTGGTCAAAAGCGTTTAAAATTCCATTTACCGCCCTTTGCTGTTCCTCCGAAAGCGTCTTTTTTTCCGTTTCTTCGCCCATTCTCCGGATCGGGTTACGGTATGCTACAGAAGCATGTACTTTTAAAACGCCGTCGGATTCCAGCTTGCTGATTACAGACGACGGAACTTTTAACCTTTTGGTCGCTGCCTCCCACGAAATCGTCCGGTTCGCCATAAGCTCCTGTAACAGTCGGAGCCTCGCTGTCTGATGCTTTCTTTCCATCTGCGCAGCCAGCTCCTGCGTTTGTGCATCCTGTAACAGCAGCTCAATGCTTTTCCGCTCTTTTTCCCCGACGGTCGTCCTCGCAGGCAAAACGGTTTTCAGAGCCTGTATCATCGTAGAACCGTACTGCTGCTTCATCCACGCCGCCAGCACGATCAACCGCTGTGACGGCTCCTTTGTTCCCGGAAGCACAGAATCGATCTCTTTCATCCGTTCCCGCGGGAACTCCGAATGATCCGTCACCTCGATCACATAGCCGGTGCGCAGCGCATTTCCTGCGCCAAACGGGATTTTTACCCGCACGCCGGGTGTCACGCTGTCTGCCAGGCGCTCCGGAATCCGGTAGCCAAAGGGCCGATCCACTTTTTCATGGGAGATATCCACGATCACGTTCGCAAATTCTTTTTTCAAAAAGAAATTCCTCTTTCTTTCAAGATATCCGCAATCAAATCTCTTTCATCCATCGGATACTTCACGCCCTTAATTTCCTGATAATCCTCGTGTCCCTTACCGGCGAGCACAATGATGTCGCCGGGCTGTCCGTGGTCGATCGCATAGGCAATGGCTTCTTTGCGGTCCGGGATGGAAATATAGACCCCATCCGTCTTTTTCATACCCGTAATAATGTCTTCGATAATCGCCTCCGGCTCTTCAAAACGCGGGTTGTCGGACGTGATGATCGTAAAGTCCGCAAGATTTCCGGACACCTCGCCCATCTCAAACCGGCGCTCCCGGGAACGGTTGCCCCCACAGCCGAACACGCAGACCAGTCTTCCGTGCTCATACTCCTTTAACGTCGTCAGCAGGCTCTTCAACGCCATCGCATTATGGGCATAATCGATCATCAGGGTAAACTCATTCGAAACCTTGACCATTTCGATACGTCCCTTGACCTTTGCTGCCAGAAGTGCCTTACAGATATCCGCTTCCGACACCTTAAAATGTCGGCAGATCGCAATCGCAGTCAGCGCGTTGTATACCGAAAAACGTCCCGGCATCGCGATTTCCGCATGGAAATTCATCAATCCGGTCACATCAAAGGCGATGCCGAGATGTCCCTGTCTGTTTGTAAACTGCAGGTTCTGTGCGCGCAGGTCGGCTTTTTTAGACATGCCGTAGGTTTCCAGACTGCAGGTGTGCTCCTTTGTAATAAGCTGCCAGTGCACATCGTCACAGTTTGCAATCCCGACGCGGCACTGCTGAAACAGCAGACTCTTACAATGCGCATATTCTTCAAAGCTCCCATGCTCGTTCGGTCCGATATGATCCGGCTCCAGATTTGTAAAAATACCGAAATCGAATACAAAGCCCTGGGTCCGGTGGAGCATCAGAGCCTGAGAGGAAACCTCCATTACAACGGTATCGCAGCCAGCTTCCACCATTTTGGCGAAATATTCCTGCAAAAGATAGGATTCCGGCGTCGTGTTGACCGCGTGGATATGCGTGTCTCCGATGATAATTTCAATGGTTCCGACCAGTCCTACCTTCCGTCCCGCATTTTCCAGGATGGATTTTACCAGATAAGTGGTCGTCGTCTTGCCCTTCGTTCCGGTGATGCCGATCGTCGTCAGTTTTTTCGCCGGATGGTCAAACCACGCCGCAGATACGAACGCGAGGGCATAGCGGGTATCCTCCACCCGGATCAGAGTCGTTTCCGTCTGTCTCGGAAGCTCTACTTCTTTGGATACGATAACCGCAGCCGCTTTTTTCTCTGCAGCCTCTGCGGCAGCCTGATGTCCGTCAAAATTTGCCCCTTTGATGCAGACAAACAGACAGCCTTCTACAATTTTTCGGGAGTCATACACGACCGCCGTAATTTCTTTTTCCAGATTTCCTCTTTCACAGGTAAAGGTAAGCTCACTCAAAAGCTCTTTCAATGCTTTCATGAAATCGGTCTCCTTTCCGATCCGCTGCAGTTTCGCAGGAACGAACTATTACAATTTACAATCATAGCATATTGGCAGACATCCTGCAATTTAGTACAGATTTTTCACCTTAAATTCGCGCTCTACCTCGCGGCGCTGATCCTTCTTTGCAATATCCTGCCGCTTGTCGTAGAGTTTTTTGCCTCGGCAGAGACCGATCTCCATCTTTGCGCGCCCGTCCTTAAAATAGACCTGCAGCGGCATGATCGTATAGCCTTTTTCCTTACATTTACCGGCAAGCTTTAAAATCTCCGCTTTGTGCAGCAGAAGCTTTCTCGTGCGCAGCGGGTCTTTGTTGAACAGATTTCCCTTTTCATAGGGGGAAATGTGCATGCCATAAACGTACATTTCGCCGTTGTCTTCCTGTATAAACGCTTCTTTAATGCTGCACTTTCCAAGGCGCAGGCTCTTTACCTCCGTCCCGGCGAGCGCAAGCCCGGCTTCCCAGGTTTCCTCTACAAAATAATCATGATATGCTTTTTTATTGTTCGCGACCGGTTTCTGTGCTGATTTTGCCATCGTTTCCTCCCTTTTCCGCCTCTTCCAGCTCAAAATCCACCGTTCCGGCATACCGGTTTGCACCCGTCACCCGAACCGTCACCGTTTCGCCCAGCTGATAGGTTTTGCCTGTGTGTTCGCCGACCAGCGCAGAGTTTTCTTCATCGAAGATAAAATAATCGCTGCGCAGGCTCGATACCGGAACCAGTCCTTCTACCGTATTCGGAAGCTCTGCATAAAAGCCCCAGCCCGTCACACCGGAAATGACTGCTTCCATCGTCTCCCCGATATGTTTTTCCATATACTGCGCCTTTTTCATCTTTTCACAAATGCGCTCCGCCTCGTCCGCACGCCGCTCTGTCTCGGACGAATGCTTTGCCACGCCGTTTAAAATGTCCTCGTAATGCTCTTTTCGCTTTTCGTTTAACCGACCCCGCAGAAACTCCTTGATAATCCGGTGAATCTGTAAATCGGGATATCGTCTGATTGGAGACGTAAAATGGCAATAATGTGTTGCTGCCAGTCCAAAATGTCCGCTGCAATCCGGCGAATAGACCGCGCGCTTCATGCTGCGCAGAATCAGTCTCGACAGCATCGCTTCCTCCGGCGTCCCTTCGATCTGATCCAGAAGCTTTTGCAGCTGCTTCGGATGGACATCTGCCCCGTTTTCCTGACACTTTCCCTGTTTGCGCCCGATATGCAGCCGATAGCCGAAATTTCCTAAAAATACGAACAACTGCTGCATTTTTTCCGGATCCGGGTTATCGTGTACGCGGTATAAAAACGGCTCCTCCAGCCAGTAAAAATGCTGTGCCACCGTCTCGTTTGTCGCCAGCATAAAATCCTCGATCAGCTTCGTCGCGTCGTTTCGCTCATGCGGGTGAATCGACAGCGGCTCGCCGTTTTCATCCAGTTCGATCTTGCTTTCCGGAAAATCAAAATCCACCGCGCCGCGCTCTTTTCGCTTCTGCCGAAGCACCTTCGAAAGCTTCGCCATCTCTGTAAGCATCGGCGCTTCGTCGCGGTATGCTTCCCAAAGGGCTTCGTCGCCGTCCAGAATTTTTTGCACCTGCGTATAGCTCATGCGCTTGTCCACACGGATCACCGATTCCACGATCTCGTAATTGCCGATAGTTCCGCCCTTGTCCACTTCCATCAGGCACGACAGTGCCAGTCGGTCTTCCCCGGCATTTAGCGAACAGCACCCGTTGGACAGCTCCTTAGGAAGCATGAGAATCACGCGATCCGGCAGATAAACGCTCGTTCCCCGTTCCTTTGCCTCCCAGTCCAGCGCGGAATTTTCCTGCACATAGTCTGCAACGTCCGCAATATGAACACCCAGCAGCCATCTGCCGTCTTTTTCTTCAAGGCTGACTGCATCATCCAGGTCCCTCGCGTCCTCGCCGTCGATCGTCACCATCCGTACCGCCCGGAGATCTCGCCGCATCACGCAATCCGTCTCGCTGACCGGCTTGGAGACGCGCTGCGCCTGATTCAATACCTTTTCCGGAAATTCATCCGGAATGCCAAGGGCACGCACAACAGAGAGCATATCGATGCCCGGCTCATCTCTTCCGCCCAGCACCTCTATGATCTCGCCCTCCGGACTTTTGCCCTCTTCCCGACTCTCGATATATTCTGCAACGACCTTCGCACCGTCATAGGCATCCTTTTTCTTTTCCCGCGGGATAAAAATATCCGGCAGCTTTTTGTTGTCCGGCACGACAAAGCCAAAGTTTTCACTCGACTGGTACAAACCAACTGCACGCAGGAGCTTCTTTTCTGCGCGCACATACCGTCCGCGCTTGGTCTGCTCTATTTTCCCCTCTTCCAGAAGCTCCTCCAAAATACGCTTTAGCTCGCGCCGGTCTTCCGGTTTTACCTGCATGAAGATTGCGAGCTCCTTTTCTTTCATCGGGACGTACTTTTCGTCCTCCACCAGCTCACAGATCAGTTTTTTTCTCTTTTCCAATAAATCTTCCATATGTCACCTGTTATAAAATGTTGCTCCACTGCAATGCTGTCAAATCGAATCCGGCTCGACGGATTCGTCGCCTGCGGCGGGTCGCGTAAGCGACATCTTCCGCCCCGCCGCA
>ERZ1026874.1449-NODE-1449-length-12695-cov-6.004984_pt1 | contig 12695 bp, 10 predicted proteins | sample MGYA00380167_ERZ1026874 | MGnify/ENA primary metagenome ERZ1026874 (study PRJEB33269, sample SAMEA4719803) | human gut metagenome | biome: human-associated habitat; feature: organic feature; material: feces | place: Cameroon | collected 2013-10 ...
ATATAATAAGATATATAAGACATGAAAAAGATATATTTATTGTCGGCTGTTGCTGCTCTTTGTCTGGCTTCATGCGACGACTATGAGGATCAGTTCAATCTCGGCAATCAGATTACCGATGTAAAGAACAATACTCCTATTGTGTTGGCTGATGCCGACTATGCCACTATTGCCGGACTTACTGCCAACAAGGAGCTTGCTGCCAAACTCGATGCTGAGTCGGGCACTAATGCCTATACTGAGGCTTTGGCTAAGTTGGGATCAACCAAGTACTTCGGCAATCTTATCACTGCCGACCAGTTCTTGCCTGCCTATATATATAATAAGTATAAGGAGGCCGATCTTGGCTCTACATTCAAGGTAACTTACAACGAGTATGTAGGTAAGTCGGAGTATATTTCCGACTTCAATCAGCTTAAGGGTGAGTACACCCTTACCAACGATGATTACAGCGAAGCATGGGAAGGTGCCTCATCGGCTACTTATCTTACACCGAAGACAGTGTCGAAGTTGGCCGAAATAATCAAGAACTCTCACAGTGATGCTGAGGTTGGCGACATCTATGTAGTCAACTATGCTTACTCTGATTTTGAGCCTGATGGTGGTGGTGAGACTCCAGGTGAAAAGTATGATAAGATTTCGGATGTTATAGCCAATACCGATGGTGGACAGTATTCTGTCAAGGGCATTGTGTGCGCTACTTATAAGACTGGTTTCTTGCTTAAGGACAACACTGGTTATATCCTTGTCTACAAGGCAAGCGATGTGAGTGTTGGTGATGAGGTGGCTGTTTCGGGCACTACCACTCTCTATGGTGGCCTGATGCAGTTCCCAGCTAAGAACACTGAGCTTGATGTGAAGGTTGTTACTCCAGGCAAGGTGCCTAACTTCAAGAATCCTACAGCCAAGAATCTTGTAGCTGCCGACTTCGAGGCATATTCTACAAATCCGTATGTTGCTTACGTTACTTACAAGGGCAACCTCTCTATCACAACCAACTCAAAGGGTTACAAATATTATAATGTGACCATAGACGGAACTGAGAAGCAGGGAAGTCTTGCCAATGTGCCTGACGGCTTGGTTGACGAGGGTCTTAACGGCAAGGACATTGTGGTGTATGGCTATGCTATTGGTGCAACTGGTGCCGACGGCAAGTATCTCAACACTATGGTGACAAGCGTAGCTGAGGCTTCTGCCAAGGCAAAGGTTGTGGCTCGTGCTGCTAATGGTGGTGCCAACAAGTCGGCTATCTATCGTTACGATGGTAAGGCTTGGAAGCTCTACTCTGCAAATGACGCTAAGGTAGTTGCCGCACAGCCTTCATGGTACGACCTTATTGGCAGCAACACTATCTCTAAGCATGCTACATATCTGCCAACTCTCCTTCAGCGCGAGTATCCGTTTGCTGAGGATGGACAGAAGGTAGGTGTGGCTTATCGCAAGTCTTCATCGGCTATGGCTTTCGTGGAATACACTTATAGTGTAACTGACGGATGGGCAGAGTCGAAGGTTTACAAGAAGGAGACTACAACATTCTCTAAGACCGAGAATGGATATGAGGCACAGATAAGCAACTATCTCAGCAGCACTCTGTGTGGTGACGAGGGCGGATTCTCTGCTTTCAACATCAACATCGCATCGCTCAACTATGTTTGGAGCAACACTACTCAGTATGGATGGAAGGCTTCTGCTTTTGCCAACAAGACCAATGTGGCTTCGGAGAGCTGGCTTGTTTCTTCGGCTATCAACATGAAGAAGGGCAAGAATCCTATAATGATTTTCGATGAGGCAATGAACTTCCTCGGAAGCAACAACATTGAGGATTTCCTCTCGGTTAAGGTTTCTACCAACTTTGATGGTAGCGATGTAAATGCAGCTCAGTGGGAGTCGCTTAACATTACAGGACGTACCGACGGACAGTCGTGGACATTCTATACTGTTGACCCTGTGTCTCTCGCTAAGTATGTAGGCAACACCATCCACATTGCGTTTGTTTACAAGAGCACAGATGCTGTGGCTCCTACTTACGAGTTCAAGAATATCGTGGTGAAGGAAGCTGAGGAATAATTGAAACAATAGTTTTTACATAGAAAAATCCCGTATGAACCATTTGGCTCATACGGGATTTTTTTAGATTCGTACTATTTTATTAAGTTTGCTGCGCTATTCGTTAGAGAAGTCTGCCACCATCTTGCGGTACATGCTGTAGGCACGTGAGCGTGATATGTAGCCAGTGATATGTCCGGCGGTGTTTACTACGGGCAAATAGCGTGTACCTTTAAGGTCGAACTTGCGCATAACCTCTTCCATAGAGTCGTTTATGCCTACTACTGCTGCAATGGGTTGCATAAGCTGGCTAACGTTCATCTTGTTGTAAAGCTCTGCGCGGAACATCACGTGGCGAATCTTGGTAATGTCAATCTCGCCAAGTACACTGCCTGCTGCATCAAGCACAGGAATAAAACTGGTGTGGCTCTTGGATATGGAGTTTACAAGTTTTCCCAAAGGCATGTCGGGAGTCACTGCTGTATAGTCGTGCTCTATCACGCTGTCCATGCTCATAAGTGTCAGCACCGACTTGTCGGTATGATGGGTGACGAGCTTGCCTTCGCGTGCCAATCGCATGGCATAGATGCTGTGAGGCTCGAATATGCTTATGGTCAATACCGAACTTACTGCAACAATCATGAGTGGCATAAACAGGTCGTAGCCGTTGGTTATCTCGGCTATTAGGAATATTCCTGTTAGTGGGGCGTGCATTACGCCTGCCATTACGCCTGCCATGCCAAGTAGAGTGAAGTTCTTCTCTGGGATGTAGATTCCCACTTGGTAGGTGTTCCATAGGCGGGCAAAGAGGAATCCGCTGAAAGCGCCTACGAATAGTGACGGGGCAAACGTACCACCGCAACCTCCACCACCGTTGGTGGCAGCCGTGGCAAATGTCTTTGTCAGTATCACCAAGGCTATATAGAGCAGAAGCAGATTGCCGTGGCCATAGAACAGAGAGTTGCGTAGAATCTCGTTCCAGTCGGCTTCGCTCATGCCGTTGAGCAACACGTTGATGGCTATGTATCCCTCGCCATAGAGCACAGGGAAGAGGAAAATGAGCGAGCTAAGTATCACTCCGCCAAGGGCAAGCTTGCCGTAGCGATGCTGTTTCAGTTTTCCGAACATTCCCTCACATGCCGACATTGAGCGTATGAAGTAGAGACTCACGAGTCCGCACACTATTCCGAGCATGATGCTTGCCGGCACACGATTCACCATCCATTCGCCGTCAAGGTGGAAGTTGAAGAGAGAGTCGCTGCCCATAAATATATAGGTGAAGCAAGTAGCCGTCACGGCTGCCGTAAGTATTGGCAATAGCGACGCCATGCTTAGGTCGACCATCAGCACCTCAAGCGTGAACACGAGTCCGGCTATTGGGGCCTTGAAGATGCCGGCAATGGCAGCAGCTGCTCCACAACCTACAAGAAGCATGAGAGTCTTCTTGTCCATACGGAAGAACTGTCCGAGGTTGGAGCCTATGGCTGAGCCTGTGAGCACGATAGGAGCCTCGGCACCTACTGAGCCGCCAAAGCCGATGGTTATGGCAGAAGCTATGACTGATGTCCAACAGTTGTGACCTTTCAGTCGCGACTGCTTTGAGGATATAGCGTAGAGGATGCGCGTTATACCATGCGAGATATTATCCTTTACCACATACCTCACAAACAATGATGTGAGGAAAATGCCCACTACAGGGAACATGAGATAGAGCCAATTGAATGAGGCTGCATTGAATCGTGAGGTGAGCAAATGTTGTATCTCATGTATGATGGAGTGGAGTATGAACGCTGCCACTGATGCGAAGAAACCTATTAAGAAGGCGAGGATAATGGTCATCTGCCGGTCGGACAGATGCTTTGTACGCCATTGGTAGAGCCAAAGCTCCAGACTTCGCATTGTGGAAGTGTTGGAATTTGCCTGTTCCATTTGCTTGTGTCTGCTTGTCTTATTTTCTTATGATTGTCACCTGTCCGTCCTCGGTCAGCTTTATAATGCTGCTCGGTGTGTGTGGCTTGTGTTCCTGGCGGCGTGTCCAGCATACATAGTCGACTGCTTCAAGCAACTCTGGGTCGATGTCGCAGTAGTTTTGTGCGGTAGGTTCCCCGCTTATGTTTGCGCTTGTGCTAACGATGGGCTTCTGGAAACGGAAACAGAGTTCTTTGGAGAAAGGCTCGTTGGTGATGCGTAATCCTATGCTTCCGTCCTCGGCAATAAGGTTGGGTGCGAGGTTAACGGCTCCATCCAGAATTACGGTTGTGGGCTTGTCGGCAAGTTCCATGAGGTCCCATGCCACATTGGGCACATTTCGCACATAGCGTTGCACGCGGTCGACAGAATCGGCAAGGCAGATGAGGGCCTTGGAGTCGTCACGATGTTTTATCTTGTATACCTTAGCCACAGCCTCGGCGTTGGTAGCGTCGCAGCCAATTCCCCATACTGTGTCAGTAGGGTAGAGTATCACTCCACCCTTGCGCATTGTGTCAATAGCGTTTTTGATGTCTTCTTTAAGTGTCATTATTCTGAATATTTATTTTATACCGAACGCAAAGTTACAGATTTTTATGCATATTACGCCAAATGTTACGCTGAAAATTCCTACCTTTGTAGCTAAATCAACAAAACAAATGTTGTAGAATCAACAAAAACAATATAAGATATGGATAAAAAAGATTTACGTATAGTGTTCATGGGTACTCCGGAGTTTGCCGTAGGCTCACTGAAACGCCTTGTGGAGAATGGGTATAATGTGGTGGCTGTTGTGACGCAGCCTGACAAACCCGTAGGCCGTCATGGTTCGGTGCTTCGCGCCTCTGCTGTCAAGGAGTATGCCTTGGAGCATGGTTTGCCAGTATTGCAGCCTGTGAAGATGAAGGATCCTGACTTTCTTGAAGAATTACGTTCTTACAATGCCGACCTTCAGGCTGTAGTGGCTTTCCGTATGTTGCCAGAGGTGGTTTGGGCTATGCCTCGCTTCGGCACATTCAATGTTCATGCTGCTTTGCTGCCGCAGTATCGTGGTGCTGCTCCTATCAATTGGGCAGTAATCAATGGCGAGGAGAAGACGGGTGTGACCACATTCTTCCTCGACCATGACATCGACACTGGTCGCATTATCATGCAGCGTGAGTTCCCTATTCCCGATGAGGCTGATGTGGAGTATGTGTACGATGGACTCATGAATCTTGGTGCTGGCATTTGTCAGGACACTGTCGACCTTGTTCTGCAGACTGATGGTGATGTGCCTTCGCAGCCGCAGTCAGAGGATGTTGAGCTTAAACCTGCTCCGAAGATATTTAAGGAAACCTGCGAAATTAAGTGGGGTCAGCCAGCCAAGAAGATTTATGACTTTGTGCGCGGACTAAGTCCCTATCCAGGAACTTGGACTACTTTGACTTCAAAGAATGATGGTGGTGCTGCCCCGTCGGTTCTAAAGGTGTTTAAGACTGCAAAGACTGGCAATGCTTGCGATAAGACAGTAGGCACTCTTAAGGCTGAGCATGGACATCTGTTTGTGGCTACTGCCGACGAATGGCTTGAAATAGTGGAGCTTCAAGCAGCAGGAAAGAAGCGTATGGCTGCACGCGACTTCCTGAATGGCTTTAAGAATGCCGACGACTTCAAGGTGGAATAATCTTTATTTCGATTCGGACAACAGTCGCTCGAACCGAACTCAGATGATTTATTATATACAAAAAAATAGCATTCGACCAAACATCTTGTTTCAGTCAAATGCTATTTTTTTATTTCTTATTATTGGTTCTTTATCCTAAACTGTTTTTAGAATATTCCCCATTTCTTCTTGCGCTTTGGTTTGTCATCTTCGTCGCCGAATTGACGCTGACGCAACACGTCATGCCATGAAAGGTTGTCGTGAACCATCTGATAAATCTGTCCCCAGTCGGGCAAACCACCGATGTTGCGGTCGTCGATGAAGTAGTCGGCCTTAAGCTTGCGTGAGAAATGGTTGTTGTTCTGCATTGTCTCCTCAGGATAGTCCCTGTTAACAGCATAGAATTCTACACCGCGTTTGCGGCACCATTCTACAGCCTCCTCAAGGAGCTTGCCTTCGCGCACGCTCCAGAGGATAAGCTTATGACGATCTTTGATAAGCATCTTCAGCGTATCGGTGGCGAAAGGAATTTCCTCACCGATGGCTGGATATTTATGTTCAACTATTGTTCCGTCGAAATCAACAGCTATAACCATATATTATCTTACTTTTTATTTGTTTTGTTTTTTATACCGGCTTCCCCGTCGACTATTACTTCTTGATAGAGTCGTCGTTCTTGTTGCCATAGTGGCTTTCAGAATATGAACCGTAGGTGCCGTATGAACCATACTTACCATACTTGCCATATCTGCCATACTTGCCATACTTTCCGTAGCCGTAAGAGTAACCATACTTCTTCTTCGACATGTCGATACCGTTGATGACAACGCTGACATTAGGCAACTTCTTCTCGTTGGCGAGAGAGTTGATGAGGTCGAAGCTTGACTTTGCAGTGTAGTCGGCACGACACATGTAGATGGTGAGGTTGGCAATGCGGCCAATCTGCAGAGTATCTGTCACCAAACCTACAGGAGCAGTATCGATGAACACATAGTCGTATTCCTCCTTGAGTTGGTCGATAACAATGTCGAGCGACTTGTTGTTGACAAGCTCAGCAGGGTTTGGAGGAATAGGACCAGCCATGAGCAAGTCGAGGTTATTGTTCACGCCTGACTTAAGAATCTGGCTCTTCAAATCCTCCTTGGTTGGGTTCTGACGCATAAGCAGTGGAGTGATACCATGCTTGAAATCGTTAATCTCGAAGAGCTGTGCAAGTCGAGGTTTACGGATGTCAAGACCAACGAGAACAACCTTCTTGCCAAGCAAAGCAAAGCTGACAGCAAGGTTGGCAGCGGTAAATGTCTTACCCTCACCAGATGTGGTAGAGGTAAACATGATGACCTTCTCGCCCTCCTTGAGCATGAACTGCACATTCGAACGTATAGAGCGGAAAATCTCCTCCATAACATTGTTGGTGTTCTCATGCACAACGATGTCGGCTTTGGTCTTGGCTGTAGAGCTTGCAATGGCAACGTCGCCGATGATAGGCAGCTTGGTGAGCTTCTCAACGTCGTCGTGACCCTCAATCTTGTAGCGAAGCATTTCAACGAGGTAAACCAAACCGATAGGCAAGGCAATGCCGAGAATCAATGCTATGAGCAAGATGATAGGAGCCTTAGGGCTTATCTTGCCCTTAACCAAAGGATTGTCGATAATCTTACCCTTGTCGGCTGTGGCTGCAAGAGAGATAGAGTTCTCCTCGCGCTTCTGCAAGAGCATAAGGTAAAGACCCGACTTAACCTCCTGCTGACGACCAATCTGAGTGAGGATGCGCTCCTGCTCAGGAGTTGAAGATATCTGACCATTGTAGAGGCTATACTGCTGCTGAATGTTGTTGCGCTGTATCTCGGTGTTGCGCTGAGCCTGGCTCATTGCGCGGCGAATGCTGTTGGCAAGGTCTTCAAGCTGTGCTGTGAGCGGAGTTACAGAAGGAGAAGTCTCGCTTGCGCTACGCAAGAGGCGGTTGCGCTCCATAGCAATCTCGTTGTACTTTGTAATGAGAGCCGAAGCTGCTGGGTCGCTCAAACCAACGTTTGAAGGCAAAGCCTGATATTTGTTGGCAGGCTCGTTCATGTACTCGTTGATGCTGCGGAGAAGCTCAATCTGTGTGTTGGCTTCTACAAGCTTCTGTGTGTACATGTCAGAGTTGGCAACAGTCTGAGCCGAATTGATCTTAGGATCGATGATGCCATAGCGGCGTTTTGTAGACTCAAGATTGCCTTCTGTAGCACCAAGCTCGTTGTTGATCTTCTCAAGACGAGTGTTGATGAACTGCTCTGTACGCATGGCAATCTCGTTCTTGTCGATGTTTGCCTGACGGTTGTAGCAAACGATGAGCTGCTTGAGGTAGTCGGTTGCACGCTCAGGCACAGCATCATTGATAACCATCTCTGCGATAGTTGTGGTTTTAGAGGTCTGGCTTACCGACATAGCCTTGGCATAAGCAGCACCGGCATCATCAGGCGACACGATGACAGCCGTAAGGGTGCGATCCTCAGGCATTATATGACCAGGGTTAGCCTTGAAGGAGATAGTACCAACGCTTGTGCGGATAGAGAAGGGCAGAGTCTTGGTCGTGCGGTCGATAGTATACTTAATCGGCTTCTTCTCGTTGTCAGCAGGCACGTAGGTGTAGGCGCCCTTGATGTGGTACTCACCCTTGGCATAATCCACGGTCAGCTTGATAGGCTTCTTGAGGTTGGCCTGTCCGTATGCGTCAAGGTCGATGTTGATAGGCTGTGTCTTGTAGACAATCTTGTCCTTGACAGGAGCCGACATGTAGTAGCTCACATAGAGCTTGAGGTCTTTCACTGTCTCGCTTGCCAATGACTTAGAGCCGAGAATCACCATCTCGTTGTCGATACCGGCAGAGTTACTCATGATACCGAGTGTGGTAGACATGAGCATCTGGTTCTTAGCTGCTGCGCTGCTTCTCGAACTGTTGGGGTCGTCCTTGATGAGCAACTTTACATCAGCCTGATAGATAGGTGTGGCATATCTAAGATAAACCACAGCCAAGCCAAGGCAGATGATAAGCGACAGAACGAGCCATTGCCAGTTGAGAATGATCATTGTGTAGATCGTTTTAAAGTCGAACGAAGATCCTGCTTCGTTCTCTTGCTGGACGCTGTACAATCCTGCTTTCTTGTTTTCTTCCATTGTTTATTCGTGCAATAATATGTGCAATAAAATTATACTTGTTTCTGTGTCTTTATTTCTCGGTTTCGCTTTCGGCAAGTTGCAGTAGGTATTTGCCGTAATTGTTCTTGCTCATAGGCTGTGCCACCTCTTTCAGTCGCTCCTTGTCAATCCAGCCCTTCTTGAATGCAATCTCCTCAAGACAAGCCACCTTCAGACCCTGTCGTTTCTCAATCACCTCTATAAAGGTACTTGCCTCTGACAGACTGTCGTGTGTGCCTGTATCAAGCCATGCGAATCCGCGTTGCAATGTCTTCACCTTGAGGTTGCCCTGTGCCAGGTATTCCTGATTGACAGTGGTAATCTCAAGCTCTCCACGCTTGCTTGGCTTTATGTGGTTGGCTATTTCCACCACGCTGTTGGGATAGAAGTAGAGTCCTACTACTGCATAGTTGCTTTTTGGGTTCTCTGGTTTCTCTTCAATGCTAAGGCAGTTGCCGCTGGCGTCGAACTCTGCCACGCCGTAGCGTTCAGGGTCGTTGACGTAATAGCCGAAGACAGTAGCCTTGCCCTCGCGCTCAACATTCTCAACACTCTCATGCAGCAACTGCGAGAAGCCAGCACCATAGAATATATTGTCGCCCAATACAAGGCAGGCTGAGTCGCCGCCAAGGAAATCGGCTCCAATGATAAAAGCCTGTGCCAATCCTCCGGGATAAGGTTGCTCGGCATATTCGAACTTTACTCCATAGTCGCTACCGTCGCCAAGCAGACGCTTGAATGAGGGCAGGTCGGTAGGAGTGGAGATGATGAGTATCTCCCTGATGTCGGCAAGCATTAGAACCGATATAGGATAGTATATCATCGGTTTGTCGAAAATGGGGATAAGCTGCTTGCTTATTCCTTTTGTGATAGGGTAGAGACGTGTACCCGAACCACCGGCTAAAACGATTCCTTTCATAGCTTATGGATGTGTTGAATGTTCGTTAAACTCTACGTTATTTGCTAACAATGCGCATAAAATGCGTACAAAGTTACGAATAAAAGTCGGAATAAACCACTATGGCAAATAAAATTATTTACATATATGCATATTTATTATTTATTTGGACGTATCGGGCAAAAACTTTTGCCAGTTTGGAATAGTTTTCGTAATTTTGCATGAAATAGCGAAAAATATTTAAACAAAACTTAAACATGGGATTTTTATCAAGATTATTTGGAAAAAAAGACGAAGATAACAAGGCTGGCGGTATGGAAGACTACATGCAGCTAGTGCGTGTCTATTTTCAAGCTTCAATAGCTGCCAATGTGGGTATTACCAATCTTGCAATGTTGCCCGACTTGAGAGTGTTCAAGTCGACTCTTCATGTGCAGACTGTAAACAACAAGCTTGGCCTCGGCGAGAAGAACGCTTGCCGAAAGATGCTCAAGGACATCTATGGCACCGATGACAACTTCTTTAAAGAGGTGGACCAGAGCATTCGCAAGAACTGCCGCAAGATGCAGGATGTGCAGACTTATCTTGTGCAGTTCCAGGGATTCACTCAGGACCTTATGATGCTTATGGGCAACCTTATGAAGTTTAAGTTGCGCCTGCCGTCGATGTTCAAGAGTGCTCTCTACAAGATGACAGAGAAGACCATAGGCGAAATATTCAGCAAGAACGACTATACCGACCCTGCTGTGCTCAAGGCCGTAGTGGCTATTCGCCAGTATAACCATCGTCTCGGATTCTCGCAGAAGTGGATTTCTGACTTTGTTTATCAGGTGGTTATGCTTGCTAAGAAGGAGCCTAAAGCTGCTGACGAGGACGCAGCGAAGAAATAATAACGAGTGTTGCGGTAAAAAACTGCTGATATTTTTGTGCCGTTCACAGAAATAAGTTAATTTTGTAAACAAATTGTAGCATAATGGAAGCTGACGAGAAATCTATCGACCTTTTCACAACCCGTGTGAGGCAGATGATACTTCAGTATAATGAACTGAGTGAGCAGAATGCTGTGCTTAATGCTACCGTGAATGAGCAGAAGAATCATATCGGGAGGCTTGAGGCACAAATAGTGCAGCTGCGCAACGACTACAATAGTCTGAAGATGGCTCGTATGCTTGAAATTACCGATGGCGACATGGCTATGGTACAAAAGCGGATAGCCAAACTCATAAGGGATGTTGACAAGTGTATTACGCTTCTCAGCGCTGACAATTAAACGAAATGAACAATGCCTGGTGATAATCAAGAGAAACTGAGAATAAGGCTTCATGTCTACGACACGGAGTTTCCTGTGAACATTCGTCCAGAGGATGAACCGTTCTATAGGGATGCTGCTACGCTCATAACTAACACGATGAACGCTTATGCGTCGAGATACAAGGGCCCGAACAATAAGAAGGATCTTCTTTATATGGCTCTTATCGACATCGCGCTGAGATATGAGATGGAACGGGCACGCAACGACACCAAACCTTATGCCGACATTCTTGCGAAGCTCACCTCGGAGATTGAGGACACGTTGAAGGGAGACAAACACTGAGACGTGGTTTCATAAAATAAATGTTGGAGAAATAAACACTTAGTATTAATAATGTAATATATATATAATAATGTTAGGTATAATCATCACTGCCATAGTGTCTCTCGTCGTGGGCGGAGCTGCTGGCTATACTATTTTCCGCTATGTAATAAAGGGGAAATATAATGAAATGATTGCAGCCGCCAATAAGGAGGCTGATGTAGTAAAGGAGAAAAAACTCCTTGAAGTAAAGGAGAAATTCCTTAACAAGAAGTCGGAACTCGAAAAGGAAGTGCAACAGCGCAACCAGAAGATTCAGCAGAGCGAAAACCGACTCAAACAGCGTGAGATTTCGCTCAACCAGCGCCAAGAGGAACTTGGACGACGCAAGCAGGAGGTGGAGCAGAATCAGCAGCGCATCGATAACGAGAAGAAACTCATTGCCTTGAAGCAGGAGGAACTTGACAAGATGCAGACTAAGGAGCGCGAGAAACTTGAGGAACTCTCAGGACTTAGTGCTGAAGAGGCCAAGAATCGCCTTGTGGAAAGCCTTAAGGATGAGGCTCGCACTGATGCTGCTTCTTACATCAACGAGATTATGGACGATGCCAAGCTCAATGCCAACACTCAGGCTAAGAAGATTGTCATTCAGACAATACAGCGTGTTGCTACCGAGACGGCTATTGAGAATTCTGTAAGCGTGTTCCATATCGAGAATGATGAGGTGAAGGGACGTATCATCGGTCGTGAGGGTAGAAACATACGTGCTCTTGAGGCTGCAACTGGCGTGGAGATTGTTGTTGACGACACTCCTGAAGCTATTGTTATCTCTGCATTCGACCCAGTTCGCCGTGAGGTTTGCCGACTTGCCTTGCATCAGCTTGTTGCTGACGGACGTATACATCCTGCACGCATCGAGGAGGTTGTGGCTAAGGTTAAGAAACAGCTCGACAATGAGATTATTGAGACAGGTAAGCGCACTGCCATCGACCTTGGTATACATGGTTTGCATCCTGAACTTATACGCATCATCGGTAAGATGAAGTATCGTTCTTCTTACGGTCAGAACTTGCTTCAACATGCTCGCGAGACAGCCAACCTTTGCGCTGTTATGGCTGCCGAGTTGGGCTTGAACCCGAAGAAAGCTAAGCGTGCCGGACTGTTGCACGATATAGGTAAGGTGCCTGACGAGGAGAGCGAGTTGCCACACGCACTCTATGGTGCCAAGATTGCTGAAAAGTATAAGGAGAAACCAGACATCTGCAACGCTATAGGTGCTCACCATGACGAGATGGAGATGAACACTCTTCTTGCTCCTATCGTACAGGTGTGTGATGCTATCTCTGGTGCACGTCCTGGTGCACGTCGTGAGATTGTAGAGGCTT
>ERZ1026874.1450-NODE-1450-length-12684-cov-6.686674_pt1 | contig 12684 bp, 8 predicted proteins | sample MGYA00380167_ERZ1026874 | MGnify/ENA primary metagenome ERZ1026874 (study PRJEB33269, sample SAMEA4719803) | human gut metagenome | biome: human-associated habitat; feature: organic feature; material: feces | place: Cameroon | collected 2013-10 ...
GCGAGCTGCACCTGTTACAAGGGCAGTCTTACCTGTTAATAATCCCATTTCTTTAATTATTTAATAAATAAAAATTCTAATTGTTGAGTTTCTTGCCGAGCGCTCCGTACACCACCTTCGCCACGAGCGGCTTGCTGGCTTCTTCGGTGAGCCCGTGTCCGATGCGTCCGTAGATGAACGGCACTTCGAGGCCTTTTATGCAGTAGTGGGTGATGTCGGCTACAAGGTTCACGTCGTCGATGTCGAACTCGCCGTCTGCCTTGCCGTCTTGATACACCTTGCTGAAGAGGTCTATCTCGTAGTCGTCGAACTTCTTGCGCACTTTCTCCACCATCCAGATGTTGCGGAAGAACTCGGCGCGCAGGTTGCCGTTGCGCACCACGGTCTCTCTGATCATGCTCAGATGGGTGTAGATAAGCTCTATCACCTTGTCAAGCGGGCGCATCTTCATGGCTGCCACCTCGTCGAGCTTGTCGCTCAAGCGTTCAAGCTCCGACTCTATCACAGCCGAATACACTTCTTCCTTGCTGTTGAAGTAGGTGTACAGCGTGCGGCGACCCTTGCCCGACGCCACGGCGATATCGTTCATCGTGGTGTTAGCCACGCCGCGCTTGGCGAAGAGCTGGCGCGCGATATCAATGAGTTTCTGGCGTGTCTTGGATATTGACATATTGAATGATTACCCCTTTCCTGTTTGTTATACCTATTATATATATATGCGCTGCGCACCTGAGTGCACACGCCTTGTAGCGTGCTGCTTGCAGGCACGAAACGCTTGCACACACTACGTATTAATGTGCAAATTTACAGCATTAATTTCGAAAAAGCAAATAAATTCGACTTATTATGCTCTCTTTGTGTCTCATAGCGGCACTAATCGCACAAATCTTGCGATATATCACGAGTAAAACCTATTAAAGAATAATAGGTACGCATGCGCACAATACTTCATTGTGGGTAAAACCTCACGAAAAGTCACCGTCACCCGAACGCAATCCGATCGGACGGCGGACGGAACCCGATCAGACGGCGGACGGAATCTGATCGGACACCGAACGCGAACGGTGGCACACTTAGGGGGTGCACTTGTCTCAAGTGCACCAACCGAGCAAGAATACACCAACCGAGCAAGAGTTGCACCAAGCGAGCAAGAAGTGCGCCAAGCGAGCAAAAAATACACCAACCGAGTAAGAACTGCGCCCTCTGCGAGTATGTCAAAACTAAAATATTTGGCAAATTGAATAGCAAACGGTTCTAATGCCGTAGTCTCCTACAGTTAGCCATTCATCACAATTCTATAGTGTTGGCACACCATCAGCCCCATATTATTAGTTTTACCGGACAGCTATATAATTACTCTGCAATAGAACATTTGGCTTTAACTTCTATAACTTCTGAATTCTATAACTTCTTTAAATTCTCTGACTTCTTCAAACAACATATAAAAAAACTTAATACAACTGTCGTTTATACAAATATAAGAGAATAAATGGCTAATTTTGCAAGCAGAATAATTAAATAAATAAAAGAGAGTTATAGCAAATGTTAAACTGATGTGGTGCTTTTACGGATAAAAGGCATCATACGGCGTGTACGCCTAAGCGAAGTAAAATAATGATAAGCACCGCTGGTTTACGTTTGAAGTTATGCAAATAAAAAAATAAACTAAAAACAATAAACTAAAACAATAATTTATGAAGAAAAAAAAGTACGAACGACCTTTTGTCGAGGTGTTGATGCTTGAGACAAGCGGAGGCATGATGAACCAAACCTCCGTTGACAAGAGTAATTCTGGAAATCCGCCAGTAATTAATTCAATGAAACGTCCAGGCACAAATAGCTCTAATTGGGACGACGACATTGACGAGGCTGTTGACGATTACGACTCAAGCGAATTTAGTTATTGCAAATAATCTAATCGTTTTTTGTGGTGAACCCCATTGGCGTTCCCATTCTATTTTTGATTTTTCTATTAAACCTTTATTAATATGAATTTGTTATACACATTGGCGCTGACTTCCGTGTATATCTACAACTCGCTGGGACAGTACCTCTCGGTGGGCGCAGATGGCAAGCCAGCGATTTCAGACAAGCCGGTTGCTATGGAGGTCTCCAAGGCAACAGAGACTCCATCTAAAGACGCCAATCGCTGGAATTTTGGCGGCAAAGACATCAAATGGATATTGAAGTCGTCTGCCAACGGCACTTACACATTGGGCTATCAGGATAGCGACGCCTACTCTACTGCCTTTGTCTACACACTTGATGGCGCAATCGTCACTTCGTACGAGGAACCTGATGCGACTTTTAAGTCTGCACAGTGGAAGTATTCTACAGAGGCTCCTAAGAATCAAGCTGTGACACTCGACGAGGCGCAAAACTATGAGCGTCCTACATTCACAGGATTTTATGTAGACGTCACTTTGAAGCGCAAATTTAACACAAACGAATGGAACACGCTTTGTCTTCCATTCCCTTTGTCGGCTGCACAAATTGCTGAACTTTGGGGCGCAGGTTCAAAGGTGGCAATACTCACTGGCGATTCTGAGACAAAACTCTTCTTCTCTACTTGCGACAACATTAAAGCAGGCAAGCCTTGCTTGTTAGATCCTAAGAATGTTAACGCTGATCACACTTATGAGATAAAAGACATCGAGGTTTCTACATGGGAGAACAACAGCGAACGTCAGTATGTCGCAGGAAAGACAAGAATGGTAGGCTTCTTCTCGCCGACAATGGTAAAGGAAGGCTCTTACGTTTTTGGTGATGCTAACAAGATGTATCATCTCGTTTCAGACATGAAAGCACACGGCTTCCGTTGCTATTTCGAAGACGTCGAAGGCGTAAACCGTCAGCTCACATGGGGCATCGACGACAACACAACGGGCATCGACGGCACTTTCATAGCACCGCAGGCTCCTAAGGTTGGCAACATATACACCGTTAACGGTCAGCTCGTGCGCCGCAACTCTACTGCTGCAGGTCTGGCTCCGGGCGTATATATTATGAACGGTATTAAACTCATAGTTAAATAAAAATATACGACCCTATGAAGACATATATAAAACATCATTTTGCTGCGATAATAACGCTGCTCGTACTCGCTGCGACGCAAGCGTTCGCAGCGGAGAGGAAAACAGTTCTGTTGGAGAACTACTCGCCTAATGGTGCAAAGTTCTCACAAACTCAAAATATTGATTTCAGCTATCAATGGATAGAAGCAGAGATTGACCTTAGCAATTGCGGAACATCAGTTTTACTGCAGAACATAATCTCCTTTGGCGATGATATTGCCCAGTGGAGCACAGCAGGAAAGTACAATCTCCACCTTTACTACACACCATCAATCAAGCAGCTTGAAATAGACTATTTGGCTAATGGCGGAGGTAGAGACCAAACATTGGTAACGCTGTCAAGCACAACTTTGAAGTTGAAACTCTCTTCTGAAGGTCTTGCCGTTAACGGTGTAGTTCAGAAGAACGCTTCTTCGTTGTCTAACCTTTTGGCTTTGAATTCTATCTCTATAGGTAGCCAGCAAGGTGACAATCGTAGCTATGCTACATATAAGAGCGTCAGCATTGTTCCACCATTCACAGTTCCGGCATACGGCTCTACATATTTTATTTGTCCAGCCGACAACCCGACAAGATGCTTCACCGTTACTACCTCTAATAAAGATGAGCAGATTACAGTGACAACAAAGTCAGACAGCAACAACGGTCAGAAGTGGATAACAAAGAAAGGCAACTATTCTACAACATACGATTGGCACATTGTAAATGTGATGTCTTCTCTGGCTCTTGACATGGCTGGTAACGATGCAACAAAAATGCCACTTCAGTGGACATCTGAAAATGATTATCAGGGTGGACAAGCAAATATCAATCAGGAGTGGAAGTTCGAGGAGGTAGATGCAACAAATCATACATATAAGATTTACGCTTATACACAGAACAAGACATACTACCTCACATACGACGGAACCGACGGTGGCAAGCTTGGTCGTACAACAGATTCTAATAGCGCTACAGCCTTCGGCTTCATCAAAACCGACGCCACTTCTGGCGGTGGCGGAACATCTTCCAATGGTTCGTTCGATGTTAGCTGGATAAGCGACCAGAACAAGGTGAGCGACCATAAGGAGGATGCACACGCTACATTCATCCCTTACGCTTCTGTAGAGAATATGAAGGCGGACGCTGCGCACTACGCAGAGCCTTGGCAGCAGCCCGACGAGAGTCAGGCTGAATATATCAACCTCAACGGAACTTGGAAGTTCAAGTATGTTGCAGGTACATCATCTGGTCCTGGTGAAAGCGAGTTCCAGGCAAAGGACTATAACGACAGCGGTTGGGACGACATCCGCGTGCCGCTCTCTTGGGAAATGGCTAACTACGGCAAGCCAGTATATACCAACGTAGGTTATCCGTTCAGCAACAACCCACCAGATGCAAACACTGGCATGTCACAATATGGCGTAGTAGACAACAACGCAACGGGCTTCTATCGCCGCACCATCACTATCCCTGAGACATGGAAGGACAAGCGTGTGTTTGTACACTTCGACGGTGTATACAGCGCTGCTGTAGTATGGGTTAACGGCAAGTACGTAGGCTACTCGCAAGACTCTAACACCGACGCCGAATTCGACATCACCGGCTTCGTAACTACCGGCGACAATCAGCTCTCGGTACGTGTATATCGTTGGTGCGACGGTTCGTATCTCGAAGGTCAGGATATGTGGCACCTCTCTGGTATCCACCGCGACGTATATCTCGTGGCTACTCCGAAGGTGTTCGTGTCTGACCACTACATCACATCAAAGCTCAACAGCGAGGCTACAAGCGGCAGCATGTCGGTGAAGCTGACTGTAGACAACCGCAACAACGTCTCTACAACCAAGACTCTGCAGGTGTCGTTGCTCGACCGCGACGGCAAACAGATTGCTACCGAAACAGAGACTTACAACGGATCATCAACAGCAGAAAAGACCATTAAACTCAGCAGTCTCAGCGACCTGCACCCGTGGAGCGCTGAAGACCCGTATCTCTACACAGTGGTTGTAAGCCAGAAGAACGAGAACGGAGCAGAGGAAATGGCGTTCTCTACAAAGTACGGTTTCAAGACTGTAACTATTAGCGGCACTAAACTGCTCGTCAACGGCAAGCGCATCTTCGTTAAGGGCGTGAACACTCAGGACACTCATCCTGAATATGGTCGTGCTATCGACATGGAGACAATGCTCAAAGACATCAAGATGATGAAGCAGGCTAACGTAAACACAATACGCACATCGCACTATCCGCGCCAGCCGAAGATGTACGCCATGATGGACGCATTTGGTATGTATTGTGTGAACGAGGCAAACGTGGAATGTCACGGCAAACAGGGATTGGCAAGCGACAACAGCTGGAAGACAGCCATCACCGACCGTGAGGTGCGCATGGTGAAGCGCGACCGCAACCACCCGAGCGTTCTCTTCTGGTCGTTAGGTAACGAGTGTGGCGTTGCAAGCGATTTCTCTTCTGCAAAAACAGAAATGAAGAAGTACGACAGCCGTCCTATCTTCTACTGCAACGAGGACTACAATGTCAGCTATTCAGACCTCCACTCTAACATGTACCCGACTGTTGAGGCTACATCAAGCAAGTCGAGCGGTGCTAACGGCAAGCCTTACTTCATCTGCGAGTATGCTCACGCTATGGGTCAGGCTATTGGTAACTTGAAGGAATACTGGGATGTAATTGAGAACAGCACCGGTATTATCGGTGGTTGTATCTGGGACTGGGTAGACCAGTCGATTTACGACCCTGCAAGGCTTGTTAACGGTCAGAAGAAGAGCGCTAACGGCTTCAACTATTGGGTTTCTGGCTACGACTACAACTCTACAAGCGGTGTAGGCATGGGCTTCCAGGGCAACTTCCTCAACAACGGTATCGTCACACCAGACCGCACATGGACTGGCAAGCTCTCTGAGGTAAAGAAGGTATATCAGTATGTGAAGTTCACTCAGCCTACAGCTTATTCGAAGTCTGTAAAGATTGAGAACAAGTATGCGTTCATGCCTATCTCGTCTGACAACTTCGAAATCGGCTATCGCGTGATGAAGGACGGATATTTGGTAGAGAACGGCAAGCTCGAAAGCTTCAACACAATCGACGCAGGTTCTTCTGCTAACGTAAAACTGCCTATCGAGACATCTGTATCCGACGACGCAGAGTATCTCGTAAATGTAGAGTTGCGCGTAAAGAAGCCGACAACAAAGAACGTTGCCGACTGGACATCATGGGCAGAGGAAGGCTACAGCATCGCTGACGCTCAGTTCTCGCTTTCTAAGCAGGACACATCTAACGGCACGGCTAAGGGTACAGACGGCACAATGGGATTCCCCGTGCTGCCAAGCTACACTTCAAAAGGTGGCTCGTTGAGCGTAAACGGCAATACCGTATCTGGTACAGACGAAAACGGCAAGAAGTATTCTATCAGCTTCAGCAACGGCAAGATGACCTCATGGACATACGACGGCAATAGCCTCATCAATGCAGGTCCTGACTTCAACAGCTATCGCGATGTTGATAACGACCGCTGGATTACCTCTTCATACAGCAAGTCATCAAGTATCAGCGTACAAGGCTCACTCAGAAAGAGCGGCAGCAACGCAACAATGTCTGTCAGCGGTTCGGCTACTGGCTGCAGCTACACCGCCGACTATACATTCTACCCTGACGGCACTGTAGACATGAAGGTGACATTCTCGCCAAGTCAATCACTCGCCCGCATCGGCTTAGGTATGCAGTTCGCTTCAGGCTTCGAGAATGTTGAGTTCTATGCCCGCGGTCCTCGTTCTAACTACAGCGACCGCAAGACGGGTTCTTATCTCGGACGCTTCACCACGACGGTAGACGACATGGTTGACGAGTTGATTCACCCGCAGACTTTCGGCGACCACGAGGACTTGCGTGAGTTGATTCTCACAAACAAGACCGAAGGCGTGCAGCTCGGCGTAAAGGTTGGCGGACGCGCTTCGTTCTCGCTCTCTCACTATGACGAGACACAATGGTGTAAAGGAACCGACAATATGTGGAAACAAAAGCTCCACTGGTACGATTTGACACGCAACTCGCAGGTTTACGCTCACTTCGACTATATGCAGCGCGGCTTGGGCAACAACTCTTGCGGTGGCGACCAAACCCTCTCCGACTATGTTTGCCCGTCATGGGGCAGCTACACCTACACATTGCGCTTCAAGCCACAGTCGGCAGAGAGCGTTAATGTGGTGGCAGAGTAAGTCTGCGTGACACATATTTATATATAAAGACTCTCCCGATAGGTAGCAGGCAAATAGCCTGAGCCTATCGGGAGAGTCTTTTTAAGTTTATATAACACTAATTCTGCGCCTCGTTTATCAGAAAACATGTATTTTCGCAGCGTTAACTTTTAAGCTACTAAAGAATGAAAACGACCGACTATCAACCTTTACTGGAACACATAAGAGAAGAGATTGAGATATACGCTAAAGAGGGCAAGCAGGCTGACTATATCCCGGCACTGGCGAATGTAGACCCTGACCAGTTCGGACTGTGCCTGCACATGCTTGACGGCAGGACATACAGCATCGGGGCTTCCGACGTGAAGTTCTCGATACAGAGTATCGCAAAGGTATTCTCGCTTGCCATCGCTCTGAGCATCTTAGGCAAGGATCTGTGGACGCGAATCGGAAAGGAGCCGTCGGGATCGGCGTTCAACTCGCTTGTGCAACTGGAGTACGAGCATGGCAAGCCGCGCAACCCGTTCATCAACGCCGGCGCCTTGGTGACTGCAGACGTGATTCTCTCGCATCTGGAGAACCCGAAGGAGTTCTTCCTGCGCTTCGTGCGCACCATCGCCGGCAACGAGGACATCAACTTCTCGGAGGAGGTGGCGCAGTCGGAGCTGAGCTGCAGCTATCTGAACGCTTCCATCGCCTATCTGCTGAAGCATCACGGCAATCTGCATAACGACGTGAACGATGTGCTGCAGTTCTACAGCACTATCTGCTCGTTGGAGATGAGCTGCGAGGACCTCTCGCATGCGTTCATGGCGTTCGCTCGCAGCAACGAACCTTTCTCGCATGCCGGCGTGAACCTGACTATCTCAAGGGTAAAGCGCATCAACGCCATCATGCAGACGTGCGGCTTCTACGACGAGGCGGGCGACTTCGCGTTCCTCGTGGGGCTGCCTGGCAAGAGTGGCGTGGGCGGCGGCATCGTGGCGCTCTACCCGTCGCGCTACTCGATAGCGGTGTGGAGTCCGAGACTCAACGCGAAGGGCAACTCTATCATGGGCATGAAGGCTCTGGAACTGTTCACGTCAGAAACGGAGGAATCAATATTCTGATGTTCTCCCACGGATTGCAGATACACAGATGCTATTTTTAGGGGGTGCACTTGTCTCCGCTCGGCTTTGCCGCTTGCCAGAGCAAGAAGTGCACCAACCGAGCAAGAAACGGATTAAACGAATTTTGGCTGCGTAAATTCAAACTTAGAGTTTAATCCGCTGTTAAAATTCTTACTGCAAGAAAAACCTTAAAATAATAAAAGAATGGGCGTTCCCCATAAAAATGTGTAAGACAAAGCAATTATTCCCCCTTAAAATGTGTATCTTTGCATCGTTATTCCCCCTAAAAATGTGCATAAGAGGTGGAATATTCCCTCATTTTTTGTGAAATAAAAATGTTTTATTATGGATAGATTAGCAATAAGTGAACTTCTGCAATGGAAAGCCAAAGAACATCGTAAACCTCTAATTGTAGAGGGAGCAAGGCAGGTGGGTAAGACTTGGCTTGTCAAAGAGTTTGCTCGTCAAAACTATAAGCAGTTGGCGTATGTGAACTTTGAAGAGATGAAGATGTTGCAAAACCTCTTCGAGCAAGACTTTAATATACCTCGAATTCTTATTGCCATAGGAGCCGCAACAAATGTGACCTGTACAGAGGGCGAGACATTGATATTCCTTGATGAGATACAAGCTGCGCCACACGCCATAACTTCGCTTAAATATTTTGCAGAGAATGCACCTGGCTATCACGTTATTGCGGCTGGTTCACTTTTAGGAATAGAGTTACACAATGGAGAGTCTTTCCCCGTAGGCAAGGTAGATTTTCTGTCCCTATACCCCATGAATTTCATTGAATTTGTGATGGCTATGGGAGAAAAGAATCTGGCACAACTACTGCAAACAAAAGACTGGAACATGATAACTATGTTTGCCCCAAAGCTTCAGGAATACTTAAAATATTATTACTATGTTGGAGGTATGCCTGAGGCGGTATTGAGTTTTAGCCAAAAACGCGACTGGAAGGATGTAAGGTCGATACAAAAAGGCATACTGAACAGTTACCAAAGAGACATGTCTAAGCACGCACCATCTGAGATAGTGCCTCGTATTACTGATTTGTGGAATTCGCTGCCTGCCCAACTAAGCAAGGAGAATAAGAAATTCATATACGGAGTGGTGCGTGATGGCGCAAGAGCCAGAGAGTATGAAATTGCTTTGCAATGGTTGCAAGATGCCGGATTAATATACAAGGTATGCAATGTGAAGGCTCCAAGACTGCCGCTTGTCAGCTATAAAGACAGAGTGGCTTTTAAGATTTTCGGTTTAGATGTTGGACTTTTAGGGGCAATGTCTAATCTCAAAGCTTCTACAATTGTGACAGGCAATAGTATCTTCACAGAGTTTAAAGGGGCGTTGACAGAGCAATATGTATTGCAGCAACTAATTCTGAGATATGAACCGTACTACTACGCCAAATCGAACAGCACCCTGGAAATTGATTTCTTGCTACAAGATGACGAGGACGAGATTGTCCCGTTAGAAGTAAAAGCAGAGACTAATGTCAAGGCTAAAAGTCTGCGTCAGTTTGTATGTGACAACAAATCGAGAAAGGCTTACCGCATCTCAATGAACGACTTTAAGCAAGAAGATTGGGTTACGAATGTACCTCTTTATGCTGTAGACGACTTCGATTTTTAGGATGGAAATGCGGATAAATCGGGAAACGAGCAGTATAATCGAAAGATTTTGACTAACTTTGCCAATCGGCAAAACGTGTATTAAAAGAGATAATGACAGAGAAGATTTATTATAAATTCATACAATTCGCCCTGGGCACGTACGAGGGAAAGGAGTTTCTGGACGGGTCGGCGCTGAACGGCTTCGACTGGCAACGCTTCTACGCCTTCGCCAAGAAGCAGACGCTGGCAGGAATCATCATAGAGGGCATCGCACGACTGCCGAAGGCGGTAGCACCCAAGCAGGGACTGCTTATGAACTGGTTCATGATGAGCCAGAACATTCGCCGCCAGAACATGATGTTGAACGCGGCGACGGCGGAGATATATAATAAGGTGAAGGCGGCGGGCTACGACTGCTGCATTCTGAAGGGTCAGGCGAACGCGGCTATGTACGCCAACCCTGCGGCGCGCACGCCGGGTGATGTGGACATGTGGGTGGACGCATCGCGCGAGGAGATAAGACAACTGGCGCAAACGCTGGCTAAGGAGAACGGACGGATTGACGAGGAGAGCTACAACCACATTGCGCTCACGACGAACGGCATATCGGTAGAGCTGCACTATACGCCGGGCTTCATGGCTAACTTCACGTACAACCACCGCTTGCAGCAATGGTTTCGCGAGAGCATCTACACACAGTGTCGCAACATGATAGCACTGCCCGACGAGGCGGGCGAGGTGGCTGCGCCTACTGCCGACTTCAACGCCGTCTACCAGCTCTACCATCTCTATCACCATTACTTCTACGAGGGTGTGGGACTGAGACAAGTGGTGGACTATTACTATGTAATTTTGAATTTTGAATTAGGAGTTTTGAATTGTCGCTTACGCGATGAGGAGTTGAAGAATTGTGAATTGGAAACTCAAAACTCAAAATTGAATAATTCAAAATCGGCAAAGCCGACAATTCAAAACTCAAAACTCAAAACTCAAAATTCTCTAAAGCGTCTCGGCTTATGGCACTTCGCCGGCGCAATGATGTACGTGCTGCACGAGGTGCTGGGCTTGCCAGAGGAGAAGATGATTGCGCAGATGGACAAGAAGCGCGGAGAGATGCTACTCAACGACATCCTATGCGGCGGCAACTTCGGACATCACGACGAACGCCATGCCTGGGGCCGCGACACCTACGACGGCAACGGCTTCAAGCATGGCGCTCTTGGACACAATCTGCTGCGACTGCATCGCGACCTGCGACTGCTAAAATACTATCCGTCGGAGGCGCTGAGCGAGCCGATATTCAGGCTGTGGCATTATTACTGGCGCTGGAAGATGAAAAAGTCTAAACCTTAAAATAATCCTGCAACTCGACAACAGCCTCAGCATCGTGGTTGTCGAGGTCTTTTATTATCACGCCGTGCTCAAGCAGCGCGATGCGTGTAGATATCTCCGTGGTGTGCTGCAGGTTGTGGCTCGACACAATAACCGTTGCACCCGTCTCCTTATTGTATTCAACAAGAATCTTCTTCAGCATATTCTGGCTGCGCGGGTCGAGGAAGTTGAACGGTTCGTCGAGAATAACCAGTTCGGGACGATTGAGCAGCGCCGCTATGATGCCCACCTTGTGGCGATTGCCCGCAGAGAAATCGCGTATGTACTTCTTCTGGTTGAGTATCTCGCCGCCCATCAAAGGCTCGAAGTATACAAGGCGTTCCGCAATCTGCTCCTTCGTCATGCCCGACACACGACCAATGAAGTCGAAATACTCCTCAGCCGTGAGGAAGTCGATGAGGAAACCATCGTCGATGTACGCACCGGTATACGCTTTCCAGTCTTCGCTCTGCGCCGGATTGATTGGAGAGCCCCCTCCAACTCCCCCGTCGGGGGAGAGCGTGAGGCTGCTTGGAACAAGTTCAACGCCATCCGCAGACGGATGCATAGTAACAACACCCTCGTCCGCCTTCAGAAGGTCGAGCATAAGGCGGAAAAGCGTAGTCTTGCCGGCACCGTTGTTGCCCACAAGACCAAGAATATCACCGTTGTTGATGGTGAAACTTTTAATGTCCACGGCAGTGTTCGTGCCGAAATGTTTCTCAAGATTACTGAGTTCTATTTTCATATACTTCTAATTATTTACATTCTAACTCTTGCTTCAAGAACTTCGCCGTGTAGCTTTCTTTGCATTCAGCTACTTCCTCCGGCGTTCCCTTTGCGAGCAAGCGTCCGCCACCGCGTCCACCTTCAGGTCCCATGTCGATGATATAGTCGGCGAGCTTTATCACGTCGAGGTTATGCTCGATGATAATCACCGTGTTGCCACGGTCGACCAGTTTCTCTATCACCTCCATCAGAATCTTTATGTCCTCGAAGTGCAGACCCGTTGTCGGTTCGTCGAGAATATAGAGCGTCTTGCCGGTGTCGCGCTTGCTGAGTTCGGTAGACAGCTTCACACGCTGACACTCGCCACCCGAGAGTGTCGTCGAAGGCTGACCCAACTTGATGTAACCCAGGCCCACCTCCTTCACGGTTTTTAATTTCTGCAGAATGTTAGGCACGTTCTCAAAGAACTCTACAGCCTGATTGAACGTCATATCAAGTACGTCGGCGATGCTCTTTCCCTTGTAGCGCACCTCAAGCGTCTCACGATTGTAGCGCTTGCCGTGACACTCCTCGCACGGCACGAGCACAT
>ERZ1026874.1452-NODE-1452-length-12672-cov-10.320758_pt1 | contig 12672 bp, 10 predicted proteins | sample MGYA00380167_ERZ1026874 | MGnify/ENA primary metagenome ERZ1026874 (study PRJEB33269, sample SAMEA4719803) | human gut metagenome | biome: human-associated habitat; feature: organic feature; material: feces | place: Cameroon | collected 2013-10 ...
TTTCTCGCCATGGCAAAGTTCAAGCAAGCTTGCTTTGCTCATGACTTATCGAAAATGTTCCAAATATTCACTGCTGTACATAATTCAATATTTAAGTTCAGTAGCGAAGATATTTCTTACTAATTTAAGCCCTAATTTGAGTGCTTACATAAGTATTATCTATAGGTAATATCAATTAATGATTATAATAAGCCATATGGTTTATAGTTATATCATTTTCCAACAAATCAACAAAACGCATAATATTATCTTTATGATTTTGTATAGTTTGATGTGTAAGAGTTGGACTGGCATCTTCATGTATAACATTATTTCTTATTGAAAATAGAGAATTCATAATCTGCAATAAATTATGGATTGGCGCAGATGTTATAAATGTCTTTAAACCATGTCGCTCAAATAAAGCTTCTATCTCTTTTTGTCCATGTTTTCCCAACGAGAACTTTGTTGATGGTCGAATACTTGAAAAAGTTGAAATAGATTCACCACTATTTATAAGCAACTTAGATACCATCGATAAATATTGATTTTTCTTAGTACGATTATTTGTTTCTCGAACCATATCTACAGCCGTGTCAATATATTTATTTTTAAGTTCTGTAGAAATAGTGGCATTAGTATGACCTGCTAAAACCAGACGTGAATGTTCATCAATAAATTCTTCAAGGAATACCTCAAACTTAGTTGACAACAACACAACAGAAGCCTTAATAAACATTTGATATCGTTTTATATCTTCTGTATTATTAGACGCATAATCTAATAGCATGTCAACTTCAACTATATTATTACGGATTTGATCTATGCTATCCATAATCAATTTGTTGCTAAAATTCTATCTACTTCATCACACCATGTTGATAACCTGTATGTAATAACCTTAGTATCAGAAGTTCCAATCTTAATACTATTTTTAAATTCAACAACATTATTCATTAATTCTAAAAATCGTTGATTGATAACTTCTTTCTTTGATAACAAATCGTCAAATGAGTGCTGTGTGCATGAAAGCATTATAACATCCATGATTGCACGATTAATCGTTTTTTCGCTTGTACCATCTAAGTCTCTACGTTTAAATGCATTTTCGCCATACACACTTACAACTTTATTAACTGTTTCATTAAACAATGAGAACCAGGATGCTAAAACTTCCTTTGAAAGTTCTTTATTTCCATTCATAAACAAGTTTAGGAAAGACTTCATTCGACCTTTATATTCATTAAGAACTTTAGAAGTTCTATCCCAATTCTTCCATATTGCCAAGAATCTTAAAACCATTTCACAATCCATCATTCGCTTATGTGGTTCTTTTAGCCCTAATAGCTGTTGCCAAGATTCATTTCTTACCATTTCTTTCAACAGTTTATTAAGACTTCCCCTATATAGACAATTACGCAACTCCTGTTCTGTTAAATGCACGCTACCTGTATTCAAACGCATAAAAACATCATATTTTATCTCTTCGTTTGAATCATGTGTTATCATAATAACACGCAGCAAGCCATTCTTTAGCATTCTGAGTGCTTTTGGGTTAAGAGTATTTATATCACACTTATTTAAATCTGACAATATCTCTAATCCACTAAGCTTAAATTTTCCGCCAAAGAATCTTTTTAGAGAATTAAGTCTTTGAAGACCATCTATAACAACCCATGTATCATCTTCTTCCTGAGACACATAAATAACAGGTATTGGCACATTCAAAATGATAGATTCTATGAGCATTGAGGCTTTTTTATTATCCCAAACGTAATTACGCTGATATTCAGGATTCAGCCTAATCTCTTTCTCCTCTATCATCCTCACGATATCATAAACACTTTTATCGTAAGCTTGGGTTGTTATCTTACGAACTTCCTTTGGTATTTCATAAGGAACTTTTGAGTCTCCATCATAATCATCATCAAAGGTAAACTCGTTATTGTCACATAGAGTGTCTTTAAAATCATTGTCCATAACGAATGTATTTAAATGTGTTAGTATTATTTAATGGTACTACATGTATCTATTATCTTTCATTTAGAAGCTTCTACCACTTAATAAGTGTTAGTTCTCAATTTAGGGCATAACCCTTTGTATAGACACTTTTACAAGTGCCTACATATTGAGATGTTAAAAATTTTACTTGTTTATTAACTATTTCATACATTTTACACATATGTGATTTTCGGCTGCATTCGGCATAGCTCAAACAAGTTTGGCTCTGCTCTCGTTGGCACGAAAATTCTTCGCTCGACAATGCCAATTAGGAATTTTGAGTTTTGAATGTTGAGTGTTGAGTTATTCGCTGCTACGCATGCGATTGAGAGTTGGTCAATTGTGAATTGATTGTCTTTGAACATGAATTGTCATTAATTGGCTATGAATTTTGTCACGAATTATAAGGTTGTGATTCATTAGCTCTTCACTAATTGTCTCCAGCGATTTAACAAATCAAAGCCTTCTTCCATCTCCTTCTTGGTATAGAAAGCACTTAGATGATAACGGGTATTATCATTTTCATTATCTGTTAAATAGAACTCAAAATCACCTACAGAAAAACCTGCTTTATTCAATTCATCGTTTGTCAATCCTACCCTTTTCAAGTAATTATTATACTCTAAACTCATCGGTAACAAATCTTTCCGAATATTGTTCATTAGACAATATCGTTCCATCATCTTCTTCATCTTAGGGTGAAAGAAACCATTATAATAGAGCATTACCAATTCATATCTCGATAAAGTAGCCCTGACAAAGGTTGCATATTGGTATTGTTTTTCCTTACCTAACCACTCATTCAAGGAGATAAACTTTAATATTGAATAAAGATGTCTAAAGTAATGATCAAACATTGTTGTTGTCATATAATCATCAAAATAAGCCTTGCCTCTTAATTTGATAACTTCGCTAAGACCAAAAGCTGATGTGTCATAGGGAAAGATATGATTTGCTAATTTATGTTCACATAGTTTGAAAACATAGTAAAATAAGTTCCTTCCTCGGTATTCATCCTTTGTCAAAATTTCCTTTGAAATTCTACCTGGCCCATTGGGATCATCTTGTTTTATCCATTCTGTATGCGAATCTGCAGCATATAAGTCATTGACAATACTTTGTTGAACTTCGAGCATCTTGAAAAAAGTATTCTCGAAGCGCTCTATCTTCATCGTCTCGTTTTGCTGGTTAAATTCTTCTGTCTGATTCTGCATTTCTCGGTTTGTCTGTTCTATAGCTTGTCTTTGATACTCCAAATCCTTATGTTGCTGTCTGATAGTAATTATCAAACCAACAAAAGCCAACCCAGAAAACAATGCATTGGCAGCACCAAACAAATCACCGAATTGTCCACGTACATCCCAACCATCTATACAAAGACAGATAAGTACAAATGAGGCCAACCATACCGCACAAATAACACAACCTGCGCATATGAAAAGTTTCCATTCTTTAGTCATAAAGATAGATGTTAGTTGATTTCTCCTGAAAGTATTTCTTTATAAATCTTTCTTGAATTATTCCAGAACTCAGAACGTATCTGTAAGTTTCGTTTTACGGGTAATGGACATGTTGTTAATTTGACATCGGTTCCTTCAGATACAGATGCATAAGAGTTTACGATTGAAACCTCAAATATCTTAGGACTTCCCTTAAACTCTGCACGAATGTGAATAGTTTCAGGTGCGGTAGTGTTCTGAAATGCCAAGGTCATGGCAGCAAAGACACAACCTTCTTCTTCGAACTTCCTAACAAAAGCATCGTCTCGAAGATGACCACCTTCAAGTATAGCCTGACGAATACCTGTCAATGTTGCCTGTGGTATCTGTTCGTCATTTTCTTCTTCTGTTATTTCATCACGTCCTCTACGAAATGTCAAGGCTACAACATCACAGAAACGCCACTCATCTGACAAACCTCTTTTTATGACTTCATCAAAGAATAGAATGGTTTGTTTGTCTCTCAAGTTGTCAAAGTTCAAAACATGTATAGTAGTTCTGTCTTTATTGAGTAGCTGCGAAAATAACCGTTGCACTTCCTTTCCATCATTTGTACGTGTGCCATCTACCTCTACTTGCCACTCTCCTGTTTCTTTTTCAAACATATGAAACTCGCAGTGACTTTCTTCTTTATCCATAAACTGTATTCTACCAGGACGACGAATCTCATAATCCAACCGTCCCTTAAACATTTCCTTTCCATCTGCTCGAACTTCTTTCGTCAGAAATCCAAGTTTATACCCTTTGGAACAAAGCACCTTATCGTCATCTCTTGCCTTTTCATAAACATTCGTGATTGAAAAATCATTTAAGGTTGAAGTCACAGTAAAACCTGACAAAGAATTTTTATTGGAACATTGATTGGCGTTTCTTCGTAAATCATCAATTGCCACTGCATCAAAAATACAGTTAGACAGTATGTTGCTAACATCTTCAGTAGAAGCATTGATTGCAAAAATGCCACGTTCTTGCATAAAGGTGTTTAATGTGCGACGTTTGATAAAATTCTCACATACTTCCTTTATCTCATATCTTTCTGGATAAACTATATCTTTCATTCTTATTCAGCGTTTACGATAAAACTTGGTATATTGTTATTAGCTGTCATTCGCTTTATCGAAATCTTAAATTTGTTGAAGATTTTTTCTTTTATGTCATTTTCTATTTTACGAAATTCATCATCTGCATTATATACATAAAGCAAGATATCTTTCGTGCAATCCCATCCTATAGTTTTGGAGTATGCAGACTTAAGCATTTCAAAACTATTATAGTTTAGATCTCCAAAATAGAAGATATATGACAGGGTCTTTTCTTTTCCGTCTTCTTTGACTTGCTGTTCCGCAAATATCACATCCGAGAACATATACTCTATAGTTAATGTTGAAGATTTATATACAGGCTCCTCATTATTGAAACGAGGAGAATAGGTAAATTTAAAATCACCATTGCTCTTTATAGAGTTTATTTCGGTTTGAAGTGAAAAGAGTTTCATGAAACTGGTGTTGTCCATCACATAAATCTTGTTAAAACCGGCTTTTCTCGCTCTTGTCGAAATGCTGATTTGTGACAAATATTCCTTGAATTTTGGACGTAAATCCTTATAATTGTCTGTATCCGAAAACCAAATTGCAATAATTCCTGTATCAGCTATTGTACAATTATTAGTAGAAGGAAACGTGTCGTAGAATTTATCAGAATTACGTAATTTCAACATTTTTTTATCCAACCTTGTCAGCCAGTCTTGCAACAATGTCTTGTTAAAGCTTGTGGTCTGGTATCTTTTAGCTTCCAGAATGGCTAACTGAGGTTTATTCTTCAATGGCGTTTTAAAGGAAACAACAGTATCTATTCCCATTTTCTTTCCATCCTCTCCTATTACATCCATATCATAATCTCCAATACGTTGCCATCCTAAGAGATGGAACAAATTGAAGATTTCATGATTCCAAACGTCTCCATTATAGTGTTGATCTTCCATTATAAATTCTTTTTTAATTGGTTGATAATCTGCCAATAATAATTCTCATCACATTTTATGGTAAATGAGTTCTGAGAAGCTATAGACAAAACAAAATCTGGATATATCTCAGACTTAACTAAAAATGTTATTTTATTGATGCTGTCTGAATATTTTAACAACAATTCCTCTCCTACAGAACTGTCCTCAATATGGACAGAATATCTTCCGATTGCACCTTCTTGACATCTGTACCTTTTAATAGATAAATCCATTATATAAGGGGTCATACCTTGACATTGAATTTTATTAAGCATATTTACGGCTGTCATTTCTATATTCTGGAAAGATATCTTTTTCTCAAAACATTCTCTTAATAGGGTTTTTGCTCTACTAAACTTAGTTGAAGAAGAAGTAGAAAATATCAAACCATACTCAATATCAACTGCAATTTCAAAATCTCCATAGATGTTAACAACTTGTTGCTCAAACATCCCTTCTTTCTCATTATAGCTACGTATATAAGAAGGAGTGCGAAGCAAGATCGTAGCAAACACCATATTGTCTTCTATCGTTATATTAGTAAAGCCAAGTCCTTTTCTATCATTATACATCTTTTGATGCATTTTTTCAACGACTTGTCTAATAGAAGGAAAGCCATCTATTTCAACTTTATTGAATATTAGTGTTTCTTTTTTGTCCATAGTTAGTTCTACTTGTCATCAACAACGTAAATTCACAGTTTATGGAATAATCCTTTGAGGGAGTCCATTCTATATTTCTTCTTTTATAACAACTACATTATCTGCATATAATAGTTCTTTACCATTCTTGGATCTTCTCTTTATGACAAACTTGACTTTAGTATTCGGTAGTAGTTTGCGTATTTCGCCTTTGTAGTTACGAGAATCAAAATAAACATTTTCAGTAAAATAGATTGTTTTGATAAAACCAAACCATTGGGTTTTATCAAAATGTACAATCAAGATATAGCCTTCCATAAAGTCTGGCTGGTTATTTATAATAGGTACTTCTATTTCTTTTTTGTCTATTAAAGACTTACGTGCTAAGTCCAACATCATTGAGGTGAAATCTTTTCGATCTTTAATACCATATCGGCTATTACCATGAGAAACCCACAAATCCATAGATTTTTGGAAAACTTTAACTACATTATCAATAACCTCAGAAACTGTTTTGGAAAGCAGTAATTTTTCTACTTCCAAACAATAAGCATCAATTTTTCTTGCGTTAGAACAATCTGTAATAGGGTATTTGCCAACGCCATACAAAAAAAGTAAGTAAAGATGAGCTTTATATGTCTTAAGTGTTGATTCTATTATGCCATTTTTAAACCATTCTTCAAATTTGTACCATATCATTGCACACAAAAAATATGGAGATTTCGCATGCCTCTTGTTATATATTTTTCGTTTGTCATTATCCTCACCTGCATATAATTCCAAAAGCTTTGCTTCATGTCTATGTGCCTCATGTGGAGAGCTAAGGAATGTCGCAACAAAAACTTGAGTAATAATCCTCAGATTGACAATTTGATTCTTATTTATTGTGGGCAATGCGGAATACTGCTTACTTCTACGCTCATAATATAAGGTAAAGTCTTTTTGCTTTGCTAAGAAGTAATCTTCCAGATCTTGATGAAATGGTTTGGTTGTTTCAAATGCTTCTTCTAATACCTGATTTTGCTTATTTGTTCCTCTTACAATTTTATTAGTTATAGAGATGTCTTCTGTACATATTAACTTTATTAGAACTTGTATCTTTGAAAGTGTCTCATTTTCTTTGAATCTGAAAATAGAATTACAAGTTTGACATCCATTAACAACCTGTGGGTTATTAATACAAACAAGTTTGTCACGTATTTGAATAAAGTCAGAACAAACGATTGTGATACCATTATTACACATAAGAAACATTTCGGGTTCACCGATGATTGTTTGCTCTATTTCACTATTTACGCCACCCCTGTTTCCCAGATAATCTCTAACATTGTCGTTAAAAAGAGAGCGACGGATAGTACCATCTTCCTTTTCCAACAGCTTTAACAGTTCTCGCGCTTCGCACGTGAAAGCATATGCTTTCTTTATCTTACAATTTTCGTTGACTGTTAATGGAATTATATCACGAGTGTTAAGCTCTACAGAAAAATCATTTTCTAGTTCTTTACATATCTGGACCAGATGTTTTCCATCTATAACATCTATATGTATATTTTCTAAACAGTCTGGACATCCTGATAGATTATCTTTCATAATCTGTTTAAGTCCTGATATATGTCCTTCATCTGGAGTTGTACCAGCAAAAACATAATAGACCGACAAGGATGGATTTGAATCTATCTTTCTAATAACATTCTTATCTGAAAAAATAAAGTCTTTGAGTTGTCGTATTTTTTTGACTGCATCATTCTCTGGTAGATTAGGCTTTGAAAAAAAATTTTGAACACCAATGCCAAATGTGTTAAATTCATTATTATCAAAGTTTGTTTGTTCTTTAGATTGAATAATAACGAACTCTACATCAATCTTTTTTGAAACCCCAACAATTTGTAATATGTCCTCTTCTGATGAAACAATCTGTCCATTTATTTTTATACCTATTCCATCTAACTTTGCATCATTAGCTCCACCAACACAACAGCAATCCAACAACTCTGGTTTTCCAATAAAGGCACTAGGATCGTCCATACTTAGTATTGTATAGTTTACAAAACGTTCAAAAGCTTTTGCCTCTTCAAGGACAGTATCTGTATTGTTTATATTCCATGATTCTAAGAATCTGTTGAAATGACTCTTTAATATTAAATCCTTAATCATAGTATGTTATTGTTTTAAGTTCTTACTAAAATATTATGCTAACTATACATCAGGCAATTCTTCTATATGTTTTGCAAGATGATTATATAGATACGGTATAGCCATTAAAAGAAACTGTATGATTTTATTCCATTGTACATCAGACATCTGATCTATTGTTGCCTCAGTTCTCTGATAATGTACTATTGTGTTTCTTAATGTATATATATACTTAGCTATTTTTCCTGCATTTTCCTTTTCCTCGTCTTTTAGAACATTCAATATGTTATCAGGAAGCAAGTTGTAAAGAGAAACTATATTTTTATCTTCATGGTGCTCTGTACTATACACACACTTCATATTTTTGTATAATTCTTGAAGTCCTAAAGAACTCTTCATTGAAGACTTAAACTCATCAACCCAAGCCAGCATAAACAAACGCTCATGGCATCTGTAAAGATCGATAAAACAGAACTTCCATCTATAACTTATTATGCTCCTCAAAATATTGTCTATTGGGATATTGGCATTATCCGTATTGGCAATATCTAAATAAGCATTTATTGTATTTTTATCAAATGGAAGAGATAGTAAAGACAAAGACTTACAGAGCATTTCCAAACATAATTGACGTATATAAGACTCTTTCATAGTAACATCATCGGGAACTACATCGTCTACAATATAACCAATCATACTTGGAAAATAGTTTATAACAGACTCAAAAGAAACATCTGTAACATCTACTTCTGTAAAAACATTCATCAATAATTCATTATCGTTAGCTTTTTCTAATGGAAATATTTTGTTTCTGACAATATGATACAACCATAATTCGTTGGGTATATCACTTGCTTGTAACCCTTCTCTTTCATTTCCATCATAACAAGCTGGAAGTATCATATAAGTATTATTTTGATAATAATACAAAGATGTTATATGACCATATCCAAAGTTAACGGAAACCAAATGGGTAATACCACTATTAATAGCAGTAAACTCGTCCTCTGTAACAAAAAGCCGAATTGATTTATAATCTTGCAGAATTATAGTAGAGTGCTTGGTTAGAAGGGTGAAGAAATCCTCCATCATTTTCTTTACAGAACGTGACATCAATAAGCTCTCCAAACAAGTTCCATATTATCTGCATTGAAACCACTTCTCACCAAAGCTTCAAATCCTACAGTAAAGAAGCGTCTTTGTTCATCACCAATCTTTCTTGTTGATAATCCTTTCAATACATCATTCAATACTCCAAAAGCCAAGAAATCCCCCAATTCTTCGTTATTCATAGCTTCTATTTTGGTACAAAAGGCATTAAAATCATTTGAAATCCTATTTAAATTTTATCTTGCTCATTGATGGGTTTATCTGTTCCAGTACGTCCAAGTATAGACTGTGCTAATGCAACTATAAATCCTATTTTTGCAGGCATCTGGGTAAACAAATCCATACCTGAATATATCTTATCACCTTCTATCTTTTCATCCTTAACTCCATTATATTTCGATATTGCTTTATCAAATAAATATAACATACTCATACATATATAAAATATATTGGAACGTTCGGGGCTACTTGTCATCTTCGTAACATCCAACCGCGTGAAATCATCTGCCAATTTATCAGCAGTGTTTATAATTTCCTTCTTACTTGAAAAAGCCAAGAATAATTCGACAATACTATTAGCTGTATATTCTCCACCATTTCGTCTTCTTGCATTATCATTTTTCCTATTAATAATAATGCCTTGTACAGCATGCTCACATTCCTCTACAAGTGGTTTATATACAACTTCCATTTGGCGTTTAACATCCCATGGTGTTTGTCCTGTATTCAAAACCAGCATTCTATATATCAAGCTGATCGCATTAGGAGTTATCCATATTTCCAAACGCAGAGGATTTTCACCGATTGCTGTATTCTCTTCACTAGCCAAACGTAATGCTTCGGAACGTTGCATACCATCTATTACTGTGGCTTGTGAAATATGATTGTTAAGTATCTCTTCAATATTATCAGAATTTAAATCGCCTTTAATGTTATCATCTGTAAATCCTAAAACTATTGGTGGTATCACAGCTCCTTGTTGTAAATCATCAACTAGGCGCTTACGAATCATGTTTGCAGACCTTGTCTTCATAACAGGTCTTTGGTCTTCCAGTTTATTAGGAAGACCATATTCAACAAACCAACCTAAATACTCAGCAATTGTTACTACCGTTGATATTGAATAGCCATTAACTCGCAAGTCTTTTAATACATTTATATTATTGAATTTCATATTATTCATTTATATGTTAGTACTCAATTTAGGGCATAGCCCTTTGTATAGGCACTTTTGCAAGTGGCTATATATTGAGTTTGTTTCACTTGTTTATTAAGTATTTCATACATTTTCTTCGCTCGACAATGCCTAATTTGAGTGTTGAGTTTTGAATGTTTAATGTTGAGTTGTTCGCTACTACGCATGCGATTGAGAGTAGTTCAATTTTGAATTGCCTTTATTCTTTATCGAAAATGTTCCAAATCTTCATTCTATGTTTTAAATTCAGCAGCGAAGTTACTTCTTTCTAATTTAAGCCCTAATTTGAGTGCTTACGGATGTAACCGCCATCCGGTGCTCGGAACCGCTACGCTCTAAGGTTGGCGGACCATCAAAGGTCTCGCCACGTTATACGGGATGGGACCGTATGGAATGGTGATACATAATTTTTATATAAATACCAAACTGCAGCACTTTATTTACTACCAGGTACTTTATATGCCAAACTTTCCCAATCGTCATAATGCATCAAATAGGCTTTATCACCCTCATTATTCCATATGTGATTGTTGACTCCCCAATATAACTTATGGGTTGTGGTACCACTAGTATTGGAATGAGTTCCATACACACCTGTCTTAGTATAAAGCCAAATAAAATCTCCTTCTTCCACAACTAATTTTGGAAAAACGAAAAGGTGACGATGCTTATTGGACACGATTCCACTCTCATCATAAGTAGTATCAAACAAAATATAGCTATTGATATTACATTTTGAAAGAGCCTTTATAACAACACGTTCGTCATCGGTCTGAGCATCTTTAATTTTAATCAATTTCAGTTCCATCGTTCTTATCCTCCTCTTGTTGATTTGAATTTGAAAATAAAGAATCTATGTATTGATCCAAACCTTCTAATGCAGAAGTTATATTCCTTTCTGACAGTTGATTTGATATTTTAGATTTAACAGAAGAATTTATAGATGAAAATGTTACTTCAGTAAATGAATCTTTGCCTGTATTATAGTCCAACAACCCAAAAGAAGACAAGATTACTAAACAAGCAAACAAATACATACCAAAGCTATCCTCTCTTTTGCCGGCATTTATTACAAGTGCCAAGTCCTTTAGATTAACAACTGGTGGATTTATCTTATTTTCTTCGACTTTCTCGCAATATTTGACAATCATATACAATAAAGAGATACTTGCATTAGAAGTAGAAGAGAGGAAATTGTCTATCAGCGCTTCAGAAATATCACCTGATTCATTCTGAGTTCCTTCTTTTCTTCCAACAAAACTTTCATTTATAGCTTTCAGCGTGTTTTGTTGATGCAGTTTTAACTGATCAGATATATGATGCTCAATTTCAGCAATTTTTGAATCAATAGCATCATTCAACTTTTCTAGATTTTTATTATTGGTTTCAGATGCTTCATTTAAGTCTGCCGTCGATTTTTGCATTTTATCTATTGTCTCTTCGACTGCCTGTTTAACATCTTTCGGAATACTTCCTAAACCAACTAAACTATCACGCAGTTTATTCATAGACTCACCCGAAAGCACTGTCATAAAAATAGCCAGTACAGATAATATCAAAGACGACAACGTAGAGGCAAATGATATATTATTCATAATGTTTTGAGCATCAGCATTACTCATAACAATAAAAGTAATAAGTTCGACTATCACAAATGCGGAAATTCCACAAATATACCACATGTGAATGCTCTTGCTCATACCATTAGTTGGCTTATTCTTCACTCCAATATAGAACAAAGAAACTATTGCCAACAATATGGCCAACAACTTCATAAAATCAGTATTAAAAAATTCTACCATAAATTCTATGTCAAATCAATATAACAAAATATAATAAGACCCAAATAAAACGACACAACCATCATAAAGAGTATTGGGAATCTATAAAACACCATATTCTTCACAATATGTATTCGTTATATGGTTAGTGCTCAATTTAGGGCATAACCCTTTGTATAGGCACTATTGCAAGTCTCTATATATTGAGTTGTTAAAAATGTCACTTGTTTATTAAGTATTTCATACATTTTACACATATGTGATTTTCGGCTGCATTCGGCATAGCTCAAACAAGTTTGGCTCTGCACTCGTTGGCACGAAAATTCTTCGC
>ERZ1026874.1455-NODE-1455-length-12655-cov-16.075873_pt1 | contig 12655 bp, 10 predicted proteins | sample MGYA00380167_ERZ1026874 | MGnify/ENA primary metagenome ERZ1026874 (study PRJEB33269, sample SAMEA4719803) | human gut metagenome | biome: human-associated habitat; feature: organic feature; material: feces | place: Cameroon | collected 2013-10 ...
ACGGCGGCTTCCGCCCTGCGCCGGAGCGCACCCAGGGCACCTACTCCAAGTACAACTCCATCGATGACAAGATCGATGACTTCTTCTATTACACTACCTACATCAAGTACGGCATCGGCCGCACCACCTACGATGCCGCCCAGGAGATCCGCAACGAGGAGATCACCCTGGACGAGGGCAAGGCGCTGTGCAAAAAGTTTGATGGTGAGTACCCGGACCGCTTTGAGAAGGAGATCTTCCAGTATTTGTCGCTGGACCGCCAGCATTTCCCCTGGGCCAGCCAGCTGTTTGAGCAGCCCAAGATGGACCGCGAATACTTTATGCACCTGGCCGACCGGTTCCGCTCGCCCCATTTGTGGAAGTGGGAGGACAACATGTGGAAGCTGCGCTACACCCCCTATGAGGGTGACAGCGAGGTGCTGTGGGGCGACCCGCGCGGCACCCACCACGAGATTTGAGTTGAGGCAAACATTATGGGTAAAAAAATACGCCTGATCGCCCGATTGGATGTGAAGGACACCAACCTGGTCAAGGGCATCCAGCTGGAGGGGCTGCGAAAACTGGGCGACCCCAACCAGTTCGCCAAAGAATATTACGAGCAGGGCATCGATGAACTGCTCTACATCGACATCGTGGCCAGCCTTTACAACCGCAATAATTTGAGCGACATCGTGCGCAAAACCGTCGATGATGTGTACATCCCGGTCTGTGTCGGCGGCGGCCTGCGCAGCGTCGAGGACGTGCGCCACATTCTGGCTATGGGTGCGGATAAGGTCGCCATCAATACAGCGGCCATCAAGCGGCCGGAGCTGATTACAGAAGTGGCCGAGGCGTTTGGCAGCCAGTGCATGGTGCTGTCCATCCAGGCCAAGCGCAGCCGCACCTGGCCCGGCAAGTGGGAGGCCTACTATGACAACGGCCGTGCGCACTCCGGCTACGATGTGGTGGAGTGGGCCAAGCGCGGCGAAGCGCTGGGCGCGGGCGAAATTTTGCTGATGAGTGTGGACAACGAGGGCTTGCAGCGAGGCATGGATCTGGAACTGATCGAGGCCGTGACCAAGGCTGTCAACATACCGGTGATCTGCGGCGGCGGCGTGGGCTGCGGTGATGACATCGTGGACGGTGCCAACGCCGGGGCGGATGCCGTGGCCTGCGCGGCGGTGCTGCACTACAAAAAAGAGACGGTGGCGGAACTGAAAGAGGACATCCGCGCCGGGGGAGTGGAGGTGCGCCGCGTATGAAAAAGGTGACGATCATCGACTATGGCCTGTCGAACCTGTTGAGCGTGCAACACGCCTTTGCCCATTTTGGCGCCGAAACCCTGGTGACCGGCAAGGCCGAGGATGTGCTGGCCGCCGATGCGCTGGTATTGCCCGGCGTGGGTGCGTTCAAGGACGGCATGGCCGGGCTGGAAAAGCTGGGGCTGATCGAGCCGATCCGTCAGAAAGCCGCCGCCGGTACGCCGCTGCTGGGCATCTGCCTTGGCATGCAGATGCTGTTTGACGAATCCGAGGAATTCGGCCTGCACAAGGGCCTGGGACTGATCCCGGGGCGGGTGGTGAAGATCCCGTCTACCGATGTGCAGGGACGGCCACAGAAGGTACCCCACATCAGTTGGGACCCGCTGAACCCGACGGGCGGACGCACCGATTTTGCCGGCACCGTGCTGGCCGGGGTAACGCCCGGCGAGGAGTGCTATTTCATCCACAGCTACGAGGCGAAGCCCGCCGATGAGGCCGACCGTTTGGCCGACACCGTGTACGGCGGCCGGGCAGTTTGCGCCGCCGCAGCGCATGGCAGCGTTGTGGGATGCCAGTTTCACCCGGAGAAATCCGGCAAGGTGGGGCTGAAGATCATTGAGGAATATCTGAAGCGCGCGGAAAAGTAAGAGAAAAGTATATAGAGGTACAGTGCAGGGAGAGGCTTCGGTCTCTCCCTTTTGCTTTGGTTGCTTTTTTGCCCCTGATACGGTATAATATATTCTGTATCAATATGTAAAAGGGGAATTGCGCATGTACAGGGATCTGCTGGTGGGGTCTACGGGCTTTGTGGGGGGCAACCTGCGGGCAAAACATACGTTTACCGCAGTGTGCCATAGCAGCGATATTGCCGCCCAGTACGGCACACAGCCGGACCTTTGCGTCTATGCGGGCGTGCCGGCGGCCATGTTTTTGGCCAACGCTGACCCGGAAGCGGACCTGGAAGTTATGCGCACTGCCCGGGAAAACCTGCGCAAAATTGCACCAAAATCTCTGGTGCTTATTTCCAGCATTGCCGTGTTTGCCGACAGCCGCGGCCGCTGTGAGGACGATGCCCCCGGTACCGACGGCCTGCCTGCCTATGGCCGCAATCGCCTGCAGCTGGAACAGTGGGTGCGGGAGGATTTTAACGATGCCCTCATCGTGCGCCTGCCCGCCCTGTACGGCGCGGGTCTTAAGAAAAACTTCCTGTTCGACCTGCACACCATCACCCCGGCTATGCTGAAACCGGAGAAATATGACGAACTGGCGGAAAAATCGCCCCTTGTCAAAACCGGCTACACCCTGGCAGACAACGGCTTTTATAAGTTGAATGGCACCGCCGATAAAGCAGCATTAAAAGAATTTTTCGCGGGCAATGATTTCAACGCTCTGGCGTTCACCGATTCCCGCAGCCGCTACCAGTTCTACAACCTGGGCCGCCTGTGGCAGGACATCGAGGCCGCCCGCGCCGCCGGGCTGACGATGCTGCACCTTTGCACACCGCCCATCTCGGCCGCCGAGGTCTACACCGCCGTGACCGGCAAAGCCGATTGGACCAATGAACTGCCCAAGTCCCCGTTTGACTACGACCTGCGCAGCCGTTATGCCGCTGTTTTGGGCGGCAGCGGGGACTACCTGTGTACCAAAGAAGAAGAACTTGACGATGTTACGCATTTCCTGCGTGAGTGGAGGGATTGAGGATGGCAAACTATCAGCTGGCGATCTCCAACATTGCCTGGCATAAAGAGGATGACGAGGCGGTCTACACCGCCATGCAGCAGGCCGGTTTTACCGGACTGGAGATCGCGCCGACCCGCATCTTCCCGGAGATGCCCTACGAAAACCTGACCAGCGCGCTGCTGTTTGGCGGGTATCTCAAAAACCAGTGGGGCTTCTCGGTGCCCAGCATGCAAAGCATCTGGTACGGCCAGACCGGCAACATTTTTAACCCGGCGGACGCCGAGCACTTGCTGGATTATACCGCCGAGGCATTCCAGTTTGCCCACAGCCTGAACTGCCCGTCGCTGGTGTTCGGCTGTCCCAAAAACCGCATGCGCGCCCTGGGTGACAGCGATGCCGCCGCCGAAGCCTTCTTTATGCAGGCGGGCAACCTGGCTGCGCGGTATGGCGTGCGCCTGGCCATCGAGGCTAACCCCCCGATGTATACCAACTACTTAAACGGCACCGCCGAGGCGTTCAGCCTTGTCAAGCGGCTGGATAACCCCGGCCTGGCCGTCAACCTGGACCTGTCCACCATGCTGGCCCAGGGGGAAAAGCTGCAGAATTTTGTGGATGACCTAAAGTACGTCAGCCATGTGCATATCAGCGAACCGGGCCTGGCCCCCATCCGGAAACGCCCCGAGCATAAAGAACTGGCCCTGCTGCTGGGCGCGGTGGGCTACCGGGGCTTTGTTTCGGTGGAGATGGCCCGCACCGACCTGGATACCGTAAAGCGGACGCTGGACTATGTGGCGGAGGTGTTCCAATGATCGAATATGAACGCAAAGCGTTGCAGGGCGTGCCTGATTACCGCGCCGCCGAGCTGCTGCCCAAGCGCAGTGAATACTGCCTGCTGATCCCCGTTATCAACGAGGGGGCGCGCATTTTGACCGAGCTGGGCCGCGCCCAGACCGCCGGGGTGGACACCCTGTGCGACATTGTCATCTGCGACGGCGGCTCCACCGACGGCAGCATGAAGCTGGACACCCTGCAGCTGTACGGCGTCAACACGCTGCTGACCAAGACCGGCCCCGGCAAGCAGGGGGCACAGCTGCGCATGGGCATCTACTTTGCCCTGAACCGCGGCTACAAGGGCGTGCTGACCATCGATGGCAATAACAAGGATTCCATCGAGGATGTGCATAAATTCATCGAGAAATTGCAGGCGGGCTATGACTTTGTGCAGGGCAGCCGCTTCATCCGCGGCGGCCACGCCGTCAACACCCCGCCGGTGCGCTACGCCGCCGTGCGGCTGGTGCATGCGCCGCTCATCAGCCTGGGGGCGCACCAGTGGTTCACCGATACCACCAACGCCTACCGCGCCTACAGCCGCGAGTACCTGACCCACCCCGACGTGCGCCCCCAGCGGGACGTGTTTATGGGGTACGAGCTGCTGGCATATCTGAGCATCCGCGCCACGCAGTTGGGCATGAAGGCCTGCGAGGTCCCCGTGACCCGTGCCTACCCCGCCACCGGCAAGACCCCCACCAAGATCAGCGGCTTTAAAGGCAACAGCGACCTGATGCAGGTACTGCTGAAAGCCCTGGCGGGAAAATATAACCCGTAAAAGAAAGTAAAGGAAAGCAGAATGACGCAAAGTAAGCGGAAAAAAGTTGGTCGATTGCTGCTCTTGCTGCTGGTATCGATCATTGCAGCATATGTGACGAATTGGCAGGCTGTACAATCGGATGGGCTGTGGGATTTCCATTCTGAAGAGCTTGTCTGGGGACGTGCGGCAAATGCAATTGAAAACGGATTCTGGGCAGATGGTGCTTTGCTGGGGGCGGCATGGGACGCGAACCAGCAAGTGCTGAATGTACAGGACGTTGCGGACGGAACGCAAAGCATCATATCTTATGTCTGGTATGGCCGGCAAAGCGGTTTGCAGGGCTCCATTGTTGCAGCAATTGTTATGCTGGCTTGCAAAGTTGGCATTCCGTTTGCTACAACACAAAGACTGCTGTGGGTCATAACGGCAGGCCTTATGGTGTTTATGCTGGTGCTGCTTGCGGGCTGGTTCAAACGAGAGTGGGGAAATGCAGCGGCAGCAGGAGTACTGTCGTGCCTTGTGTTTTGTGCATGGATGCAAAAAAGCATGGCCAACATGTATTGGCTGACGTGGATGATGCTGGCCCCCATGATTGTAACAGCCTATTGGGGACACAGCATAAAAACGCAGAAAAGCTGGCCAAAAGGCAGTGGTGAGCTGCTTCTTTTTGCAGTGATTTTTGCCAAGTTTTTGTGTGGCTATGAATTTATTACGACCATTATGCTGGCCAGCGAACTGCCGATTTTGTACTATTTCCTGACGGATAAAACGGTCGAAAAGAAAAAATGGGTATGGACGGCGTTTAAAATTGGCGTTCTGGAATTGGTTGCATTTGCACTTTCCTTTGGCGTATTGGGAGTGCAGAATATGGCTTGCCAGGGCGTAGGATATTGGCAAGCTTTGCAGAATGTAATAGAGGCGGCTAAGTTCCGCACAGGTAGTTTTACAGAGACAAAAGACCTGTCTGCCTACTTGACGGATGAGTCTGTTATTCGAATCGTGCAGGATGCAAATAAATTGGATGTGCTCAAATCCTATCTGACATCGGATGAGATGATTTGGGGCGCATTGGGATTTAAACAGCTGCTGCTTCTTACAATCGTAGCAATTGCAGGGGGAAAGGTGCTCTGCAAAAAAAGTTGGAAATCCGCAGGGACGGAAATTGTCATCTTGCTGTTAAGCACGGTACCAGCGATTTCTTGGTTCTATATAGGCTATGGCCATGCGGTTATACACTGCCATATTGACTATATTCTATGGAACATTCCATTTCTGCCGGTGTGCATGGCATTGCTGTTTAAGAACCTGAATGAAATATACAACGCCTGCAAAATCAGACGAAAGGAGACGGAAGCACAAGTATGACCTACGATAAGATCATCCTTGGCGCGGGCCTGTATGGGCTGTATGCGGCGCAAAAGTGCGGCGCGGCAGGGCAGCGGGTGCTGGTGCTGGAGCGTGACCCCGCGCCCTTTATGCGGGCGACCTACATCAACCAGGCGCGGGTGCATATGGGCTACCACTACCCCCGCAGCTACTCCACGGCCATCAAATCCGCCCATTATTTTGAGCGGTTCTGCCGGGATTATGGCTTTTGCCTGCATACCGAGTTTGACCAGGTCTACGCCACCAGCGCCCATTTTTCCTGGACGAATGCAGCCGAGTTCCGGCAGTTCTGCCGCGCGGCGGGCATCCGCTGCGACGATGTGCCGCCGGAACGGTACTTTAACCACGGCCTGTGTGACGGCGCGTTTTTGACCACCGAATACACCTACGACGCCCAGGTACTCAAGCGCTGGTTTTTGGAGCAGCTGGCCCGGCTGCCCAGCGTGGAAGTGGCTTATAGCCACAAGCCCGACCGCATCGAGAAGGCGGGTAATGTTTGGCGCGTGACGGCGGGGGACATTATCGCCGAAGCGCCCTACCTGCTCAACGCCACCTACGCGGGCGTGAACGATGTGCACGCCATGCTGGGGCTGCCGCCTTTCGGCATTAAGTACGAAAAGTGCGAGATCATTTTGTGCACTGTGGACGAAAGCCTGAAGAACACCGGCATCACCGTGATGGACGGGCCGTTCTTCAGCCTGATGCCCTTTGGCCAGACCGGTCTGCACAGCCTGACCAGCGTGACCTTTACCCCCCACGAGACCAGCTACGACAGCGTGGCGACCTTCCCCTGCCAGCAGGCGTGCGGCGGGGTGTGCAAGCCGGGCGACCTGTACAACTGCAACGAGTGCCCGGCCAAGCCCGCCAGTGCCTGGCCCTACATGAGCCAGCTGGCCCGCAAATATTTAAAAGAGGAATATGGCTTCGCCTACCACAGCAGCCTTTTCAGCATGAAACCGATCTTAAAGGCCAGCGAGGTGGACGACTCCCGCCCCACGGTGGTGCGTGTGATGTGTGACGAGCCGAAGCTGGTCAGCGTGCTGTCCGGCAAGATCAACACAGTCTATGATTTGGACGAGGTGCTGGAACTGTGAGTAGTATCAACAATAAGGAAAAAAACTTTATCTCCGCCGTGGTCTACCTGCATAACGACGGGGCCCGCGCGGTGGAGTTCTGCTGTGCGGTGGCGGCGGAGCTGGACAGCCGCTTCGCCCAGTATGAACTGGTAGTGGTGGACGATGCCTGCACCGATGACACCGTGGAGCGCCTGCGCACCTGGGGCAAAGACCAGGCCGCCCCGCTGACGATTTTGCATATGAGCCTGTACCACGGCCTGGAAAACGCCATGAACGCGGGCCTGGATGCCAGCATCGGCGACTATGTGTACGAGTTTGACTCCACCGAGCTGTGCTACCCGGCAGAGATGATCTTTGACGCGTACCGCACGGCGCTGCAGGGCAGCGACATCGTTTCGGTCTGCCCTAAGGCGACCCGCAGCGGGCTGTTTTACCGCATTTTCAACGCCAATTCCCACAGCAATTACCAGCTGCGCACCGATGCGTTCCGGCTGGTCACCCGGCGGGCCATCAACCGTGTGCATGCCAGCAGCGCCCACCTGCCCTACCGCAAGGCGGCCTATGCGGCCTGCGGCTTAAAAATGACCGACCTGGAATTTAACGGCAGGGTGGGGGCCGGTGCGCCCCACCGCTTCAACCTGGCCATCGACAGCCTGGCACTGTACACCGATGCCGGGTTCAAGGCCAGCGTGGGCATTACCCTGTTTATGCTGGCACTGGCATTGGCGGAACTGGTGTATACGCTGGTCATCTTCGCCACAGGCCACCCGGTGGCGGGCTGGACTACCACCATGTTTGTGATCACCGTGGGCTTTGCCGGGCTGTTTGCCGTGCTGGCCATCGTGGTCAAGTACCTCTCGCTGCTATTGGAATTGACGTTCAAACAGCAAAAATACCTCGTGGAAAGCATCGAGAAGCTGCAAAAGTAAATGGGAGCATCTATGCAGGCATTGCAGAAAAAACAGAAAACCTGGGTCCTGCTGTTGTTGGGGGCCCTGTTGGGGCTGGCGGCGTTTTTGTGTTTGTACGGCATCGCGCCGCTGGACCCCGCCAACGATGCTTGGATCTGGTACGGCTACGACGAGACCGACATCCACCAGCATTACGCCGGGTGGCTGGGGTTCCGCAACAACAGCTGGCAGTTCCCGCTGGCCCAGGCCGATGCCCTGGCCTACCCGGCGGCGGAGGGCGTGAACATCTCCTTTACCGATTCACTGCCCTGGGTGTCGGTGCTGTTCAAGCTGCTTTCGCCGGTGCTGCCCGCGCAGTTCCAGTGGTTCGGGCTGTATGAGCTGGCCGCCTTTATTTTGCAGGGCATGGCCGCGACGCTGGTGCTGGGGCTGTTCCTGTACGATCTGCTGCCGCTTGCGGCGGGCACGGCGCTGTTTGCGTTTTCGCCCATCATGATCGAGCGGGCGTTCCGCCATGTGGCGCTTTCCTCCCATTACATTGTGCTGTTTGCGCTGTATGCCTACCTGCGCGGCCGGCGGGAGCAACGCTGCTTTATGCCGGTGTTCTGGCTGCTGGCGGCACTGGGCGTGGGCATTACGCCCTACTTTTTGCCGATGGCGGCCATCTTTGCGTTGCTGCTGGCGGTGGAAAACGCCCTGCACACCCGCAAACTGCTGGCCCCCTGCGGGCTGTTTTTGGGCACCTGTGCGGCCGGGTATGCGGCGGGCGTGGTGCTGGGTTCGCTGAACAATGGCTACTCCGCCAGCCGGGAAAATTACGGCGTGTTCTCCTTCAATTTAAACGCGCTGTTCAACCCCAGCTCCAAGGGCGGGTACACCTGGTCCCGGATTCTGCCCGCCCGGCCGCAGCTGTACGGGCAGTATGACGGTTTCAATTATCTGGGCTTTGGCATGCTGGCATTGCTGGGCGTGCTGTGCGCGGCAGCGGTGGTGCTGGCTGTGTGCAGCAAGGCAGACCGCGCCGCGCTGGCGGGGCTGCTGCGCCGCAATCTTGTACTTGTTTTGGGCATGGCGTTTATGACGCTGTTCGCCATTACCAATGTCGTCTGCTTTGACGATGTGGAACTGCTGAATATCCCCCTGCCGGAGGGGCTGGTGAAGCTCTGCGGCATCTTCCGCGCCAGCGGGCGGATGTTCTACCCTGTGTACTACGTGCTGATGACCGCCTGCATCGTGGGGCTGGCGCGGCTGCTGCGCCGTGTGGGCAAGGCCACGCTGTATCCGGCGGTGCTGGTGCTGGTGGCGGCTGTGCAGCTGTTTGACCTGAGTGCCATGATCGCTGAAAAGCACACTGCTATGACAGAAACTGCCGCCAAGCCGCAGCCCTGCCCGCAAGAGCTGGTGGACTGCCGCGATAACTACGGCACGCTGATGCTGGCGGATGACATCATCCACGCCCGCAACGTCATCTGCGCGGCATGGCACCCCGGCATGGTCACCAACGGGTACGACGTGAACACCTACACCGGCGCGTGGAACGTGACCATCGACTGGACGGCCCAGACCAGCGCCGCCGTGGACAGCGGCACGCTGGACCCGGATACCCTTTACGTCACCGGCGACGCCGACCGCTTTGCCAGCTGGCAGGCGCAGTACGGCGACAAGGCCGACTATATCACCTGGGATATTGCTGCCACCGGCATCTACGACCGGCGGGACGAATACTACTTTATGGCACCCAAACAATAACGAACCATCGAGGTAAAATGTATGAAGCATCCCCGCCTGCAACTGAACAAGCGCGCTTTCTGGTGTGGCGTGGCCGTGCTGGTTGTGCTGCGCTGCGGTTTGACCAGCTTCCAGCAGGCGTATACCTGGGTGGGCGGCGCACCGTTGGATGACGAGCTGATGTTCCGCGCGGCGCAGGCCATCACGGCGGGGGAGTGGCTGGGGGCCTACGATTACCTGACCCTCTCCAAGGCCATGTTCTTCCCGGTATGGCTGGCGCTGCTGCATGCGCTGCACCTGCCGTATCTGGTCAGCGGGGCGGCGCTGTGGTGCGTAGCTTCGCTGCTGGCGGCCTTTGCCTTTGCGCCGCTGTGGCGTAACGTCGAGCCGGGCCGCGGCCGGGTGCTGACGCTGGGGCTGTTTGGGGCGCTGGCGTTTTTGCCCTCCAGCTGGGCGGCCTATACGCTGCGCGTTTACCGGGACAATATCTTCCCGGCACTGTGCCTTATCTTCTTTGCGGGCATGGCGGGCATGGCCCTGCGGGCCGTTTTTTACACTGCGAAACAAAAGCCGCTGTGGCCCTGGCTGCTGGCGGCGGGCGTGGGGCTGGCTTGTGCCTATCTCGACCGTGAGGACGCGGGGATGTTCCTGCTGCCCTTTGCCGGGGCAGCGACCATCATCGTGCTGGTGGTGCTGGTTGGCAAGCGCCGGTGGCTCTGCTGCGCGGCGCAGGTTATCCCGTATGCCGTGCTGGCGGCGGGGGTGCTGACCTTCTGCGGGCTGAATTACAGCCACTACGGCGTGTTTGCCCTGTCGGATTTTTCCGAAGGCTCCTTTGCCGCCGCTATGGGCGCGATGATGCGGGTGGATACCGACAGCGACGCGCCCTACTTGTCGGTGCCTGCCGATGCCCGCGCCAAAATTTACGAAGCCGTGCCCGAGCTGGAACCCCTGGCTTACTGGCTGGAGGAGGACGCCCAGATGGAGAACGACTTCCGCGACCCTGGCCTGAACGACTACCGCGCGGGCAGCTTCTATTGGGCCATCCGCCGCGCCGCCCAGTTTGAGGGCATCTACGACAGCGCCCAGACCGCCGATGCTTACTGGCAGAATGTGGCCGATAAGATCAACGCCGCCTGTGACGCGGGCACCCTGCCCAGCCGCACCGGCAAGCGGGTTGCCACCAGCCAGCCCATCAAGGCCGAGTACGTGGGCGCGACCCTGGCCGAGACCTGGAAGGGCTTTTGGCATGTGCTGGGCTTTAAGGATTGCCAGCCCTATGAAAACCTACGGTCCATCGGCACCACCGATGATATTGCCGCCTGGTCCGGCTACCTGCACTGCGGTTTCAACAATGCCGCTGTGGCAGGGGAGGACACCCCCTATTACAGCCCCTACCAGAAGGCTGTGTTTGCAGTGATGCAGGCATGGACCGCCGTGTACAGCGTGGTGCTGACGGTCTGCATGCTGTGCGCGGTGCTGTTCCGGTTGATACATCTTTTTGCGAATCTGCGCAAAAAACACACGGCCGAAACGGTGGTGCCGTGGCTGCTGCTGTTCGGCATCTTCGGCATTGCGCTGCTGCGCTGCGCCATGATCGCCTTTGTGGAGGTGTCCAGCTTCGGCATCGGCACCAGCACGATGTATCTGGCTACCGTGCACCCGCTGCTGGCGGTGTACGCGTTTACCGGGCTGTTTTTGTACGGACGGCCCATTGGGAAAAAGAGAAAGGATAACGCATGACGGATCTATTGGTCATCGGCGGCGGCGCCGCGGGCCTGATGGCGGCGGGCGCGGCCTGCGCCAAGGGCCTGACGGTGACAGTGCTGGAGCACAACCCCAAAGGCCCGGGGCAGAAGCTGCTCATCACCGGCAAGGGCCGCTGCAACGTCACCAGCGACAGCGACGTGCGGGAGTTTTTGCCCTACGTGCGGCATAACGGGCGGTTCTTGTATTCCAGCCTGTACGCCTTCCCGCCGGCCTCGGCCATGCAGCTGTTTGAGGAACTGGGCGTGCCGCTGAAGACCGAGCGCGGCCGCCGGGTCTTTCCCCAAAGCGACCGCGCCGCCGATGTGCTGGCGGCTCTGCGGGACTATGCCCGGAATGCAGAATTTGTGCGCGGCAGCGCTAAAAAGCTGTTGTTGGAGGATGGCGTCTGCAAGGGTGCTGTCACCGACCGGGGCGAGACACTGCGGGCAGAGAACACCCTCATTACCACCGGCGGCATCAGCTACCCGGCCACCGGCAGCGACGGCAGCGGCTACAAGCTGGCGCGGCAGGCGGGGCATACCATCGTGACGCCGCAGCCCAGTTTGTGCAGCCTCGTCAGCCCGGACCCGGCCTGCCGCCGCATGATGGGCCTGGCCCTGCGCAACGTGCGGCTGACCCTGCTGTGCGACGGCAAGGAGCTGTTCACCGAGCAGGGCGAAGCGCTGTTTACCCATTTTGGCCTGTCCGGGCCGCTGGTGCTCTCGGCCAGTACCTATATTGAGGATATTGCGAAGCACCGTTATATCTGCGAGTTTGACTTAAAGCCCGCGCTGGATGAAAAGACGCTGTACGACCGCCTGACCCGCGATTTTGCCGAGCAGGGCGCCCACAGCGTCCAGGGCGCACTGGCCAAGCTGCTGCCCAACTCGATGCGGCCGGTGGCGGTGGAAAAGTGGGGCGTCGACCCCGCGACCCGCGCCGCGCAAATTACAAAGGAGCAGAAGCAGGCGCTGGTGCAGCTGTGCAAGCACTGGCAGGTACCGGTCACGGCCCTGGGCGACAAGGAGCACGCCGTGGTCACCGCCGGCGGCGTGGACGTGAAGGAAGTGGACCCCAAGACCATGGCCAGCAAGCTGTGCAGTGGGCTGTACTTTGCCGGTGAGGTGCTGGACGTGGACGCCCGCACCGGCGGGTACAATTTGCAGATTGCCTGGTCCACCGCGCAGGCGGCGGTAAGGGCGATGTGAGGTATGGCGTTATAAAGTTGGCTGTAGGGGCGAACATTGTGTCAAGCGAAACATAGGTAACAGCAGGGAAGAGACATGGGTTACAGTT
>ERZ1026874.1464-NODE-1464-length-12528-cov-5.915417_pt1 | contig 12528 bp, 9 predicted proteins | sample MGYA00380167_ERZ1026874 | MGnify/ENA primary metagenome ERZ1026874 (study PRJEB33269, sample SAMEA4719803) | human gut metagenome | biome: human-associated habitat; feature: organic feature; material: feces | place: Cameroon | collected 2013-10 ...
CCACGTAAGTCATATGCCGTTGATGGAACGCCATTTATAAGGATAAATACATTTTCTCTTGTGGTCTTAGAAGAGCATGTCTCCTATAACGACAGTCAGAGTGCTTATAATCCGACATCAAATGTAATAAGAAAAATCCAAAATAAAGAAAGAATCGGCATGAAAATTGCCATAAGGGACAGATTTTAACTCGATGATGCCGACGAAGTTGTGAAAAGTTAGTGCAAATCGTAGGAGGCTACGGCGTAAAAAGCCGTAGCGGAGGCCGGAGACCTCCGCTACTATTTATGTCGCTGTGAAGAACTTTTACTTCACAATCTTTCTCGACGCTTTCGAGCCGTCGGTGTATGTTATGGTGCGGATGCAGATGCCCTTTGCAGGTGCGCTCAGCTTGCGACCAGAGAGGTCGTAGAAGTCGACGCTCTTTATCTGCTTCACCGTAGCCTCGGTCATATCCACGCCAGTCGGGTCGCCGTTCGGATAGTACTCGGTGATGCCCGAACCGAAGCGCAGGTCGCCGTCAACGTAGACAGCCTCCATGCCAATCTTCTTCTTCACGTCCTTGTAGAAGTAGATGGTGCGGTTGTTCTCGTCGTACTTGTAGAACTCGTACTGGTCGCTGAACGAGTAGGGCACGTCAGTCATCTCGGTCTCCAGATTCCGGTAGTCGTCGGGCGAGAACGTAACCAGCTCGTCGTCGATGTAGAGGTTATAGTAGAGGTGCGACGGGTCGAGATAGTTGAAGTCAGACGAGTAGTAGCTCAGCGTGAACTGCAAGCCGCCGGGGCCTCCCCACGGGTTAGGGTCGTACGGCTGGAAGGCGGTGAGCTTCGGCGGCAGCGGTGCAGCCGGGCGCTTGTCCCATGCGTTGATGAGCGCATAGCGGTAGGTGTCGAAGATGTTAGTGCTGCGGTCGTCGTCCACGCTCTTGTGAATCATCATGATGCCCTTCGTGCTGAGCGCGTTGTTCTCGGCGTCGTAGGTGAAGACGAGCGGGTCTGTGCTGAGGCACGCCTTGTCGAACTCGGTGCCCATCTCGTCCACTCCCTTGCCCATCACAGCCGACGAGGCGTACATGTAGCAAGCCGTTGTGGTGTCGATGCCGATGTACGATGTCGGGGGGAAGGTGACTGTCGTGCCGTCCTTCTTGCCCTTTATCCAGAGGCCCTTGATGTTCGCCGAGAGGTCGCCGAGGTATACGTCGTCGCCGTCGAAGGCGTACTTCACGGGGTAGAGCTGCGACTGTCCTTCTACGTCCATGTAGAGCATCAGTCCGTCCTGCACGGTTGCTGCGTCTGAGGGTGCCGCCGTGTTGTTGTCGAGTTTCACTGCCTTGTATGTTGCCTCGGCGTAGCTTGTCCAGTTGCCGTTGGCGCGGCACATGCCTATCATCTCGTCCTTGGGCATCACCATGATGAGCGAGTCGTTGCGCCATACGTACTTCAGCAGCTGGTTAGCTTCGCCCTCGTTGGGTCGGAAGGTGTTCTTCTCGTCGACGGTTTCGGGGTGCAGGCGGTAGAGATAGCCGTACACCATGTCGCCCGAGAATACGTCCTCCTCGGCGTATATAGGCTGTGGCAGCTGGAAGGCGATGGTGTCGCCCTCTGCGCGGTAGCCCTTTATCCATGTCTTCGTGTAGAGTGAGTTTATCGGGTTTTCGAGATACACGGCGTTGTCGTTGCCGAAGACCAGACGCTGCCAGTCGCCCGTGCTCTTATGCGGAATGCCGTAGTAGTAGACCGACTCGAAGCCGGTTGTCGTGCGGTAGAGGTTGATTGTCTTGCCCTCTGCAGGCTTTGTTATGAGTTGTGTTTCGCTCTGTGCCATTGCTCCAGTGGCGAACATTGCTGCTGTGAGCAGCATGGTGTAGATTTTCTTCATAAGCAAATATCCTTGTTTAGTTACTAAAATGGCTTATATCTGACTGCAAATATAGTAAAATGATATTTATCCTGCAAGAATTATTGCAAAATGTACACTAAAAAAGTTGCTTACGTAACGTATGGGCACAAAAAAAGGGGCTCCGCCGAGTCCCAACCTTTGTTAACCTTAAATCTAATACCATGAAAAACATTGCAAAGGTATTGATTTTGAGGCATATTGCCAAATTTTTGCGTGTGTTTCTTGTGCTTTTGCTATCAAAATACTCGATTTTTTGATATATGTCAATAATGTGTGCGCATTTCAGCGTTATATCGCTTAATATAAAACGAACACGAATAACACTAATTTCACGAATCGAGGGTTTTATAAATTCGTGCGATTTGTGTTATTCGTGTTCGTTATAATATTCAATTTGTGTTATTGATATGTGTGTTTACTTCAGCACAACCTTCTTGCCGTTCACGACATAGACGCCGCTCTTCAGAGCCTTTGCGTTCATGCGCTGTCCGTTGAGGTTGTATACCTTTGCGTCCTCAGGCATGTTGTCGATGGTGATGTTCTGTATGCCGTCAACCACCTCGTCGATAACCGTGAGCTTGTATGAAGCCGAAGTAGCCTTGAAGTCGTTGTTGCCAGCGAACCATACGGTGATTGTTGTCTCGCCCGTGCTGCGCAGAATCACAACGCCGTTGGCAGCCACCTCAGCCACCTCCTCGTTAGAGCTGGTGTATGTGAGCGGAGCCACCTCCGACTCGTTGTAGAGTGTAGCGCCGCTGAAGGTGTTGCCCTCACGCATGTTGGCTGTGTACTCCTCCTGGTCGAACGCGAGCTTAGGTGTGTTGCGGTAGTCGTTCACGATGAGTGTGCACGATGCTGTGGCAGCCTTGTACTCGTCGTTGCCTGCGAACGTAACGTCGATGTTCACGCGACCTGCCTTCTTCAGCGTCACATTGCCCTCTGCGTCTACCTCTGCCACGTCGGTCTTGTTAGAAGAGTATGTCACTGTGAGGTTGTTCGGGTTCTTGAAGCCGAGCTGCTCAGCGGTCATTGTCTTCTTTGCGAGGTCTATCATCAGCATTGTCTCCTCGAAAGCGATGCCAGCCTCTGCCTTCTCCTTCTCTATCACTTTGATAAGGTACGAAGCCTCGGCAGGCAGATAGTCGTCGTTGCCGGCGAACTTGGCTGTGATGGTCACTTCGCCCGGGTTCTGCGAGAGCAGCACCGTGCCGCTACCGGTTACCATGCAGAAGTCTGTGTTGCTGCTTGAGTATTTAACGGGGAGGTTGAGCTCCTCGCCAGCTTCGTTCTTGATGGTCGCCTTGAAGCCGTCGAAGAACTGAGCCTTGTTGGTATAGCAGGTGTAGACGTCCTGCGGGAATGTCATCGTTACGGGCTGCGGGTCCTTCTTTGCGAGCGGAGTCAGCTCGATGCTCTGTATGTAAGCCACCTGACTTGCGCCTGAGAGCTTGAACACGCCGTCGGCGAACGGCACGTCCATGTACATTGTGCCGTTGGCGTCGTCAAATACGGCTACATCTTCTGCATGGTTTGTACATTCGAGTTCGGGCGCATTCTGGTCCTTGTACTTCACGGTGACGCGGTAGCCGTTCGGGAACTTGCCGAACGCAGGCGAAATGGCGTAGCCCTGCTGTGTAGCGTCCGAAGTAGAGTTTTTCTTCAGCTGCAAACCGCCGCCGTAGTTGTTGAGCATAGCGTTGTGAACGGTGAAGGTGTAGCTGTCGCCGTTGAGGTCAACGAAGTCGAACTCGCCTTCCTTGTATTTGTTCTCATTGCCGAAGCTGTCGAAAGCGCCCTCGTTGCAGTCGAAGATCACCTTTGTAGGGTCGGCAGCCTGGCGGTATGCGATGGTGTAAGAAGCCGACGAACCGAGATAGCCTTCCTCTGGTGTGAATGTGGCTGTGATGGTAGCCTTGCCGAAAGCGAGGAACGAAACGGCGCCGGTCGTAGCGTCTACGCTGATAGCCTCTTCGTTGTCGCTTGCGTAGCTGATAGAGCCTTTAGCGTCAGCCGGAGTGACGGTAGCGGTCTTGTCTGCGAAGCTGTCGCCCTGGCGCACGACGAATGTCTTGCCGTCTACGTCTGCGCCGAAGGTGAGCGATGTGCTTGTGGCTGAAGAACCGCCAAGTGTCGTTATGTCAACGCTGTCAAAGCAGAATTGACCAGATTTGCTTGTTCCTTTTGTACCGTATTTACTCTTGTCGCCAACGATGAAAGTAACAGAAGTTGCTCCTTCTTTGTTCTCCCATGTTGCGGTTTGTTTTTCTGTTGATACAGTTACCGAACCGTTGTTAGGTGTAAATTCTGCCCATTGATCCAGTCCTTTTTTGGAAATGTGAAAAACGATTGTGCACATTTTCTCACTGCTTGTAGATATGGTGAGCGAGTTTTTTGCATAAAGACGGATGTCTTTAGTGTTTCCGTTTTGTGTTGGTGCAGTGCTTCCGCTATTCTTTTCTGCAGAGAATGTGTATGGAGACTGTACGAACGGACTTGACCATGTTAGTTTGGTAAAGTCAACTGTCGTTTGCGCCATAACCGCCGCGCTTACGAGCACGAGCAGGTTAAGCATGAAAAAGCGTAGATGTTTAATCATAATGCTTTGGTTTTTTAGTTGTTTATTATTAGTTGTTTTAGATTTATTTCGTAGTGGATGAATCGTAACGCAAAGTTACTCATTAGTTGGCACATAAACAAGTGCGCAACGGAATAAAGCAGAGATTGTAACGCTTTATTCTTGTTCCCGTTTTCTCAGGTGCTCTATTTCTCTTGCTTGCCATTATGCGAAGCATCGCCCTGCTTGCCTTTCTTTTTTCTGAACTCGGTGGGCGAACAGCCGAGATGCGCCTTCACGTATTTTCCGAAGAACGAGAGATTCGGAAACTCGAGGTAGTTGGAAATCTCCTTTATGCTCATGTCCGAATGCGACAGAAGACGGTTGATGTCCTCCGTAGCATATTCTATAATCCAGTCGTAGGCTGTCTTTCCGCTGTTCTCCTTGCAGATGTTCGACAGATACTTGCTGCTTATACACAATCGGTTACTGTAATATTCCAGGTATCTCGGCTTCACCTCCAACGAAGTGAGCAGTTCGACGAATTGCTTGAACAGCATGCTGCTCCTCGACATGTGCAACGTGGTTCTTTGCGGACTCGCTTGCTCTATGATGCTCAGCAGGCAGAAAAGGAACGAACTGACGAGGTATCCTATAATCTGCTTTTTATAGTTGGTGTTCTCTTTCAGCAACTGCTCTGACAACATGGCGTGATACTTCTCGAAAGTATTCATGTTCTGCTCGTCGATATGAATGATGGGCTTGCTCTTCAGGTATAAAGAAAGGTCAAGCACATCGCTTATATGCAGCATCTTGCGCGCAATCTTCGCCGATAGGCACACAGCCTTTGCCGTAAAGTCGATGCTGAACAGACATTCGTTCAGGATAGTGTTAGGCTGGCAGATGAAGATATCGTTAGACGAAGCCGTAGAGTCTACCTTGTTCGCCTTTATTTCCACACGTCCCGACGTAACCACGATGATAAGCAGAAAGTCGAGCTTTATAGTCTGCAACTTCTCGAAGTTGCGCAAGTCGTCAATTATAACTACATCGTTGTCAGCATAGTCTACAAACTCACTATTTGCCAGTTGCTTGATGTCCGTTGTGTCTATTTTGTCTGATTTTGCCATATATGAAATGTTTTATTTGCTGGCAAATTTAATAATAAACAATCGTTTTTAGTAGCATAATGAGTAAAAAGGATGTTCTAATGCGGAATAAGTTCCACGAAAGAACATTAAGCATACACATTCGAACACGCAAAAGTGGTGTGATGGTAGTAATTTTGCCGACAAACGAAAAAAGAAAGTAAGAAAACAAGATGAAGAAAAAAGTATTGATACTTGGACTCATGTCGCTTGTCTTTGCCAACGTTCATGCCGTGGGCAACTACTGGCCGCTCGACTCGCTGAGGGCACGGGCTGTGAGCAACAACAAAACCCTGCTTATGGAAGAGCAGAACAAGGTGGCAGCCCATTACACTCACAAGTCTGCCACTACAAACTTTCTGCCGAAGGTGTCTGCAACGGGTGCGTACATGTACACAAGCCGCGAGCTGTCGCTGCTGAGCGACGACCAGAAGCACAAACTGTCGAACATAGAACCGGACTTTCGGCTTTGGTGCCCGACCTCGCTCCGATGAGTGCGCATCTCAATTCGGCAGGACAAGGACTTGTAGACGCATTGCGCACCGACACACGCAACGCTGGCGTGGTGGCGGTGACGCTTACGCAGCCTTTATACATGGGCGGCAAGATACGCGCGTACAACAAGATAACCGAATATGCCGAGCAGGCGTCGGGCACTATGTACGACAAGACCCTGCAGGACATCATCGTTGAGGTAGACGACGCCTACTGGAACTTGGTGGCGCTGCACAGCAAGAAGAAACTTGCAGAAGGGTACAAGGCGCTGGTCGATAAACTGGAGAGCGATGTGGAGCAACTCGTGAAGGAAGGAATGGCAACAAAGGCAGACCTGCTTAGCGTGAAAGTGAAAGTGAACGAGGCTGGTGTGGCACTCATACAGGTGAACAACGGCATCGAACTCTCGCGTATGAACCTATGCCGAATATGCGGACTTGACATGAATGAGCCTATCGAGGTGGAAGACAATATCGACAACAAAGCGCAGACGGCTGAAGCTATCGGCAACGGCGAACTTGCCAATCGCGATGCAGACAACCTCGTGCAGCAAGCCGAAAGCAACCGTAAAGAGCTGCAGGCACTTGACCTTAAGAACAAGATATACAACGAGAAGATAAAACTGGCGCGTGCGGAATATCTGCCTAAGCTGGCGCTGATGGGAGGCTATATGGCAAGCAACCCCTCGGTGTTCAACAGTTTCGAGCATCGCTTCAAGGGCATGTGGAACGTAGGCGTAACGCTGAATGTGCCTATACTTACATGGGGCGACCGCTCCTATAAGGTGAAGGCTGCCAAGGCTGAAGCCTGCATTCACAGATACGAAACCGAAGAGGTGAGGGAGAAGATAGAACTGCAGGTGAATCAATGCCGGCAGAAGCTGCAGGAGAGTCTGGAGCGATACCAGACCACCGTGCGCAGCGTAGACGAGGCTGAAGAAAACCTGCGCTACGCCAACCACGGCATGAAGGAGGGCGTCGTAACGCTCAGCAATGTGATGGAGGCGCAGACTGCATGGCTGAAGGCAAAGTCGGAATGGGTGAATGCTCAGGTAGACGTGCGCCTTGCCAACTTGTATCTGAGAAAAGCCATCGGCGTAATCGATACACACTTATAAGATACAATACATATATATAGGTATATATAGGCTAACAATATAGGCTTACAATAAATGTTTAATCAGTAAAAACGTAGAAATGAAAAAGAATAGAATATTCACCAGCATACTGGCAATGGCTTTGGTTCTCATTGCCGTGATTGTAGTAGTCATCACAGTAGGACTGTTCCGCACCAGCAAGGAGGAAACGCTCGAAGGACAGGCGGAGACAACCGACTATCGTCTCTCGTCGAAAGTGCCGGCGCGTGTGCTGGAGATAAGAGTGAAGGAGGGCGACTTCGTACGTAAAGGCGACACGCTCGTTGTGCTTGAGGCTCCGGATGTGGAAGCCAAACTCTCGCAGGCAAACGCTGCGTACGATGCTGCCAGGGCTATGGAGGAGAAAGCTCATAACGGTGCACGCCAGGAAGACATCCAGGCTGCTTATGAGATGTGGCAGAAGTCGAAGGCAGCCGTTGACGTCACAGAAAAGACCTACAACCGTGTGCAGCGACTCTTCGAAAGTGGAGTGATGGCAGAGCAGAAGCGCGATGAGGCTAAGGCGCAGTACGATGCTGCCGTTGCTACCGAAAAAGCTGCCAAGGCAAAATACGACATGGCTGTGAATGGAGCACGAAAAGAGGATAAGAGCATGGCGCAGGCGCAGGCAGAACGTGCCAGGGGAGCCATCGCCGAAGTGAACTCGTACATAAAGGAGACAGTACTTACTGCTACTGCCGACGGACAGATAACGGAGATATTCCCCGAAGTGGGCGAGCTTGTAGGCACAGGTGCTCCTATCATGAACGTATCTGTTGTGAGCGACGTGTGGTTCACATTTAACATTCGCGAAGACAAGCTGAAGGGCTATTCAATCGGAACGCAGGCAGAGGTGTATGTGCCAGCCGTAGACAAGACCATACCCGTGCGCATCACGCTGATGAAGGATGTAGGATCGTTTGCCGTGTGGAAAGCTACGAAGGCTCTCGACGACCTCGACCTTAAGACTTTCGAGGTGCAGGCGCATCCGCTGCAGCCAGTCGATGGCGTGTTGTCGGGAATGTCGGCTGTGCTGAAGAAGCCGGCATCGGCAGACGCTGCCAACAAGAGTATCAGCAAATAAAACCAACAACATCATGAACATCAAAAGCAAGACAATCAGAAGACTCGCCATGATAGGCCGAAGAGAACTGAAGATGTACTCACATCGTCCGCTCTTCCTCTTCTGCATGATCATTGCGCCGCTGTTCTGCCTTATCTACCTTACATCGCTGATGAGCGAAGGCTTGCCAACCAAGTTGCCGGCGGCAATGGTCGACGAGGACAACACGCACATCACGCACACCATCACCCGTATACTCGGGTCGATGGAGGAGGTGAAGCTTGTACGCCACTATTCCACTTTCGGCGAGGCAAGAAAGGCTATGCAGCGCGGCGAAATATACGGTTTCTTCTATTTGCCGAAGAAAACTACTGAAAAGGCTCTGGCAAGCCGCCAGCCACGCATATCGTTCTACACCAACGAATGCTACTACGTGCCGGGCAATCTGCTTATGCGCGACATGCGCTATGCTTCCGAGCTGACCGGACTGGCGCTTACACGAGAGAAACTCTATGCGCACGGCCTCACAGAACGCCAGGCAATGGGTGTGATACAGCCAATAAAAGTGGAGACGCATCCGCTCAACAATCCGTATCTCGACTATTCGGTGTATCTCAACAACATGCTCATTCCGGGCATCTTCATACTGCTGGTGATGTTGTCGGCGGCATATACCATCGGCATTGAGTGGAAGCGCAACACACAGCTTGTGCTCTATCGCATGTCGGGCAAGTCGCCGCTCACAGCCATTGTCGGCAAGCTGCTGCCGCAGACGCTTGTGTTCTGGCTTATAGCCATACTCTATGCCGTCTACTTCTACCGCTTCCTGCAGTTCCCCTGCAACAGTGGGTTGCTGCCGATGATACTCATCGGTATGCTTACGGTGTTGGGCGCACAGGGTCTTGCCGCCTTCTTTTTCGGCGTATGCGGACAGATGCGTCTGTCGATGTGTCTCTGCTCGCTTTGGGGCATATTGTCGTTCTCGCTCGCCGGCTTCACGTTCCCCGTGACGGCGATGGACGGCATACTGCAGAAGCTGTCTGCTTTGTTCCCGCTGCGCCACTACTATCTGCTATATGTCAATCAGGCTCTAAACGGATACAGCATCGTGTACGCTTGGCACAGTTTGCTCGCAATGGCGATATTCGCATTGTTGCCGCTGCTCACGTTGCGCCATTATCACAGTCTGTTCCTGAACCATAAATATGTACCATAATGAAAAGAACGCTCATTAACATAATTCAAATATGGATGACGGAGATGACGGAGATAATGCGCGACAAGGGCATACTTATCTTCATCATATTCGTACCTCTGTGCTATCCGTTGCTCTATTCGTATGTTTATACCAACGAGGTGGTGCGCGATGTTCCGTTTGCGGTGATCGACGACTGCAACAGTACGACGAGCCGCGAGTTCGTACGCAAGATGGATGCCACGCCCGACGCTCGTTTTGTGGCACGATGCAACGATGTGGCTGAGGCACAGCAACTGCTGAAGGAAAGCAAGATATACGGCGTGCTGCGCATACCAAAGACATTCAATCTGGATATATGGCGTGGCGAGCAGACCACCGTCGGACTGTACTGCAACATGAGTTCCTTGCTCTACTACAAGGCGTTGCTGCTTGCCGCCAACAACGTCTCGCTCGACATGAACCGCGACATTAAGGTGGAGAAGTATCTGCATCCTTCTACACGCGAAGACGAGGAGATTTCGCGTATGCCGGTGGAGTACGACTACATCAGTCTGTACAATCCGCAAAGCGGTTTCGCGGCTTTCCTCATACCGCCCGTGCTGATGCTCATCATCCAGCAGACGCTCTTTCTCGGCATAGGCATGTCGATGGGCAACCAACGCGAAAAGTGTCTGGCGCACATGCTGCCCAAACGCAAATGGTACAGGCGTCCGTTCGACATAGTGACGGGCAAGGCTATCTTCTACTTCGTGCTCTATCTGCTCATGGCTATATACATGTACACGGCTGTTACGAAGTGGTTCGGACTGCCTAACCTTGGCGACTATTGGGTGTTCCTGCGCTTCATCATACCATACATCCTGGCGTGCATCTTCATGGCGATGGTGTTGTCGGTGCTGGTTTATAGAAGAGAAGACTGCATCATGCTGTTCGTGTTCCTCTCTGTGCCGCTGCTGTTCATGTCGGGCATCTCTTGGCCTGGGTCGGATATACCGGCGTTCTGGAAGTGGGTGTCGTGGCTGTTCCCTTCCACATTCGGGATGAACGGCTACTTGCGCATCATGGGCAACGGCGCTTCCATTGCCGATGTTCGGCACGAATATATCGGGTTGTGGTGTCAGGTGGCGGTATATGCAACGCTGGCTTGCGTAATGTATGGTCTGCGCCTGAAAGCAATCGTAAAAAGACTCTCGTCGGCTGAAGCACGTATGAGAATCTATCAAGAAAAAACAACTTAAAAACACACAATTATGAAACATGAAATTGGAACAAACGCCGGTATTATCTGGCAGACAATAGCGGCAAGAAACGGAAAGATGAGTTTCGAAGAATTGCTGAAAGCCACCGGACTTAACGACTATCAGGCTTTGCTGTCGCTCGGATGGCTTGAGCGCGAAGATAAAGTGTCGTTGCATGGCGAGAACGGAATGATAGAAGCCGTGACGCTGTATCAAGAGAGATATTTTTAATAATTCCTACCTGTTTTTTTACACTTGATAGTGTTCCCACCAACCTTGAATGTTGTTTCCACTGATCTGGTTGGTGGGATTTTTTGTGTTCTCTCCTAAAAGAAGTCTGCTTCTCCTAAAACAGGAAGCCTGCGTTGAGGTACACTCCTACGTTCTTGTCAAGGTTGGAGTAGTTGGTCTGTAGGCTTATCGGTCCGAATACGAAGTCGAACGAGGCGCGCAGGGCGCATCCCCACAGATTGTCGCCGCTTAGTATGCGTGAAATCTTGTGCGACTGCTTGCCGTATTCGCCTAATGCCGTTACGTAGAACTTCTTCTTCAGTCGATAGCGCAGCGAAATTTGCGCAGTAGCTACGTTGCGTTCGAGCAAATGTGTGTGCTGCGAGCTTTCCCATGCCATCTGCCAAGGCAGATAGTAGGCGTCCGATATGCCGCCGACATAGTTCTGATAGATGGCAGGAATGGTGTTGCCAAGCAGCGCGCGCGCCTTCAGCTTCGGAATGATATAGAAGCGTGGGGAGCATCGCAGGGCGCATTCGGCATGCAGGGCTACGTCGCCGAACGGTTTGCCGTCGTCATAGCTTAAGCCGTCGTCGGTATGCAGTTTGCCTTGCAGCTGTATGCGTCCGCCGCGCGACGGGAAGTAGCTACGGTCATATGTGTCCATCGCGAACGACACGAAGTAGTTGAGGAAATGGTCGGAAGAACGTTTGAGACTACTTCCGTCCACTCCGTGCAAGTCGGAATGATAATGGAAGAACTCCAGCTGCGTGCCTGCCTTCAGTCGGAAGTTGCCTAAGTCGCACGTGTAGAAGCCAGCCAGCGAGTGCGATGTCAGTTCCAAGGCGTCAAGCTTTTGCTTGCCCTGATAGAGGTCGAAATCGTGATGCGCCAAACGATACGAGAATCCTATCTTGCTTCCGAACAGATGTCCGTAGGCATAGCTTATGTCCAGATAGGGATTGCTCGAGAGTCGTCCGGTAAGAGCATAATGGTGGTTGGTGGCAAACTGCTGGTTGTTGGATATGTTGGCTATTACGCTCGCCAGTTCCTCGGTATCGAAACGCGCGCCGATGTTCAGTCGGCGGTTTTCTCTCGGCTCGAGCATGAACACGAGGTCGTAAGGCTCGTCGTTCGTCAGCCGGTATTCTACGCGCGAGAAGATGTTCAGTCCCTGCAGCTTGGCGAGCGTGCGGTCGATGTCCTCTGGGTTGAGGCTCGAATGCTCCTGCAAAGCTATCTTCTTTCTTATCCATTCCTTTTCTTCTCCCTCTACACCTTCTATCCTGATGTCGGCTATCTGGTAGGCTTCGGTGTGCGACTGTCTGTGCGGCTTGACGCGGTGGCTGGCAGAGTCGGCCTCGCTGCCGTATATCTCGCGCCGCAACGCTGTCAGCTTGTCCCATTGCATGCGCGCTGCCCGTTCGCCGCGCTGCACCATCGAGTCGATGGCTTCGGCTTGGAAGCTGGCTGGGGTGTATCCCTTCAGTGGCGGATTGATGTATATGTCTGCCTCCGCCTTGTTCTTTCTGTATTTCGGCTGACCCATTATGCCTATGAGCTG
>ERZ1026874.1465-NODE-1465-length-12514-cov-8.780239_pt1 | contig 12514 bp, 11 predicted proteins | sample MGYA00380167_ERZ1026874 | MGnify/ENA primary metagenome ERZ1026874 (study PRJEB33269, sample SAMEA4719803) | human gut metagenome | biome: human-associated habitat; feature: organic feature; material: feces | place: Cameroon | collected 2013-10 ...
ATAAACGATATTCTACAATATCTAATAAATATGAATGTTCAGAGTGAAATTCTTTTCCTTTTGATATAGCTGCTAGTGCTTTTTTGTATTTGCCTGTTTTCTCATAACAGATAGCCAGCTTATGATAATAGAGCATATCTTTCATTTTCGTTTTAGATAAATACTCTAATGCTTTATCATATTGTTTTAATTCTGTATAAGTAGCACCAATATTGTAATAAATAACCTCTTTATAATTAGAAGAATGAGCACGATCAATAAGTTTAATTGCCTGGTTATATTCTTCTATGCAAGTATTCATATCAAAAAGACAAGCATAAACAGAACCAAGCGACATCTTTGCATAGATCATATTATCTAAATCACAACTTTTAGAAGCAGCATCATAATAAGCAATAAAGAAAGGTATAGCTTTAGCATATTTTCCTTGCAGATATAAAGTGTTCGCGATGATAGAATAACTGTCTATATCAGGAAATAGATATAGTAATTCATGGTAATCAATCTTATTATGATGAACAAGTATCTGATAATATTTCTTTTTCTGTTCATGCGTAAAGAAAGGTTCATAATCTTTTAATTCATCAATTTGATTGCCTGTTTGATATGCACGAATAATAATGGCATCTAATAAATAGATAGAATTAGATAATTTAGTAAGTTCTTCTTCTGTTAAATAAACATCATAATCATAAAAATGATGGTAGAAATAATCTACTTTAGGTAAGATATCTTTGACATCATCTTCTAAATGAACATCCAGTTTTTCAAGTAACTTATTACATATATCTATGGCAGGAGTGATTGTTCCTTTTTCTACTTTTGCTAGATAACTAAGAGAACAAATTCCATGACTTAAACTTTCAAGACTCCAGCCTTTTTCGATTCTTTTGTGATGAATTAATACATGAATATAATTAGTCATAAAAATATGATAGCACAAGAAAAAAGCCGATTGCTCGGCTTTTAGAAAACTTTATTTGGCAATTTTTTGCATTGTGATTTTCCAGTCAGAACCAACACCAATGCCATATGCTTTAGCAAAGCTACCTTGGTTGATTGCGACAGCGATATGATATGCAGAGTTCATATAAATAATTGGGGAAGATACTGGAACATCAGCGAATGATCTACCATATACGATTTGACCAGTATAGGCAATCTTATCACGTTTATAAATCGTAACTAGTACTGTATCACCAAATTCAAAACCACATTTTTTGAATTCTTCATAAGGAATTGATGTCCATAATGAACCAAAACGAACATCTAGAATATCAACTTGTCCCATTACACCATTTTCAATTTCTTTACATCCAAATAGTTCTAATTGAACAACTTCATCTAATTCCATCTTTGGCCCAACGCCTTCCATATCAATCGTATCAGAAGCAAGTCTAGCACCTGTATAAGCATATACATCACGACCATGGAATGTATAAGATAGTTCTGAATGTTCAAGACGATTTGTTCTTTCGGAAATTTCTCTTAGTTCTGTAATACCAACAAACTTATTGATATGTGTTAGTGTTCCATTATTTGGTGTAACGATATATTGACCAGTCACTGTTTTTGCAACAACTGATTTACGGCTGCTACCAACGCCTGGATCTACAACAGATACAAATACTGTTCCTTCTGGCCAATAGTTAATTGCCTGGTATAGTCTATAAGAAGCATCAAAGATATTATATTGAGGAATGTTGTGTGTTAAGTGACGAATATTTAAATCACGAGAAACACCAAATGACACACCTTCCATGGCGCTTATTGCACCGTCATCTAAACCAAAATCTGTTTGAAATACCAATAATTTATTCATGTTCAAATACCACTTTGTAGTCCTTTCCAAAATCTAGCGAATAATCTTTACATAAATTACCAACAACTTCAGCTAATGCCATGTTGTTTAATTCGTTGTTATAAATCATAACGGTATGGTCTTTTGCTTTACCAAAGGAATCATAGTAAGGTAATGACCATTCATAACGTACTTCATCTTTGTAGTAAATAGTTGTTTTAACAGTATCACCAATTTTGAAACCAAGTGATTTGAATGTGTCTAGTGGAATATTTGTCCATAAGTTACCGAAGTTAGGATCTTTAATTTCAAAGATACCTTCTACTTTGTTATCTACAACTTTAGCAACAGGAATTTCATGTCTCTTGATTTCTTCTACAGGATAAGTAGGACCTACTTCTTCATAAGTGATTTGTCCACTGGCTAGTTTTGCGGCACAATATCCAAATAAATCACGACCATGGAAAATAGATACATAACCATTGTCATCACGGTGTAAACGGTTCTTTGTTTCGTCGATTTTTCTAACTTCTTCAATACCCCATTTGTTATAAACATGAGTTAATGAACCATTATCTGGTGTAACAATATAATAACCATTCTTTGTTTTAGCTACACAAGCTCTTCTACTTGTACCAACACCTGGATCAACTACAGAAACAAAGATTGTTCCTTTTGGCCAGAAATCAATATATTGATATAGTCTATAAGAAGCAGACCATGTATCATATTGAGGAATTTGGTGAGTTGCAGTGATGCATTCGATATCTAAATCGACGCTTTTTACAACACCAAGCATAGAAGGTACAGCACCTTCAGCGTAAGTAAAATCGGTTTGGAATACTAACATTTTTTTCATTTTTTTACTCTCCTAAAAAAGCTAACTTTTCTATTGTTTTATAATATATCTCTAAAGCTTTAATACAATCTTCAATTTCCACATATTCATCAGCTTGATGAGCCAAGTTTTCTTTTGATGGCATATTCATTCCGAAAGTAACACAATGTTTAAATACTTTAGAGTATGATACACCACCAGAAACATATGGTTTATAGTCATCATGCATAATTTCTTCATAAGTGTCATACATTGTTTTAATATAGGGATCATCAAGACTACAAAGAGTTGCAGGATCATCATAATCTAGAGATACATTGATAATGCATTTATCTTTAAATCTTTTAGTTAAAATACTACTTGTAATAGTGCTAGGGTAACGTGCATCAACTTGAGCAAATACTTTACCATTTTCTATTTTTAATACACCTAAGTTAACCGTTAAACATGTATCGAACTGTTCACCACTTTTACTGTCTAATCCTTCACCATAATCTTCGCCTAAGATGGTATAAAGATTTTCTGCTAAAGGATCCTGAGTAACTTCGCTTAAGGCATGTAATAATTCATCTATTGCGTTAACACCATCAAAGTTTCTGGAACAATGTACAGCAACGCCATTAACAGTGATGTGGGTTTTATTATCAACTTCTGTAATTTCATAAGATAAGGAATGATTATCAAAATATGCTTTTAATGCATTAGTATACGCATTATTTTTTAGCACACATTTAGCAACAGGGGGAACAATATTACATTGAATACCACCATCAAATGATTCGATAATCCCTTCATAATCACCACTTAACGTCCACATCAAGGCACCTTTTTCGCCAATAACCAAAGGAAAAGTTCCATCTGGTGAAAAGGTAAATAGGGGCTCACTAACTTGTGATTTATAATAATGCATATCAGCCATGGTTCTTTCTTCATCACTGCCAAATACTATACGTATTTCATTTGTCGTATCAGGATATTTTTCTCTTAACAGCTTTAAGCAAAGATAAGTAAGAAAACCTGCAGTTTTCATATCACTTGTACCTCGACCATAAATACGACCATCTTTAATCACAGCACCAAAAGGATCAACAGTCCATTTATCATCCACTGCAACAACATCCAAGTGGCTTGCGATATCAATTCGTTTATCATTTTTTTCTACATAACTGATGGAAATAGCTTGATTATCATACTCTTTGACAATGAAGCCATCTTTCTTTGCTAGATTTTCCATAAATAAAAGTGCATCTTTTGCACCTTTTCCATAAGGGGTCGTTAAAGATACACTATTTCCATCGTAAATAGAATTAATTTTCAATAAATCGCGTAATGTTTCTAAATTTTCTTCGAATATTTTTTTATAATCCATATTTATTACCAATAAATCCACATCTCTGTTGGACGAGGAACAACTCTAGTATAAACACTATATACAATGATGATGATTAGTAGAATGATATATAAAGCAACGAAGATATTTTCGCCTTTAATCTTTTCATGTTCTGCATAGTAAGTTCTCTTTTTATGCTTACCAAAACCTCTTAAATCCATTGCATTTGCAATATCATTAACACGGTCAAAAGATGTAATAACAAGCGGAATTAAAATCATTACAATTTGCTTTAAACGGTCAAATGCTTTTGTTTTCTTCTTATCAAGCTCTAAACCACGACATTGCATTGATATAGCGATATTTTGATAGTCTCTTGAAATATCAGGAATATATCTAAAAGCAATTTCTACAATAGAACCAAATTTATATGGTAGACCAATAGATGTTAGGCCAGCCGCCATTTCACTTGGGGTAATAGAAATGATAAATACTAAAGATATTACAAATGAAGTTAACATCTTTAATAAACGAACAACCATGTACCATATTGTTCCTCTAGTAAATACAAAGTAGCTATTTAAAGCAAACAGAACAGTATCATCATTTGTATATTGCAAGCCATAATGAGGTGAAGCAACCCAGAATAAGAAGATATTAAATATATTCATTAAGACAACGATAATGATAATTGGTTTTAATGTTTTCCATTTAGGTTTAAGTGAGAATAAGGCGATAAGACCACCAATAAATACTGGTAAGATTAGTGGCAAATCAAAGGACATCATGACATATACAATAAGTACAATGAACAAACGTACTTTCGTAGTGCCTGTTAAACGGTGTAAATAAGTAGAACCTGGCACAAGATTAATAATATCGCTATGATTCATGTTTATGTCTCCTTTCTTCCACAATGAAGGAATCAATGAACTTTTCTGGATCTAATCCAACTCTTCTTGCTAGAGTATATAAAGAAGTTTGTTTTAAGTTCGCTTCTTCAATAATTTCATTATTTGAAAGTATCTTATAAACTGAATCGTTACCGACACACTTTCCTTCAGCAAATACAATTGCTCTATCTGTATATTCAATTGCTAGATGCATATCATGAGTAATGAATAAAATGGTAATACCATAGTTTTTATTCAAATCTTCTAAGAAAGTCATGATTTCTGTATATACCTTATAGTCTTGACCTGCTGTAGGTTCATCTAAGATGATAACTTCTGGCTTCATTGCAAGAATACTAGCGATAGTGATTCTCTTCTTTTGCCCATAGCTGACTACACCAACAGGCCAGTTACGCATAGGCCATAGATTACACATCTTAAGTGCTTCTTCTATACGGGTATTTATTTCTTCTTCAGAATAACCATGCAACTTTAATCCAAGAGATACTTCATCTTTGATAATATCTTTAACTAACATCTGATTAGGATTCTGCATGACATAACCGATTTTTTCGCCAATTTCTTTGATGGAATATTTTAAATAGTTTTCACCATTTATTTTTATTTCACCTTCATCTGGGCGTAATACACCACAAATCATCTTGGCAATTGTTGATTTACCAGCACCATTTTTACCGATAACAGCAATCTTTTCACCTTTATATACTTTAAAAGATACGTGATCTAATACTTTTTCAGCTCTATTTTTATAACGGAAAGAAACATCAGTTACTTCTAATAGGCACTCACCAAAAGTTTTGGCAGCAGCTTTAGGAGCTTCATTAAAATAAGAAACAACTTTATCTTTATATTGATCAAGATTCATAGAGAAGATATCACTTGGATGATCTTCTTCAGTAAAATCACAACCAGCCATTTTTAAAGCTGATAAATATAGTGGTTCGCGAATACCGTTTTCATGAAGTTTTCCTTCACTTAATAATTTATCAGGAGTAGTATCAGAAACAATCTCTCCTTCATTCATCAATATAATACGATCAACTGGTCTATATAAAACATCTTCTAAACGATGTTCGATAATTAAGACAGTTTTATTATTTTCTTTTTGAATTTCATCAATTAGTTCAATTGCTTGGTTTCCCATTTGAGGGTCAAGTGCAGCTAATGGTTCATCAAATAGTAGTATTTCTACATCATCATGCATAATACCAGCAAGAGATACCCTTTGTTTCTGACCACCTGATAAGTTATAAGGTACTGATTCTAGGAAATCCTGCATATGAACGATTGTTGCCGCATGTTTTACTTTCTCAAGCATTATTTTTCGAGGGGTAATATTATTTTCTAAAGCATAGGCAATATCTTCACCTACTGATAATCCAACAAATTGGGCATCTGAATCTTGTAAAACTGTTCCAACTTTGGAACTAAGTTTAAAAATGCTGGAAGTGGAAGTTTCCACCCCAGCAACTTTACAAGAACCTTTTATTTCACCTTTATAAGAGAAAGGAATAATTCCATTGATACAATTTGATAAAGTGGATTTACCACAACCAGATGGACCAAGTAATAATACTTTCTCTCCTTTATTAATTGTTAGATTGATATTTTTAAGTGTAGGTTCAGTTTGGGATTTATATCGGAAACTGAAATCTTTAAATTCAATAATAGGTTCTTTTTCCATAGGATTACTCTTTTGTTAAATTTGTAGCTTTAGCATTTCTTGCGGCTAATGCTTTAAGAATAGGAATACCAGCAATAACTAATACAGCTGTATTTGAAACACCACCTACTAAGCTTTGTACGAATGTAATTGTTAATTCTGATTGATATAAAATTGAAGAAAAGATAGGTGTAATTACACCAAATGCTAATGCGTTACCAACGACAGCGATAATAACGTAAATAATCATTTGTTTTGCTGTGAATTTACCGTTTTCAATATCTGCACCATATAGTTTTAGGCATCCAACAAAGAAACCTAAGCATGCGTTACCGATAGACCAGTCAAACCACATACCCCAACCACCAATTAGGTCAGCTAAGCAGTTTCCAAGTCCGCAAGCTAAAGCTGCAGGTAATGGACCAAATAATCCACCAACGATTACAGGAACAATCATAGCTAGTGTTAAGTTAGTGTTTGTGAATACTTTAATTGAGGCGTAATCCATCAATACACCAAATAATGCAACACCGATAGCGACACCAACGATTGTTTTTGTGTCCCACTTTCCTAATAAAATCTTGCCAATACTTTCTTTTTCCATTTTTATTTCTCCCCTTAAAAGATAAAAGCCCATCAATTAAACTTGAGCAACAACTTAGTAAATAAGTTTTTACTGAGGTGACTTATGACCTCCATTCATGGACAGAAATATCATAACATTCAACTGTGAAAAATCAATAAAAGATAAGGAATAAAGCGTAATTAAAGCGCATTCATATCAAAAAATGTGTTGATTTTATCTCCTCGCAAAAAATACAGCTTTTGATATAGAACGAAAGAAAAGTTCTAGAAAGGTTGACTGCTCTACTGAAGCAGTCTTTTGCTTATTATGGGAGAAGAAATTATACAATGAAAAAAGTGCCAAGGTATCTTGGTAATTTATTACCGGGCGGAATTAGCATTATTTTTGACCGTTATATTGATTAAGTATATATTGTCTTACTGCCTCTTTACTCATGTTTCCCACAGTTCCTACATAATAACTTGGTGACCATATCTTATTTCCCCAAAATTGTGAATTTCTAATTTCTAGATGCCTACTTAAAAAAATCCTAGCACTACTTCCTTTTAAGTTTTTTACGATATCAGTGATACTGTATTTTGGTTTGAAGCTACATAAAATATGAACATGTTCTGGCATGATTTCTATTTTATGAATCTTAATATCTGCTTGTGCAGCTATATCTAGTAAAATATTTTTCATTTCTAATACTAACTCAGGAGTAGTAAAGCAAGCATTCCTATATTTTGTTACCCAGATTATATGATAATTTGTGTTATACACGTATCCGCGTTCATAATTTGCATCTTTGATTTTATCAATATGTCTTCTCATATGTATTTTCTCTTTTCAATTTATTATATTACTATATCATCAATTTTTATACTACATATGTGTTATAATATAGATGTGAAAACAATGAGAGATTTTAAATTTCATATAGGAGTCAATGTGCGTGCTTACTTTTCTGATAAGCAAAAACAAATCGTGCGTTTTAATGGTGGTGCTGCAAATTTTGTTTATAACAGATTGGTCGCAGTGAATCGTGAAAAGCATCAATTAAAAAAGACTGCACATCTATCACCAACAGACAAAAATAGACTAGCATATCTTGATTTTACATATAAGGACACTAAGCATTTAAGAAATGCTGTTCCTTTTTTAAACAATCCAAAAATCGATGGATATGCTATTGCAAACGCAAAGCAAGATTATCAACATGCCTGGAATCAATTTAGAAAAGTAAAAGGCACAAGTATTCCTACATTCCATAAGAAAGATAATACTTATAGTTATGGGACTAATTGTCATTATGATAAAAAAGCTCTGTCAAATCCAAATACAATTGGATTGTTTGAAGGAAGTGTTCGGTTTTTAGATAAAACACATATCGTTCTTCCTATTTTAGGGACTGTAAGAATCAAAGGTTCAGATAAACTATTATCCAACTTATTATCTAGAAGCGATGTGACTCGAATCGGAACTGTAAGAATCACTCTTGATAATTGTGATAACGCTTATCTTTCTATAAGTCTTTCATCTGACCGACAATTTCATGAATATTACGAAAAGATACATAAAGCTGTTGGAATAGATATGAACCTAACAAACTTTCTTTATGATTCTGATGGTTTAGAAGTGCCTACACCTAAGTATCTACGTAAAGCAGAAGCTAACCTTAAGAAAGAACAACGCAAGTTGTCAAGAAAATTAGAAGCTGCTAAGAAAGATAAACGGGATTACAGTAGGTGCAAGAACTATAAAGAACAAAGATTAAAACTTGCCAGGTTACACAAGCATGTGGCGAATCAGAGATTAGATTTTATCAGAAATGTTGTAAACGAAGAAGTCAAAAACCACGATTATTTGTTTGCAGAAGATTTGAAAACATGTAATCTCATCAAAAATCCCAAGCTTACAAAAGCGATTTCTGATTCTGGATGGCGTATGTTCTTAATAGAATTACAGAATTGTGCATCTAAGCGTGGCAAGACATGTTTGTTAGTGAATCCAAAAAATACTACACAAACTTGTAGTAATTGTGGCTATGTATGCCATGGTAACACACATATCACACTAGGCAAAGAAGAATGGGTTTGCCCAAATTGTGGCGCATACCATATCCGTGACTATAATGCAGGAAAGAATATCTTAGCCACTGGATTAGCTTTATTAAAAGAGTCTAGTGTAACATTATCGATTACATAAAACAATTATTGGTAGTAAGTTCTACCCAGTAGTTTGGCAACTCACTACTGCAACCGCCCACTAATTGGTATACCTCTGGCATAGTTTCTATGGAAATTATGTTAAGCACGCTGTATCTGGGTAAGTTGGTGCGATGTTACGGATGCGTAGCATCTCTCCAAGCCTGGCAATTTATTGCTGGGTAGTTGACGAATTATCAATACGCGAAATAGGTGAGAAGTATAAAATCTCAAGAATGATGCTACAAAGATATGAAAGAGTTGGGCTTATTCATTCTACTAATCGAGATAAATATGGTCACTTATATTACAACAAGGAAATGATCAACCGAATATTGTTTATTCGCTTTTTACAAGACTGTTATTTTACTTTACCGGAAACCAGTAAACTTATGCATTTATCAATAGCAGAGATAAAAGAAGCACTTATACACCAAATAAAAGATCTGGATAAACAGAAAAAGGTATTAGAAAAGCGACAAGAAACAGCCAAAAGAAACGTGAATGAATTACATGAAACAAAATTAAATATTGATGAAATAAATATGGATTTCAGATGAAAAAGATTTTATTATGTTTAACTACTTTAGTATTAGTTACAGGTTGTGGAAAACCAGAAAATTCGACAACAACGAATGAAGAAAAAATGCCAGCAATTTCTTCGAAAAGCAAAATAAATGTGGGGGATTTGTTTATCTCTAAACCAACAATAGAAGAAACCGTACTATATGATGATTTAGGTATAGTTATAAAAACTAATAATCTATCCTATAAAGGCGAACGAGCAGCACTTGGCTTGACTTTTGAAAATAATACAGACAAAAAGTTGAGTTTTGTTTCAGGATCATTTGGATATAATGTAAACTCTATTAATTCATATATGACAGAATCTATTTATATTAGTGAAAGTGTAGATGCTGGAAAAACTGCAAATGATACATGTTACATAGATGGTACTGAGTTATTACTTACAGGTGCAAAAGATATATCAGAATTACAAATTGGATTTAGAGTAACAGATGATGAATATAATGAAATTGTGAAAACAGGGCCACTAACAATAAAAACGTCGTTAGAACAAGGGGTTGATGATAAGTTTTATGAAACGATGCAATCTACCTATGTGCTAGATAAGCTGGATAAACAAGTTAGTTTATCGATGGAAGAATCATTTTTACAAAATGATTGGATAGATGCCAAAGAATGTATTGTTTATGGTAATGATGCAACTGGTAAAATGGTATTTGTTATAGAAAATAAGAAAGAAGAGGCTATCAAAGTTTATGTCTCAGATATTTCTATAAATGGAGTAAAACTTATTAAAGGCGTATGGGCAAACTGTGATATCAATGTGGGGAAAAAGAGCGTAATTACATTAGATTTTGACATGATAATTTCTGAAGAATATCGCGATTTGTTCAATTTAAATACACTTGGTGAAGTGAAATTCAATTTGTTAGTAAGTGATTCGAGTGATGATGAAGTGGCTAATGATGATATAAACATAACTTTAGATGCAAATATAAAACCTGATTTATCTGGTATAGATGTATGGAGTGAAGACAATATTTCTATTACATATAAAGGAAATTATGATAAGAATAGTTATACACATTTAATATTCATTGTCACAAATAACAGCGATAAAGAAATATATGTGACAGATGAAAGAAAGTCACTATCTCTTGATAATGTAATGTGTGATTATATTATGTTTTCAAGCCAAAATAATCCTAATACAACAGGAATAATAGATGTAGAAATAAATGAAAGTAATCTAAAGGAATGTGGTATTAGTACTATAGATGATGTTTCAAACATTCAATTGAGATTTGAAATAAAAGATAAGAATTATAAGAATTTATATACTCCAGAAATTGAAGTGAATTTAAAATAAAAAAGAACGATATAAAATGCCAGATTAAGAAAATTCTGGCATTTTTATATCTATTATTTGGCACTAAGTTCACCTCTTAGGTTTATTTCCATAGATGCTTTAATTTCTTCTTTGCTTAAATCTTGGCTGAATAAGTAATAAAGTTTAGCGACAGCTGCTTCAGTAGTCATATCATAGCCACTGATAGCTCCTGCTTTTTTAAGTGTGCTACTAGTTTCATATGTACCTAAACTTACAGTACCATGAGGACATTGAGAACATACAGTTACAATACTTCCATTTTGGAATGCTTTTTCGATGATAGGTAATAATTTGCCAGAGTTATTAGGAATGTTACCACTGCCAAATGTTTCAAGTACGATTCCTTTTAAATTCTCAGATAAGATAGGCTCGAATAAGTCAATTTGTATGCCAGGAAAAATTTTGATTACACCAATTGGAACATTCTTAATTTTTGTTAGCTTTAATGGTTTATTTGTTTTCTTGAGTAACAAATCTTCTTTGATATTTATCTCGATACCTGCTTCACCAAGAGTAGGGTAGTTTGGAGAAGAAAAAGCAATTAAACCATCAGAAGAATATTTAATAGCACGATTTCCACGAAGTAATTTTCCCCCAAAATATAAACATACTTCACTTATTCTATCGTCGGACGCAATCATTAAAGAAGTAATCAAATTATCTCTCGCATCATTTCGTATTTCGCATAGTGGAATTTGTGATCCAGTAAAGATAATCGGTTTAGAATTATTTTCTAACATAAAAGACAAAGCTGAAGCACTATAAGCCATAGTATCTGTTCCATGCAGGATAACAAAACCATCATATTGATCATAGTTTTCGTAAACTAGTTCAGCTATTTTATTCCATTCATTTAAAGAAATATTAGAAGAATCTAAAATAGGATGAAGAGAGATAATATCCCACTTAGGCATTTTGGGGTTTTTTAGTTCATCGATCTTATTGACCATTTCTAAAAATGTGTTCATTTCTGGAGCGTAACCATTGTCGGTTTTACTCATTCCAATTGTTCCGCCAGTATATATAATGAGTACTTTTTTTTTGTTTTGCATATGCTCTTTCTTCCTTGAATTTCTTTTCTTCATTATAGATGGCATTAATTCTGTTCACCATACCAGGATGATTATATTTTGTTATTTCTACCCACTTACAAGGATTAACATCAATCAGTTCATCATGACTTAATTCTTTAAATGTTTTAATTAGTGCTTCTCCATAACCTTCTTTTACAGCGTTAACATCAGCTTCATATTCATTTTTTCTACTGATATAGTTTGA
>ERZ1026874.1469-NODE-1469-length-12494-cov-26.058124_pt1 | contig 12494 bp, 10 predicted proteins | sample MGYA00380167_ERZ1026874 | MGnify/ENA primary metagenome ERZ1026874 (study PRJEB33269, sample SAMEA4719803) | human gut metagenome | biome: human-associated habitat; feature: organic feature; material: feces | place: Cameroon | collected 2013-10 ...
TACCTGGTTATATGTTACGCAATAACCAAACGGGTCCCCCATAACAGGGTGACCCATTGGGTGTGATGGCATACGTTAACCAGGCATGTGAAGTTCAAGTGGAAACCACTTCGCAAGCAGGTGCCTTTCACCGTTCCTCGCTTACATAATATCTTCAACCAGGTTTACAACAACACTTTTGACTAATGCCACACGCTATTCATATCCCCACGCTCAAACGTATGTTCCAATCTCCTGAACCCGTAGACCTCAAACTCAGGATGCGCTCGGGTGAAATTCAATACAGGCACCGCTGCATCTCGCTTCGCTATGACTTCTACAAAGGCACGAGAAGAATGAAACTGTTGGATAGCAACGAAATCCGGCAGCTTCGCGATACGTGCGTGTTTGAAGTAAATGGTATGGAGGTGTTTATGTGATAGCGTTCTTGTAAACTGCTCATATATAAGACTTTTTTGCTAACTTTGCACTACATTACGCTTCAATAAGTCTTAGCAAATTAAAAGATAAATGATATGGGGAATTTTAACGAGAATACAAGAGTTCAAGTGCCTGCCGCTTTGCACCTGTGCAAGTTGGGGTATCAATACTTGGACGAGAACGATATAATGGTGTATGACCACAAAACGAACATCTTAACAGATGTTTTTTTGCGGTCGGTAAAACGCATAAATCCTGAGGTTTCAAGCGAAGAGGTTTCTACACTTTATTCCAAAGTTGTAAATATGGCAGACAATGCCGACTTGGGACGCGAATTTTATGCTTTGCTCTCAGCCAATAGCGGTGTTAAACTCGTTGATTTTGAAAACCCTGACAACAACGAATGGCACGTTACAACCGAATTTACATGCCATAATAATGAGACGGACGATGAGTTTCGTCCTGATATTACATGTTTTGTAAATGGTATGCCTTTGGCTTTTATTGAAGTGAAAAAGCCCAATAATCATGAAGGCATATTGGCCGAGCGCGACCGTATCAATATGCGTATGAGCAAGAAGTGTTTCCGCACTTTCTTCAATATTACGCAGTTGATGATTTTTTCAAACAATCAAGAGTACGACAACACCAATCGTGTTCCCATTCAGGGCGCATTCTATTGCTGCTCTTCTTTATCGAAGGCCTTTTTCAATGTTTTCCGTGAGGAAGATAAAACGTTTGTGGCTCAATATCCCTATCTTCCCCTATCATTGGATATTGAAAACAAAGTATTGAAGCATCGCAATTGTGTGGTACTTAAAAATCTGAATGAATATCAGACCAACAAACAACCTACCACACCTACCAATCGTATCATCACATCTATGTTGAGCAAAGAGCGTTTTTTGTTCTTGCTCAGATACGGCTTTGCTTATGTGGAACGTAAAGTAGAACTTGAAGACGGCACTATCGGCACAGAGTTACAGAAACACGTAATGCGCTACCAACAAATGTTTGCCTCGTATGCCATACGCCGCACGTTGGATAAAGGAACGAAAAGTGGTATTATATGGCACACGCAAGGTAGTGGGAAAACGGCATTGGCTTATTACTCTGTGCGCAGTTTGACTGATTATTTCGCTAAACGTAATGTGGTGGCCAAGTTCTACTTCATTGTTGACCGCATCGACTTGATGGAACAAGCATCTGATGAATTTGCAGCCCGTGGTCTTGTTGTGCATAATGCCAAAAGTCGCACGGAACTGATGGATGACATTGCCAGCAATGCCCTTACGCAAAACAGCGAAGGTAAACTTGAAATAATGGTGGTGAACATTCAAAAGTTCAAGGAAGATAAAACACAGGTGAAGCTGGACGAATCGTACAACACGCACATGCAGCGCATCTTCTTCATTGACGAGGCACACCGTGGCTACAATCCCAAAGGAAGTTTCCTTGCCAATTTGCTTGAAGCTGACACCAATGCCATCAAGATTGCATTGACAGGTACACCGCTGTTGCGTGAAGAGCGTGAGTCGTGGCGTGTATTTGGCGATTATATCCACACTTACTACTATGACAAATCAATTGCTGATGGTTATACGTGTAAACTGATGCGTGAACCTGTAGAAACCATTTACAAGGAAAAGATTGAAAGCATTCTTGATGAACTGGCAGGAAATGTTGAGGTAAAGAAGAGCGACATAGACCGCAACAAAATCATCGAACACGAAAGTTATTTGAATGCGTTGCTCGACTACATTATTTCCGACTTTCGCCGTTTCAGATTGCAACAGGATGACGATACGGTAGGAGCTATGATTGTGTGTAAGACCAATCCTCAAGCACGCGAATTGTTTCGATTGTGGCAAGAACGTTTCGGATTTGCCAAGCAGATAGAAGAAAAAAAAGAGAATAACTTGCTCATGGCTGCCGATGACCCAATGCTCTATGGCGGCAATAAGTTAAAACCACTCACAGCCTCACTCATTCTTCATGATGAGGGAGATAAGTTGGAGCGAAAGGAGTACATAGAGGGGTTCAAAAAGCAGATGGAAGTAGATGTGCTGATAGTCAACAAAATGTTGCTCACGGGTTTTGACTCTCCACGATTGAAGAAACTCTATCTGGGACGTTCTCTCGACGGACACGATTTGTTGCAAGCCCTTACACGTGTCAATCGCCCTTACCGCGACTTTAGGTATGGCTACGTGGTAGACTTTGTGAATATCAAAGAGAACTTTGAGCAGACCAACAACCGCTACCTGCGCGAACTGAATCGCACTACTGACGATAACGGAATTCCACTTGAGGGACAACACATTGCAGAAGATGTGTTGGTAACACCTGAAGAAGTGGCTGAAAAGGTGAAACAGGTAAAAAGTTTACTTTTCAACTTCTCTACCGACAATATGGAGGAGTTCCGTCAGCAACTTGACGACATCGACTCAAAGGAAACGCTTTACGAGCTGCGCACTACTTTGGCCGATGCAAAGGCTGTTGTGAACCAAGCACGTTCATTAGGTGATGAGGATACGAAGGAGAAACTCCGCACGCTGCCCTCTATGGCATTTGCCACCATGATAACAGAAGTAACGCACCGTATTGAACGCTTGAACTTACTCAATAACACGGAGCACAAAGCTGATGTGTCGGGCATTATTAACGTAGCTTTGTCTGAACTCGAGTTTGAGTTCAAGCGTGGCTTGCCTGAAGAATTGCGTATTATGGTCAATGACATCCGTGATCGTTGCGAACGTGTACAAGCTGAGTTTGAAGCAAACTTCGATACAAAGGAAGAGAAGTATGTGCTATTGGCTGATGAGTTCCGCGAATACTTCCGCAAGAAAGGTTTCGTTCCCAAGGATACGAACGATGCAAAGGAAAGCATTGACTACATGGATGAGGTGATGAAGAAGATTCGCGAAATCAATCGTCGCAACAATCTGCTCAAAAAGAAATATAAGGGCGATGAACGTTTCGTACGTATTCACAAACGTATTGAAGAAACCAACAAACAACGCGTTGAACGCCCCTTAATCTCGGCAGAGGAGTATGAGATTGCTGAGAACCTAAGTAAAATGAAACAGGACATTGACCACCGTCTGTTTCTCAACATTCACATGCTCGATAACGAAGAGAGTTTTAAGGATGATGTTTTGGCAATCATCGGTCAAGAATTGCGCAGCATGCACATTCGCGCGGACTTGAAAGACCGTAAATATATCAACAATCTCATTACTACCGAGTACTTACAACAATACACTAACGCTAAATAATAACTACAAATGAGTAGTAACATCAACATATCAGATGCCACCATTGCATTGATTGACTCGCTGAAGAGTACAACCAATGCCTTTGGATTGGCAGGAACGGGTAGCGAATACCGCATTGTTACTGAGATGTTTCTCTATAAGTTTTTCAACGACAAGTTTGGCTATGAAGCCAAGCGCGATGAAGAGTATGGCAAACGCTTGCGTAATGCTGAAAAATGGGATGCCGAATACGATACTTTTACTGACGAAGAGGTGGAGGACTTGTTCAGCTATCTGCCTGCTTCTGTGCCACGCTTGCGCCCAGAACATACGCTCTCACATCTTTATAACGCATCAAGTCAAGGTGACTTTTCTACCTTACTTGACCAAACTTTGGTGGACATTGCTAACCTCAATGCTCGCAATTTTTCGGTGACGACTTCGGGCAAGAGTAAAGTGAACATTTTTAATACCATCACAAACTACGTTACCGACACGCAAAAGCGCGATGAGTTTGCTCGTTCATTGATGCGCAATGTGGCTTCGTTCAACTTTGAAGATGTGTTCGGTGAAAAGTACGATTTCTTCTCACGCATTTTCGAGCATCTGCTGAAAGGATTCAACAATGCTGGTGGCGGCAAATACGCTGAATACTACACGCCTCGCGCTATTGCACAGGTGATGGCACGTTTGCTTGTGGGTGATGATGCTGAACTTCGTGGAGTCACTTGCTACGACCCATCTGCAGGTACAGGCACTTTGCTGATGGCTTTGGCACACCAGATTGGTGAGGAGCGTTGCACCATCTATAGCCAAGATATTTCAGAAAAATCGAGCGAAATGCTCCGTTTGAATCTCATTCTCAACAACTTTGCCTCTTCGCTGCAAAACGTGGTGCAGGGAAACACGCTTACCGAACCTTCGCACAAGGAGGATAACGGCACACTGAAGAAATTTGATTTCATTGTGAGCAATCCTCCGTTCAAGCTCGACTTTCCCGAGTATCGCGAAACATTGGCAACGGACTCTATACGCTTTTGGGCTGGTGTGCCTAATGCGGTGAAGAAAGTTGATCCAACAAAACCCAAAATGGCTATTTACACTTGCTTTATTCAGCATGTACTTAATTCGTTGAAACCAAACGGAAAGGGTGCTATTGTCATTCCGACAGGTTTTATTACAGCCAAGAGTGGTGTGGAAAAACGTATTTTGCAACGCATTGTTGATGAGCATTGGGTGTATGGTGTAGTGTCGATGCCGAGCAACGTGTTTGCTACCACGGGTACGAATGTTTCGGTGCTATTCTTCGATAAGTCAGCCAAGACAGACAAGGTGATATTGATTGATGCCAGTAAGTTGGGCGAAGAATATAAAGAGGGGAATAACAAAAAGAGCCGTTTACGCGACTTTGAAGTAGAGCAAATCGTCCACACATTCCGCAACTGCGAGGCTGTTGATGACTTTTCGGTGGCTGTCACTTACGATGAAATTAAAGAGAAAGGCTACAGTCTCTCTGCAGGTCAGTATTTCGATATAAAGATTGACTATGTGGACATCACAGAGGAAGAGTTTAACCAACGAATGGCAAACTTTCAGCAGACGCTTACCGAACAGTTTGAAGAGAGTCATCGGTTGGAAAAGGAAATATTGGCGCAACTGCAAAGCTTGAAGTTTAATGAAGACGTGGGGAAAGACAATGAGTAACGAAATTCAGTTCCTATTATACACCATGCCCGAAGCTGACGGCAAGATACAAGTGGTCATCAAGGAAGAAACGCTTTGGTGTACGCAAAAGGCTATGGCTCAACTCTTTGGTGTTGGTGTACCTGCCATAAGCAAGCACTTGAAGAATATTTTTGAAGAGGGCGAACTTTTTGCGGATTCAGTTATTTCCAAAATGGAAACAACTGCCGCAGACGGAAAGAACTATACCACGACATACTATTCTCTTGATGCGATTATTGCGGTAGGCTATCGCGTTTCTTCACTGAAAGCTACTCGTTTCCGCCAATGGGCAACGAAGATTCTCAATGAGTACATCAAGAAAGGCTTTGCCATGGACGACGAACGTTTGAAGCAGGGAACGGCTGTGTTTGGTAAGGATTACTTCCGCGAATTGCTTGAGCGTGTGCGTTCTATCCGTACGAGTGAGCGTCGCATTTGGCAACAAATAACAGACATCTACGCTGAATGTAGCACCGACTATGACAAGAACTCACCGACTACACGTGATTTCTATGCGATGATACAAAACCGCTTTCACTATGCCATCACTGGGCAGACTGCTGCAGAGATTATCTATTCAAAAGCAGACCATACGAAAGACCACATGGGATTGACCACTTGGAAAAATTCCCCAGATGGACGTGTTCTGAAATCAGATGTCAGCATAGCCAAGAACTATCTGCAAGAAAAGGAGATCCGACAATTGGAGCGTACTGTATCTTCTTATTTCGACTATATCGAAAACCAGATAGAAAGGCATAATGCTTTTAACATGAAACAGTTCGCAGCCAGTGTCAACAAGTTCCTAACGTTCAACGACTACCAGATTCTGCCCGACAAAGGCAATATTTCTGCTGCACAGGCTAAGAAGAAAGCTGAAGAAGAATATGACATTTTCAATAAGACACAACGCATTGACTCTGACTTTGATAAGGAAATAAGAGGATTGCTGGATAAGGAATGATAATTTCGCGAGTGCACTTGCAAAAATACAAAATATGGAAATAAAACATATGGAATTAAAGAAATATGCTCTTAGTGATGTGTGTACTATTGTACCTGGATTTGCTTTTAAGTCAAACGACTTCGGTTCTGGCGAAAACATAGCTGTCAAGATTAAAGATATAGAGCCTCCTTCTGTTAATATCAAGAATGCGGAAAGGGTTTGTGTTACACCTCAAGACAAATTCAGATTGTCAGAAGGTGATTATATAATGGCTATGACAGGGGCAACAATAGGAAAAGTTGGTAAATTACAAATTGATGCAAAGAATGTATACATAAATCAGCGTGTATGCAAGTTCAACCCGATTACAAGTGTATGTGATAAGGAGTATTTATATTATGTTCTATCTACTTCATCTTTTAGAAATTTTATCTACAACAACGTAGACAGCAAATTAGCACAACCTAATATAGGGCATACAACTATTTACAAATACATCCATTTATTTCCATCAAATATTAAAGAACAAAAACTTATAGCTTCTGTCCTTAATAATATTGACCGCAAGATAGAACTCGACAAGCAGATAAATGATAATTTACCATGGCTTGACCGTTCATTAACAATGGCAAGAGCTCGTCGCGCTGCTTAGTTAAAGAATCTATTTCTTTTCGTAATGTTGACATCTTGCGGAACATTGGCTCAACAATATCATTATATTTCTGGATTATGTCATTACTCGGAATGACAATATCAAGATAGGCAATATCGTCAGGACTTATAGATGGGTAAGAAGAAACTGCTGTATCTGCAATAGATGCCAAATGCTCTGTAATCGTATTTGATGTAAGAAAATAATACACCATCAATGCCATTTTTTTACATTTGGCATCCAATGTTACGAATCCTGTAGAAACAATAAAGTTTTCTTTAGGTGTCGATAATATACCATAATGTAAGAGTCGCGGTCTCACCGATGAATACAAAATAGATAAATCTTCCACCTTGCGTTGTGCTCTGCTTGGTGCCATATCTACGCTGTAAATTTCAGTATTGCTTATATGCCCTTGAGTTATGCTTCCTGTATCTAAATACTCAATTTGTTTGTGCACGTCTTTGTTTATTGTTTTTTTATTGATGTCACACATTTCCTTTATAGAACAGCAAGTCCAACCTATCGGTATTTCTCTTTTCAAACGTTCATTCCAAACCATAGCCCCACCACTTGATTTATACGGTTTGCCCTCCTCGTTCGGAAAGTCAAACTGCACAAACCAATAGTCGTAGAGTTGCTTTGCCATCGCCTCTAAATTATCATTTATCGTCTTTTCCCCACCGCTCATTCGGTCATAGCTTTGCACCAAAAAGTACAAGACTATGACCGAGTTTTAACCTGTGGCAAAAAATATTATTTTTTTTGGCGGGGTAGAAATATATCTATATATTTGCAAATACATGTTTAACTACTAAATTTTATGATATGAGAAAAACTCTATTTATGCTTCTTGCTTGTTTGTTCTGCGCCTTTGCACAAGCACAGACTAAGGTAGAAGTCAGACTTACAGATGGCAAGGTCGTGAAAGGTACTACCAGAACCTTGTTCTCTGTTGATGATGCAAACTCTATTAAGGTGAAAGACGCCAAGGGAGAAAAGAAAACCTACAAATCCACAGAGGTAAAAAATCTTCGTGTTTACGATGACAAAAGCCAGAAATGGTACACCTTTGAGGCTTTGAAAGCGCAAAAAGCGTTACCCAATGTGTGGAACAAGAATCCGAAACCTTATAGCGACCCTGTGTTTTTGCAGGTAGTTTATGAAGGTAAGAACGTCACGGGATATGTTCACAACATTTCCACGCAGACCAACACTAAGACCCTTCAACTGACAGGTACGGGAGGCATGCTCTACTTCAAGTTGAAGAAAGAAGATGTAGCTCGCGCTTTTTGGATGAGTGCAGCGGTTGGTTGGAGAGCAGAACTCAAATTGGTCTTCAAGGATTTTCCTGTAATGAAACCCGTTATCAAGGAACTTGACTCAAAGTCTTTCTATGCAGACCCATTTGCGCTGATCAAAACATTTGATGGACTTTTGGACAAAAAATAAGGTTGTTTGAAAGAATAAAGAGCATGGTACGCTCATCTGAAATAGGTGATTGTACCATGCTTTTTATGTTCACTTCTGCTCGGAAGAGAAATTGTCAGCGGAACTTTTCGTTTATTACAAAAGGCACGGAGCTTTCACCCCACTTCCGTGTTTTTTACAAGCAAAATCAAAGATGGGTGGGGCAAAAAAACTTTGCAGTGTCTTGCTAATGATTTGAAGAATGAGTATACCGACATCAAAGGTTTTTCTATTCGCAATATGCAGTGCATGATGCAGTTCTACAATGAGTATAATAAGGAACTCACCATGTGTAAAATGAGTACATCTGCAATTGCGCAACTATCAGTTGCGCGATTATCACAAGAAATTAATGTAGATGTCCAACCAATAACGCAACCATCGGTTGCGCAATTAACAAATTCAAATTACAAATTGGGCCAAGCTTTACCCAAGGATTTGCGAAGCAGTTTGCCTTCGATTGAAGAGATTGAAGAAGAACTTGAATCTTTTTAGTCTAAAATAAATCCTACCTTGCGTAGAATACAAGGGAGGATTAAACTTTTATATTGATAAAATTACAAATCAGAAAATCCTCTCCCTCTTTCGCTACGACTTCTACAAGGGTACTCGTCGCATGAAGCTGTTGGATCCTAATGAAATCCGGCAGCTGAGAGATGTGTGCGTGTTTGAAATAAATGGGTTGGAGGTGTTTATGTAACTTTATTTGTCACAAATATCGATTATTTTTGTGACAAGCATGTTTTTCTTTCTTATATGTTTGTATGTCACAGATTTCTTGTAAATTTATATGAAAATATTCTGTCATACACTTGTTCGATTGAAAAATAACTTTGTACTTTTGCAATGCTAGAATCCGCCACGCTTCCCGTAGAACAGCGTACCAGGGCGGAACTTTTTGTTTATATAGGCTTATGATTTATACGAGCCCACCACTTAGTACAACGACTCTAATTGCAAATCTAAAGACTGATGGTCTCTCTGTCAATAATGAAAATTTTGCAGAAGACTTCTTGAACACAATGTAAGCTACTTTCGATTTAATGCTTACTTGCGTCCTTTTGAAGATGTTAATGGTTCAATTCGTTTCAAACCTAACGCAACATTTGATAAAGCGGTTGCTCTTTATCTCTTTGATGCAGAGCTTAGAAACTTGCTTTTCTCAAAAATACTTCGTACTTTTGCAGTAATAGTTCCCACCACGCTTCCCATAGAACAGCGAACCAAGGTGGGACTTTTGCTTTTTATACGTGTGAGATATTCCAAACAAACTTTAGACTATCCAGAGATTCTCAAATTATTAAAATCTCGTGGGCTTATTATTCGTGATGAGTCTATGGCTATAGAATTGCTTGAAAGTGGCAAGTTATTTTCGCTTAGACAATTACTTTCACCCTATGGAGAGTGATAAAATTCGCCATATATTCAAACCCAATAGCTACTTTGAAAATGCGGTCGATTTGTACGAATTTGATAGAGATTTACGAGAGCTAATCTTTACAGCTATACAAGCAATAGAAATTGCTTTGCGGTCTACCCTATTAAGTAATCATCCTAATGTGGACATTGCTGCCATTGGTTTCCCACATAATTGGCAAGATCAACCTCTGTGGAGATAATATTTCAACCACTCAATCAATGAATTTTCAGCATGATTGAGCGGTTGAAGTTTTATATAGAACATATCGTTAAACATTTAGATATACTGATTCTTATTCCATCGGTTTTTTATATCTAATTCTATCTGATTCTAATATAATCCGAATCAGAGGAGGACTTGTTGGAGCATCGTACCGATGGTACAGATGCTTTCGATACGCTGTATATTGGGTGTGAAAAGTTCCCGCAGCATGATTTTTATGGGGGATTTGTGGGTGGTGTGAGATAGAATGTCTATTTTTGCGAAATCGAACTAAAACTTTTTATGATTATGAACAAAGTCATTGCTATCTTAGTTGCATTCTTCTCCGTATTCTGTGCGTATGCACAAAAAGCGGATAAGTCTGAACAGTATCGTGTAAGGATAACCAAGGTGGACGGAACTACTTTGGAAGGCTACTCCATGACAAGTTTCTACAACACCATGCTTCCTGAAGTAAAGAAGTTTACCTTTAGCACAGAGTACAAGGGGAAAACTACTACCTATACGAGTGAAGAGGTGAAAAGAGTGGAGTTCGTCAACCTTGAAATGGATTCTATGCCTCTTGTCTACGAATCGGTTCAAGCATTGTCCACTATTCCTGGTCCTCTCCGCAAAAATCCGAAACCATTCAAGAAGCCTGTTTTCTTGCGCCTTTTCTATAATGGCAAGAACGTAAAGGGATATACGATGTCCTTTGCGGACAACACGTACACCAAAAGTTCCACCACTTCACGCGACACCTGGAAATACTACTACTTGACCAAGGATGCCACCTATGCGAACGCATATTGGCTTGATGTCAAAGGGATACGAGTTGCAATAAAGAAGGAACTAAAATTTGCTTTAAAGGATTTTCCTGAAGTCATAAAGAAAATAGAGAATGATGAGATTTCATTGAAGGAGTTCAAGAAAGACCCGAAAATGATTTTGCCACTGTTAGACCAGTCGTACAAGAAGTAGTAACCCATTCTCCCAAGCCCTTCCTTTCGGGCAATCCTTTCTTTCATCCGCCGTGCGCATTGGCTCTCTTGCTGTGCGCATGGCGGCTTTTTCGTGCGCTTGGGTGTGGAGGAGTGGGAGAGGTGGACTACATGGGTAGGGTTTAGATGTGGGGCGGTGGCAAGCGCCTTACTTCGGCAATCTCGTGACACGGCAGAAGCATTATCGGAGATGTTCTTGGTCGCCCCGTGCGCTTTGTCGGAAGGCAGAGCGCACAGCCTTGAACTTTTGCAGTATTCGCAGCATTGTCACCGCTCATTGATACGAGCCAGATGTGGGTGGCTTTTGCTCAGATTTTACCACTGGTAATGAGAATAAGATGGTCGCTTTCTCTCATTTTCTTAGATTTTATGTGTGTGACGAGTTTGTGCGATATTGCGAGGGTTATCACGTTCCCTGGCTTTTTCTTTCAACGCTTATGAATTTCAACTTTAATCCGCTGACATACGATTTTACTTCGAGCATTCCCGATGTATTCGAGATGTCGGACTTTCAAGGTAGTTCCGTGTATTTGGCTACCTGTCTCAACCGCAGTCAGTCGCCTATCTTTTCCACCACGCTTTATGCCCATGGGGAAAAGGCGAGCATCTATGATTTGCGCAGCATTATTGAGAACTACATGGAGGCAAAGCAGCTGGTGTATGCCACGTGCAGTTTCCGTATGCAGGTGGACCGCATCGATTATACTCTGGGCGAGTTTATGGAATTTAAACTGCAAATGCTAAGGACAAACTGTGATTTGTTCCTGCAATCGCATTTTCTCACCACGCACGCGGTGCGTTTGGTACCGCATGGCTTTCAGCTCGATTTGCAGTATATTGTTTTTCCCGGTGAAACGGGCCAGTGTGCCACGCAGTATGTTATCCAACGCGAGGACAAGGACACTTTTGACTAATGCCCCACGCTATTCATATCACCACACTCAAACGTATGCTCCAATCTCCCGAACCCGTAGACATCAAACTATGGACGCGCTCGGGTGAAATCCAATGTTGGCACCGCTGCATCTCGCTTCGCTACGACTTCTACAAAGGCACGCGAAGAATGAAATTGCTGGATTCTAACGAAATCCGGCAGCTTCGCGACGTTTGCGTGTTTGAAATCAATGGGATAGAGGTATTTATGTGAAATTACTTGGGCTGAGATTTGTTGCTTTGAAAAGAACTTCGTACTTTCGCAGTGACAGATTCCGCCACGCTTCCCATTAGAACAGCGAACCAGGGCGGAACTTCGTTTTTATATACGTTTATGCCCCGGATTCCATACACCAAAACCATCAAAACTTTTGATGAACAAATTGAAATACTGAAAAGTCGTGGCTTGCAATTCAGTTAGAAAACTTTCAATCTGTACAGGTCGAAATAGTTCATCATTTCTCGCGCT
>ERZ1026874.1470-NODE-1470-length-12493-cov-14.863081_pt1 | contig 12493 bp, 7 predicted proteins | sample MGYA00380167_ERZ1026874 | MGnify/ENA primary metagenome ERZ1026874 (study PRJEB33269, sample SAMEA4719803) | human gut metagenome | biome: human-associated habitat; feature: organic feature; material: feces | place: Cameroon | collected 2013-10 ...
TAGGGCTTACTAGGGACTTGCACCCGTTAGATAATGCTCATGCCGAGCGTACTAAGAAAAGGAGTGTGACTCAATGAGTTGCGCTCCTTTTTCTTTTGTTAAATATTGATTTATCTTTCGTAACTATTCAGCGATAGGGCATGACAAGTTTTCAAGCCTCAATTAAGGCTAGTAGTTTGTAAAGTCTAAAAGTTTACAATCAATGTAGATGCGATATACCATCACATCATAGCAAATCTTAATGTTATTCTGTCCAATGTTCAATCCTTGCAATCTCATTAAGAATCTCCAATAGGTTGTCTCTGCTTTGGATGATTGCTTTGTTTAGAGCAGAAGCTTTCTTTTTATAGTCAGCTGCCGAATATTGAAGAGCCAACTCACTCAATATTTCATTAGCACGACTTCGAAAGTAGGCTAATAACCCAGCCTAGTTATTTTTCAAATCTTTGTTTATATTCATCTTATTTTGTATAATTTACAGAGCTATTTAAATTAAAGCGATTATTAAGAATTACTATTTAATCAACCCTTGTTCATCCAAGAACCGTCCGAACGCTTCGAGAATGTTGGTTGTTCTTTCCTTGATGTCTGCTTCTGCAAAATCGTTCTTTGTCTTTGCCAACTGCTTGAGTTCTTCTACGGAAGTTGCTTTCTTCTCGTCACCTTTAGACGTTGTGTATCCATTATAATACTTTATCTTGTCACCAAAACGGAAGTCGGAGGCACGGATATTGATGCGCTTTTCAAGGATAGACTTGTTGCCAAGCATCTCTACAACGTCCTTGGAGCTAAGCGATTTCTCTAAATCATAGCGATTGCGAGCATAGATGTGTTCAATTTCAAAGACTGTGTCAAGTGTAGGGCATTCCTGTTTCTCATTCTGCATGCACCACCATACGAGCATTGACTTAGTGATAGGACGACCATTGTAGAAGTTATAGTTGTCAAACTGATTTGCCGTCTGCTGCTTAGGGAATCGGAATTCGGCAAAATCTACTTCTTTTCCATTAATGAGGTTCACCATCTCAGCATAGACAGGTGTACGCAAAGCATTCACACCAGGATTCGTTATAGCATATGCCCAAATGAAGGCAATACTGCGTGTCAGGAAATTGTAGAACTTCTCATCATCCAATTGGTTATTTTCGTCCTTGTTGCAAAGGAAATATACGCTGACAAAGAAAGTCCACATGCTATTTGGAGCATAATTGAGAACGAAGAGTTGGCGTAAGACTCTTTGCGAAAAACGATCGTCCGACATAGAATAAACATCGTTCCAGAAATCGGCAAGCAGTTCCATATTATAGAGAGCCTCATCGCTTTGCAGCAATGCGTAGTTATTTGCTCCATAAAATGAACGCAAAGCCTCTGTTGTAGAACGCTTGATTCCTTTTTTAGCTCGCTCGTAATACATGTAACGAGAGAAAAGTTCATCCATTGGTGTGCCACTATTGGAGTGCAGATGCTTCTCGCAAATCACTTCAAGTTTACGCCAACGCTTGATGAATTCGTCTTTCTTGCCAAGCTTCGAGTAGTATTTGTAGAACTCTGCTTTGAAGATGTCTGCGTCAGAGAGTGCCTTACCACGATTATTGAGCGTGGAGAAGATACGAAGTGCAGTATCTTGTACGTCTGCTTCGATGGGCAGCAGAATACAGTTGTTGAGTATTCTGCTTGGGAGATAAGGGAAATAAGCGGGGTAATCAGCTACAAACTCGTCAATTTTACCCTGAAAGAAACGGAAGTTCTCGGCATAGCGACTCTTCATTTTGTCGTTGACAATGCCGTCTTTGAGAATCGCGAGAAATTCCTCCTTATCCTTATCGGTAGCCACCTCTGAGTTGATTTTCAGCAGATTCATATCTGGTTGATCAAACTCGTCCGTCTTCCAGATGCACTTGCCTATCATTTCGCGAAGCAATTGGCTCTGCTTGTCCTTCATCTTCTCAAAACGAGAGTAAAAAGCGCGAAGCAATAGCATGATGGTAGTTAGGCGTTGCTGGCCATCGATAATTTCCATCTGTCCGCTGTCGTTCTTGAAAGTCACGATAGGACCAAGATAATATTCTGCTGTAGTTCGATCAAACTTATCGGCATCACCTTCGGGAATTGCAAAAGCAAACACGTCCTCCCAAAGCGTAAAGCATTCCTTCTCTGCATCCCATGCGTAGGGTCGCTGGTAATCTGGTATGAGAAAATCTGCTTTGTTATCGCTTAGCAGATTCTTTATTGTTTTCTGGTCAACGTTTAGTTTTGACATAAGTGTATATTCTTTGTTCTATTGTATTTTATTCAGTATATAACAAATATGTGATTATTGATTCACAGCCTCCCAATGTCCAGTTTTGTTACTACCAACATACTTTATGAGTTTCAAATTTCGGAGGACGTAAAGGTCACGTTTGACTGTTATGACACTTGCGTTCAATACGTCAGACAATGTTTGCGCATTTATCGTATCACCCTTTATGATGTGATAAATCCTTCGCTACCTCTCAGTAAGTTGCGATAATCTTACTATATCATTTTCAGGGATATTTATAGGGATACCCTTCTCTCTGGTATTTGTCTGTCCAAAATCCTTTTCTGATGTCCATTCTGCCGTCAATGTCGCCTTCAAAATGAAGGCATCGGCCTGGAATGATGGGATGGCGCAACCTTTTGTTTCCAGTTCACTACAGATACGGTCAATACCTTCGCCGAACTCCTTGACATACTTGTATGCCTTGAGGTATTGGGCGATCCTGGGATTACGAGAGAAATGGGTGTGACGGATGTTCTCAGGGCGCACAAGTCCAGGAAGATCACCAGGAGTCTCAAAGACAATGCGGTCATCAAACATCCTTATTTGGGTATTCGTTTATATTGCTTGTTGCGACACTCGTATGGGCATATTCATTATAACATGGAGTAAGGATTTTTTTAATCTCAATCCACAATAAAGTTGAATGTCTGTAGCTTTCGCTTGGCCAAAGGGTGTTCGTTGTCGTAAGCTATGCGGTAGTATTGCTTTGCTTTCTTTAAGTCTTTCTCCACGCCACGCCCCAATTCGTATGCCTCGCCCACGCGATAGTATGCGTATGGCAAGTGACAACTTAAATACAACTCAAAGGCTCGCTTCTGGTCTTTCTCCACCCCATTGATTCCTTTTCGATAGATGTCGGCAAGATTCGACTTTGCCAGGTCGTCACCAAGAGTTGCGGCTAAACCATAGTATTTTATGGCGCGCTCCATGTCTACTTCTGTACCGATGCCGTCACCAAACATTATGCCCAAGTCATTCAGTGCCTCTGGGTCTGTCATACACTCATTGTCTGGGTCAAAGCGTTCTATATAAAGTAGGGTTTCGACATACTCTTTTGTCCATCCATAGTCTTCAAAACTTGCATCGGGATTTGTCACAAGTATAAATTTCTGCTTGTTTACATTAGTATCAAGTTCTTCCATAATTTCATTTTTAGTGGTTTAGCAGATTTATACATTGAATCATCCTTGCAAATTTACATAAAATTTGTAATGTTTACAAATTCAACGATGAATAACAACATAAGGAAGATTCAACACCAAAATGTTACTAAAAGCCTTTTAAGCTGTTCTATTACATAGTTGTGTGGAATTTTCTCTTGTTCAAGTCTATAGTTGTTTGTTTTTATATATTTGTACAACTCATACTCTTCAACACTCAGATTTAGCTCAACATTAACTTTACTTGGAGTTCCCGAATCGTTTTCAAAATATTTGTCGAATGTTACACGGTCCATTAACAAACTCTTTACATGTGCAAAATAACTACGAAATTGCGACAAAATCTCAAAACCTTGCGCATCAAGATCCCCCCAATAAATAAGGTCGATGTTTTTAAGTAGTTCTGAATCCTTAATAGAAGCAACACCATACCCTCTTCCCCATATAACAATGCTATTTGCTACAGAAGGGAAAGTCAAGAAATTTACCTTATTCTCTACGATAAATGCCTTTGTAATAGGTATTTGCAACTTTAAAAATTGACTAACAGGTATGGTTAAATCATCCACACCATTAAAGAAATTCTTAGCCAAAGTTCCATCCAGTAATCTTATCCGCACTAAAGGCTCATCATAACGTAGGTTATAGTGCTTTTCGAAATCCTTCTCATTCGTGTTAACAAATTCTTCTATAACAATATCGAGTAATTCGCCAATCACTATTTTGTGCTGTTCAATAAACTTTGTATGCACCTCAATGGGAAGCTCACGTATGTACAGCTGGGGTTGGGGATTCTTTGAGAAATAATCTAATACCTTCCCAATATCCCCCCAATCCCCAGAATATTCTATAACCTTCTGTGGATGTTTTTCAATCCAATGTTGCAACTTAGGAAACTTTTCGCTGATTTGTGCAACATCCTTTCGGAAATCAGCCACCTCTTTTATCTTTTGAAGAAAACGTTCGAAATCATCAGCCGTTTCAAACGTAATTCTACTTGGTAAATCCTGTGTGCCAAGCAACTTCGTTTTTATGGTCTTCCACTCAATCGTATAACCATAGCCTTTAACTTCCTTCGACAGCGAACGTATATCTTCCAATTCTCTGTGAAAATCAGCCATTGTGTTACTTGCTTTTTTATCGCACAGAATTACTATAGGTTGAAAGTCAGTTCCAGCAGCTACATTACGCAAGTATTCTGGATACTTGCGTAATGCCTTCTTCTTAATTTCTATCGATGTAATCATTTCGATTCAAATATCTTTTCACGTTCCTCCTTAAACTGATTTATTGGCATATTGTAAAGCACAGATGCGTTATTTTTTCGCTCCACATAATGAACATACGATATGTCGTTTTCCACAATATGAATATTGTCACTCGGAGTTACAACCAATAATTGAAGATGCAACTGTTTGCAGAGCGAAATCAGATAACGAGCCTTGTCTTCGTCTTGTGCTCTAAAAGCTTCGTCTATGGCAATAAAGCGGAACGACGAGTCACATCCATGCTTTGTTAAGCCAAACTGATAGGCAATAGCCGAACCAAGGATGGTATAAGTAAGTTGCGCCTTTTCGCCACCCGAGAGCTGTCCCATCGACTCATAAGTATTACGTTTCATATCGTCAGCTTTATAAAATTCCACAGCCTTATACGTTAACCATCCTCTCACATCCATCACTTTCGTTCGCCATTGTTCATCCTGTAATCGTTTCATCAAGGGTAAAACATGCTGTTCAAAGTGAACACGCTGACCATCAACTTTTGAGTTTATCTCATGCACATTGGGCATCGCATCGTTAAGCAACTGCGAGAACTCAATTACGTCCGCATTATATTTCTTTGTAGACACCAGTTGAATGTAGGTTTCAGAATGAACATTAAAGTCAATGTCTTTAAGATAGCAATTCAAATGTTCAATAGTTTTACGTATAGATGAAGTCCAATCCATAAAGAACTGACGGAACACAGAAATGTTATTGGTGAGAGTTTCATGCAAATACTTGTTGAACCTATTTTCAAAACTTGGCAATGCCTCCTCATTCAATTTTTTAAGGAAAGCCTTGAATTCAGATACAAGCTCAATAGAATTTGGAAGACCATTGACATCAGAACGCCAACTCGCAAACTTTGCGGTTATCTTCTCTGAAGGATTCTTGAATTCACTAATCTTGTCTTTGCAAATACCCTCCTTCTTATATTTTTCGCTTTGCTGAGTCTTAATTTTATCATCAATTTCGTTTTGCAAGGATTTCTGTTTAGCCTCAATATCAGCCAACCCGAAAAGCAAAAAGTCAGGATTACTGTTTTCAAAAGCCTCAACATCAACAGCGTGCATTAACGCCAAAGCTTCAGCGTTTTCATTATAGCGTTTTTCTGTAACATTCTGTTCTTGCTCTAAAGTACCAAACTTTTTATATAGGTCTGCATTATCCTTCTCAATTGCATCAAGCTTCAGCTTTACGTTCTCTAATTGTTGTTGCAGCGTCTTTATTCTGTCATTAGTAGATTCAAGTTGCTTCTTCTCTTCTTTTTTCTCATTGATTCTTATCGAATACGATTGCCAATCAATGGCATCGAATTTTTCAAAATTGAGCAAATAAGAGAAAGTTTCCTTTCGTTCTACGGTTTCCTTTCTTTTATGGTCAAGTGCCACCAGCTCTTTATTCATAGCTGTTAGTTGGTTACATAAAGCCTCATACTCTTTTTTAATGGCAGCAATTTTTTCGCGATTGTCCCACCCAAGCACATAATGTTCCCTTCTGTTTACGCCTGGGCGATCATCCTTCTCGTGCTTACCGCCCTTCGATTTAATGAGTCCTTCTTTTGTTACAGCCTTTTCGGTTATATGGTTGAAGTCTTCTAATGTATTAACACACGCATAATTAAACTCCACATATAATCTGTCTTCAAGCCAATCCAAATAATTCGCTTTAGGTTTTAATTCTATTTTTTTCAAAAGTGAACACTCCTGCACCACTCTATTCTCAAACTCTCGTAAGGTCTCCACCCCATTGTATTGATAATAAACAATTCTACCTCGTAAATTATGGTTGTTAACATAGTCGTTTACCTGACGATAGTATTTTTCGGGCACAATGAGTCGAAGCGCAAAGTTATGGAGAATACGCTCAATGGCAGACTCCCATTCACGCTCGTTATCTTTTAACTGTATGAGTTCGCCTACAAAAGGAATCTCATTCGTTGTCGCCCCAACGTGCTCTATAATCTCATCACGTATTTCTGCAACACGCCCCGAAATATTGTTTTCATGATTACGAAGATAGTTGATAGTCTGAACACAGCTATTTTTGTCAGCTTCAATCTTCTCCATTTCATTTTGCAAGAGTCTTTTTCTTTCAGCCAACTCATTGTCAAGTAATTCCTGCAAAGCCACCTTTTGCACTTTGGCTGCCGCTTTATTAGTTTCGAATGTTGAAGCGTCAAAACTTTGAGGCAAATCAACTTTAAGAACAAGTCTATTATACTCATTCTCCCTATTCTTACGTTCTTCAAGGCATTGCTCCAGGTCTTTTATGTCCTTTTCAATGTCTTTAATCTGTTGCCCTACAGCGTCACACTTAATGGCTACTTCTAAGTTGCTTTTCTCCTCATCAAGACTTTTCTTTTTAACGTTATTAGCTTTAACCGTGTCATCTAATTGACGTAATTTACTTTTACATTCCCCCAAATGCTCCTGACAAAGCATAACTGTCCTATAGGCAAACCAATAAGAAATAATATCTTTCTGACTTTGTAGCTCGTTAATATTCTTGTTTATTACCTGCAATTCATCCGCCAATTTGTCTATAGGTTCAAGCAGACGTATTTGCTCTTTAGTCATCTCGATGCTTGTCTTTGCATCCATAAGGTTTTGAAAGTTATCGCTCAGTTCCTTATAAATTTCCTCAGCATCTTTTTCCTCAAGCATATTATCTCGAATAAAGCTGTCCAAATCATTCAGAACCTTTACTCCCACCAGTTGATTGAAAAGTGTAAGCGCCTTTTCCGACCGCATACCAAACACAGCAATCATCTTCTGCTCGTATGCCATAGGACCATCAAAGAACTCAATCACACGTTTGGTACTTCCAGCATTCAACGCTTTCTCCATGCGTTTACGCCATTCGCCATTAGCGTCAAAAGCTGCAAAGTCCTGAGATATGGTAAGGGCCCTATGTGCCATACCAAAGACAGTTTTTAAACCATCGCCAGAATAATAGCGGACCTGAAAAATCGTCACAACTCTACCATCCATGTTAGTAAACGTAGCAAGCAACACAGAGCGATCTTTTTTATCGCGCAACTTCAATGACGATACACCCGCATCGCCTTCTTGTTTCTGACCATAAACACCGAAGAAATAGGTTTCTTCTGTTCTATTACCTTTTTTTTCAGCTCCAGAAGATTGATTGTAGAAACGCTGACGTTTTAAAGGCACAAGCAAAGTTAACAAAGCATCAATAAGCGTACTTTTACCTGAGGCATTAGCACCTGTTAGCAACGCATTGTTTCCCTGCGGATTCAATCGAAACACCTTGTCATTAAATGTTCCCCAGTTCCACACCTCCATGTAGTCGAGTTTGAAGCCTGCAACCTGCGGATTGGTATTAAATAGATCGGTCTGATATATCATAGTCATTCAGTTGTTTTTTAAAATCTAACAAATCATCAAGCGTAATTTTTTCCTTTATAATACGATGTATCTTATATCGTTTTTCACCCTCACCGTTTTTAGGTGAAACAAGGAACCCAAAATCTACAATTCGTTCAATATTACTATCAAGGTCTTTTTCAAACTTCACCTTATTATACGATGTCGGCAAAAATAATTTTGTTTCCTCCTTGATATCTGCAGCTGTTACATACTTGTCCGTTGCCTGCGATAACGTAGGGTTACTATCAAAGTCTTCGAGCATCTGACGCAGCACAACAAGCATCACCGACACTTCAAAGCCATATTGCCTACGCGACACTAAGTTTATTGTTTTGTCGCCATCCAATGCCATCTGTTTAACAAAGGCAAAACCTTCGTCCTTTTTAAGAATAAGCTCCAACCCCATGGTGCTAATATAATTTTGTATTTCAGCTTGATAAGTAAGCAGTTCGCTCCATGTGGTATCGCTATTTTCAACAACCCCTTTCAGTAATCTAACCACAGCCTTACTGTAGGGTTTAATACCAAATTCACTCATAATGTAATAATAATTTCAGGGATAGTTATTGTTTTATCTTTCGAAAATGCAATTTCTTGCGTACGATTAGCAGAAACCACAGTCTTATACTCCTTTAGTATTGCTATATAACCAAACAATTCTGAAAGACCTTTTTCAATTCCATTATTTTGGTCAATTACTTCTGCCAGAGTAGTTTGAACACTGTTCTTAAGCATGTTGTTAATACGCTTTCGCAGAATTTGCCGGTCTACTTGATGTGGGTTATAGAGCTTCTCTAAGCGTTCAAGCTCATTTATGCCCAAATCAGCTTCGGTAGGAACATTCTTATATTCAATTTCTTGTTTAGGAGTTAAATTCAACTGACGTTCCAATGGCAAACTGAGTTCTAATGCCTCATAACTCAACGAAGCACAACTTCTATCTTTGTTTTGAGTCGTGTTCAACAAAAGTTTCTTAATATCGTTAATAACTTGTTTCGTAGCCAGAACCTCAGAGTTCGCATTGTTTCTAATAATCTGACTCAACTTCTCGGTCATCTTATTGTTAGTCTTCGACACCTTGTTTCCAGCATCAAACAAGTGTTTTTTAAGGTCCTTCAAGAATTTATCCTTCGAAGCAATATTTCTCTTAGCAAGAGTGTCATATAACAAGTTTGTCAGCTCTTCCCATTCATTTTGCAATTCCGATGAAAGCAAAAACTCCCAAAAGGCATAAAAACTCTTTCCTTGTTGCGACTCCTTCAATTCAGCATAAGCATCAAATATATAACAAAGAATGTCTCTCTTAACCTCATTGTTTGTTTGGCGTTGATATATTTGTTTAATAATTTCCTTAAAATTATCGTCCACTTCTTTAAAGTCCGACAACAATTCTTTAGCCAACTTGTTCAAGCTGTTGTATCTTGGCTCAATCTGATAATCCTCATACACTTCAACATCCTCACCAATCTCCAAACGTTCAATCTGACGTTCTATGTCTTCCCTCTTTTGTCTTAGCAATTCCAAGCGTTTTTCCCTATCTTCGTTAGAGAACTCAACCAAGTCCTTTAATTGCGAAAACAAAGTCTTGAACTTAGATTCGGTTCCAATATATTCTTCTTTTTTTAGCGATGCCACCCAATCCAACACCCTACTTGTATGCGAGGAAATCTCATAAATAATCTCGCCATCTTCATTTTGATAATTCGCAAAGAAACCCTTATCCGTCCAATATTTAACAAGCCGTTTAGCCTTCGCTTCATTCGGCTCTCTTGCATACGTTTCAATCGTAGCATCCTCATCCATTATCGGTTCTGTCAAATTATCGAGCCTTGTTTCAAGCAACATGTGTAGCCTTTCTTCTCCTATAGCCATTTGCTCGTCAAACACACTTGCAACAAATGCTAAGAAAAACTCAGCATTCTTCATCTTAAGCAACTTTACACTGGGTGAGTTGTTTAATGTTTGTATAAGCAGATCGATGTCCATTATATGTACTTGTTTTTTACGTTACTATGCATGTTTTAGATGCAAAGATAGTGCAAACCGAATGCAAAAAGCCAAGCGTGCTTGAGCTTTTTGCTGAGGTGCAGCCTATCTTATATAAAGATAGTGCAAACCGAACGCAAAAAGCCAAGCATGCTTGAGCTTTTTGCTGAGGTGCAGCCTATCTTATACAAAGATAGTGCAAACCGAACGCAAAAAGCCAAGCGTGCTTGAGCTTTTTGCTGAGGTGCAGCCTATCTTATACAAAGATACTCTATCTTCTTCAACCTACCAAACAATCCTAAATTTTCGTTTTTCGTAGTACATTTTTTTTTTTGGGGGGGGGGATAGTGAACGAAGGAGCATAGCAGACTTCAAGTTCACAACATTGTGGACCACAACCTTGTGAACTTCATCTTTTTTCATTAGCTTTGTAATCTAATTAAAGGATAATAGCTTGCTATCATTAAGGAGTACCCGTCAAAAGTTGCACAAGTTATTTTTTACATATTACGAAACAATGCTTCACGCGCCAGCCCAACCCGAAAGGTAGAGTGTTCAAAATCCGCAATTTTTTTCTGCATGAGATTTGATAGTTTTATCAGGAAATTTCATGCGCCAGCCTCACCCCGAATGGGGTAAGGCTGGCGCATGAAAGATTCTAATGAAAAATATGACCTATTTCTGCGGAAGTTATTTTTTGAACATTACTATAACATCTCATCTTTGTCAGAATAGCTTAGACAAGTTATTTATTTGCTTCTTTCGTCCAGCAATAGGCTGGACGGCAAAGTAATATATATTAAAAGGCAAAGTATCTTAAGATAAATTACCGTCCAGCAATAGGCTGGACGACAAAGTAATATATATTAAAAGGCAAAGTATCTTAAGATAAATTGCCGTCCAGCAATAGGCTGGACGACAAAGTAATACTACATGCTTACTTCATACGTTTCAATAACCTTACACATGAAACAATATATCATGGCTGTAGATATTGAATGGCAAGGTTATTGAATATAGCACAGAGCACTTCGCACGTCTATGGCGAATAGCCTTTCTCCTTAGTATTGTTTTTTGGATTATAAATACCCCATGCTTCTCACTATTTTTACAACTATCAAAAAATGACAAGTGACCAGTGACCGTTATTTCTTTTAATTATCAATAGATTAGAGGTCACCCGGTCACTTATAATATTCCTAAAATCCATATTAACAGAACTTTAATACCTTGATTTTGTTAAAACCTTGAGGAAATTTATTACGTGGTTGTGTTACCAGATGTGCATACACTCAAATTGCACCAAGTAGCTCTTACTCAAGTAGCCATGATGCGTCGTTTCTTTAGGGTAGAAATGTTGTGTGTTATGCCCCCAAATCGTTTTAGTTAAAACGATTCAGCGACTTAACTAAAACAATTTCGCGACTTAGTTAAAACAATTTCGCGACTTAACTAAAACGATTTTGTGATGTTTTAGAGGATATTTTTGCTATTTTCCCCTTGCAATATCTTAGACTATAATGTTTTACCTAAAATGAGCCTATGAAAAGCCCAACTCGAAGCTACAGGTTACTTCTATGAAACAGAGTGTTTTATCTCTTAGAATATGCGCTAAAGTTTCGTTAACATGGATTTTAAGAAAATTATAAGTGACCAAGTGACCGCTAAATCATTGATATTCAATAAAATTTGCGGTCACTAGTCACTTGTCACTTTTCGTATGATTAAAAAAACGGCTATTCGCCTAGGCCCAATTGCACACCTACGGCGTGCGAAGTGCATCGGGGACATATCCAATAACCAGGCATGAGAGAGAGGGAACAAGTCCCCTCTCTCTCTCATACCTGGCTACCTTATATCACCCCTAACGGGGTGAGGCTAACGCATGAAACATTGATAATTCTATCAAAAATCGTACAAAAAAATGTGGATTATGAATATCCTACCCAAAAGGGATTATTTATGGCTATTCCTTTTCCCTTTGCGTAGCGCATAAATAGTTTGTAATACTTATTACTTAAGTAGGTATTCTAAGTTATTTTATACAATCAGCAAGTGATAAGACTGATGCTATAAAAGGTAAAAGTTGACTCCTCTATTGACTTCAATAAGTATGAGGAGTACATCAATTGGAGTATCTAATCCATGCCTTCAAAGTTACTCGTCAGTACCACCTAAGTAACACTCCAGTGTCAACTAAGTGAAACTCCAGTACCACCTAAGTAACACTCCAGTACCAGTTAGACAGTATTAAAAGTGATACTGGGAATAGAGATACTCTAATTACATTTCATTAAAGAAGAAATATGGTATAAAGCCCAATGTATAGTACAATAGTCCGTTAAAAATGACATAACTTCTTGATAATGAGAGAGTTATTTAATA
>ERZ1026874.1471-NODE-1471-length-12492-cov-7.673314_pt1 | contig 12492 bp, 10 predicted proteins | sample MGYA00380167_ERZ1026874 | MGnify/ENA primary metagenome ERZ1026874 (study PRJEB33269, sample SAMEA4719803) | human gut metagenome | biome: human-associated habitat; feature: organic feature; material: feces | place: Cameroon | collected 2013-10 ...
GCAGCGTCAGATGTGTATAAGAGACAGCCGGTGAAGGGCCCGCTGCTCGCCGGAGTAAAGCCGAGCTATCAGCTAGCGGGCAAGGCCGTTCGCTACGACGTTTTGGTGCCGCCGCGTCCGTCATCTGCCGAGTAGCGCTCAACGCGAGGGCGCAGCGCGATCTATTTCCAAGGATGCGACGTCAGGTGCCAGCCGCCGCAGTATTCGCATTTGTAGCAGGCCAGGCCGCGACGCCCGCGGTTCTCGCAATCGGCCATAACGGCTTCGGCCTCGGCTCGCGTGTCGTAGCGGTTCTTGCGCTCGCACGACTTGTAGCGCCAGGCCTCGGCGCGCTCGGCATCTAGGGCGTCACGACGCTCGTCTTCGCGCGCAAACAGGTCGCTCATATCGCCGCCGGTGGCAGCGCCCAAAAACTCGCTTTTGGCCTTTGACCAGGCGGCTCGCTTTTTGCTTCCCATCCGCTTCGCGCCCCTTTTCAAACGCTGGTATCATTGCTCAATCAAAGTGATACCAATAAACGTGAGGTCGCCGCGCGATGATCAGAAAAACCCTCGATACCGACATTCCCGCCGTCATGGCTATCTACGACGCTGCCCGCGCCTTTATGCGCGCGCATGGCAACGCTACGCAGTGGCCGGTGGGCACGCCCTCGGCCGAGCAGTTGGCTGCCGATATTGCCGCCGGTGGCAGTTATGTGTGCGAAGCCGACGGCCGTGTGGTCGCGACGTTTGCCTTTTTGCCGGGCCCGGACGAGTGCTACGACGTGATCGAGGACGGTCAATGGCGCAGCGACGCCCCGTATGCCGTGCTGCACCGCGTGGCATCTGACGGAACCGTGCACGGTGTCGCGGCTGCAATGTTTGCCTTTGCCAAGGCACGCGCCGACCACCTGCGCATCGACACGCATCAGGACAATCTGCCCATGCAGAGCGCCATCGCCAAAGCTGGGTTCGAGCGCGCCGGCATCGTGTATGTTTCGGACGGCACACCACGCGTGGCGTTCGATTGGCTGCGCGAGGCGTAAGGACGGCATCTCGTATCAACAATTCGCGTGAACGGAAAATGGCCCCTAGCGGGGCCATTTTTGCTTGCAAGTGATGTTCTGGCTGGGTAAGGGGGCAGCGTCCGTCGCGGGCAAATGCTGGCTACGCCTTGGGCAGCTCGCTTCCGCAGTGGCAGCACTTGGTCGCGCCCTCGTGCACCTCTTCCAGGCAATAGGGGCAGACGGGCTTGGGAGCGGCTTCCTCGGCGGGGGTGCCGGCCAACTTGTCGCCAATCTCCTGCGCCTTGTTAAACGCCTTGACGATAGCAAAGACGATGGCGGCGACAATCAGAAAGTTGATGCACGCGCCAATGAACGCACCAAAGTCGATATTGGTGCCCGGCACCACCAGTCCCGAAATCTCGGTGGCGCTGCCGCCGGCAATCACGGCGATGAGCGGGTTGATGATGTTGTCGGTAAGCGAGGTCACGATGGCGGTAAACGCGCCGCCGATGATGACGCCGACGGCCATGTCCATCACGTTGCCGCGGTTGATGAATTCCTTGAATTCGTTAAGCAGTGCCTTCATGGTGGCTCCTCACTGTTGTGGGGCTCGCGTTGCCACCGCCCCAGATGAGCCCGGGCAGACAAAAGGGGAGGTGCCGGCTTTCGCAAGGCGCGAACCTACGAAAATCGCCGCGCGGCAACGCAGGGCGATGAGCTCGGTCGGGGGATAGGGCCCGCTTCGCCCGCCGGCTCGTAAATTGTATCATCCGGTGTGTGACAAAAGCGTACCCTGCGGGGTCGGCGGGCTATCAACGGGGGAGATCATGTCAAAGCAAGCGGTCATAGGAATTCTGGCGCACGTCGATGCCGGCAAGACCACGCTGGCCGAGGCCATGCTGTTTCATGCCGGCCGCATTCGCAAACGCGGGCGTGTGGACGATGGTGATTCTCATCTAGATACGAACGAGATTGAGCGCGAGCGCGGCATCACGATCTTCTCGTCGCAGGCCGTGCTCGACCACGGCGACACCCACGTTATGCTCGTGGACGCTCCCGGCCATGTCGATTTTTCGGCCGAGGCGGAGCGCACACTGCGCGCGCTCGACTACGCGATTCTGGTGGTGGGCGCCAACGATGGCGTACAGGGCCATACCGAAACGTTGTGGCGCCTGCTTGCTCGTTACGACATTCCGACGTTCATCTTTATCAACAAAATCGATCTTGAGAACCCTGGTCGTGAGGCGCTGTTGGCTCAGCTTGGTCAGCGCCTTTCCGAGGGCTGTCTGGATGCTGAGGGCCTGCTGGCGGGTGACGATGTGCAAGAGGATGCCGCGGCGCTGGATGAGGCGGCGCTCGACGAGTTCCTCGAGTCGGGCGAGCTTTCGGCATCAACACTGTCGCGCATGGTCGCGGAGCGCAGGCTGTTCCCCTGTTTCGCCGGCTCAGCGCTTAAAGACCGGGGCGTGTCCGAGTTGCTCGACGGCATGTGTGCTCTGGTGCGCGAGCGGACGTGGCCCCAGGAGTTCGCAGCGCGCGTCTACCGCGTGAGCCGTGGAGACCGTGGCGAGCGTCTTGCCTGGGTTAAGGTGACGGGCGGTGTGCTGCGGGCAAAACAGATGATTGAGGGACGCTCTGGTGTCGAGGCATGGGAGCAAAAGATCGACCAGGTTCGCATCTATAACGGCGAGAAGTATGAGCTTGCTCAGGAAGTTGCCGCCGGTGGCATCTGCGCCGTGACGGGCCTTGCGCGCGTTCGTCCTGGTGATGCCCTGGCTGCAGAGCCCATGGGCGAACAACCGATCATCGCGCCGGTTCTCACCTATACGGTTCTGCCGGGCGAGCACGATGTCCATACGGTGTTCCAAGCGTTGACCGAGCTTGCCGATGAAGACCCCATGCTCGGCGTAAGCTGGAACGCGCATCTTGGGCAGATCCATCTGCAACTCATGGGCGCGGTGCAGCTCGAGGTCGTGCAGCGCGTGCTGGCCGATCGCTTTGGCCTTACGGTTGAGTTTGAGCCCGGCGGCATCCTCTATAAAGAGACCATCTCGCAGCCAGTCGAGGGCGTGGGTCACTTTGAGCCGTTGCGCCACTATGCCGAGGTGCACCTGCGCTTAGAGCCGCTGCCGGCGGGATCGGGCGTGCGGTTTGGCACCGTGACCTCGACCGACGAGCTCGACCTGAACTGGCAGCGCTTGGCGCTCACTAATGCCATGGAACGCGACCACCTGGGCGTGCTGACCGGCTCACCCATTACCGATGTGCGTATTACGCTCACGGGCGGCCGTGCACATGCCAAGCACACCGAGGGCGGCGACTTTCGCCAGGCAACGTATCGCGCGATTCGCCAGGGGCTCATGCAGGCGCGTGAGGCTGGCACTGCGGTGTTGTTGGAGCCATGGTATCGCTTTGAGCTGGAGGTGCCGGGGGAGTGCGTGGGCCGGGCGCTATCAGATGCCACGCGCATGAGTGCCGAGTACGAGCCGCCGGCGATGGCTGACGACCGGGCTAAACTGGTGGGTCGCGTGCCGGCATCCGAGGTGCAGGACTATGCGCTGGAGGTGGCTGCCTACACGAGTGGCCGCGGGCATCTGTACCTGGAGTTTGCCGGCTACGCGCCCTGTCACGATGCCGAGCGCGTGATCGAGGCGGCTGCCTACGAGCCCGAGGCCGACCTGCCCAACACGCCCGACTCGGTCTTTTGCTCTCACGGCGCCGGCTACACCGTCAAGTGGTACGACGTCCCCGCCGCCGCGCACGTAAAAGTCGACCCCACCACCTTCCGCCCTTGGCGAGCAGCCGATGCAGAGTTCTTCGGCCGAATGTGACAAAGGGACAGTCCCTTTGTCACATTCAGTTGGTACAACTCGGTATAAGTTGGTATAACTGTAGACAGCGTTTGCCAATCCGAGGAGGCCGACATGAATCCAAATCCCTTTAAGCCAACGGCGGGCAAGCGGCCTCCGGTGTTGATCGGCCGCGAGTCGGTCATTGAGGATTTTGAAGAAGGCCTCGACAACGGCGCGGGAGCGCCGGGCAGGCTCATGCTCATCACGGGAAACCGCGGCTGTGGCAAAACGGTCCTGCTGCGCGAGTTGCAGCGCTTGGCGGCAGAACGCGGTTGGGTAGTCATTTCCGATTCGGCATCGCTTGGCTTATGCGACCGCCTGGCCGACGCGCTTCGCTCAAACAAACCCGTCGTGACGTCTATGGAATTCGGCCCATCATTCGGGCGTTTGTCGGTCGAGGCGGCGCGTGCAAAGGGTGAAACGCTGCGCGGGTTGGTCAACGAGCGTCTTAAAAAGCTTGGGTCGGGAAAAGGCATTCTGTTTGCGATTGACGAAGCGCAGTCGGCATCTATCGAGGAGTTGGCTGCCTTGGCCGTTCTCTATCAGCAGGTGCTGGGAGACCAAGATGCCACGGGCCTGCCCGATAGCGAGCAGCGCGGTCTTGCCTTGGTGTTTGCCGGCCTGCCCAGTATGGTGGACGACCTGCTCGAGGAACCGAGCGTGACATTTTTGAGGCGTGCCCAGCAACGTACGCTGGGGGCGATTTCTTTGCCTAAAGTACGTGATGCGTTTATTCAGACGGTTGAGGACGCTGGTCTTAACGTTGATGCGGAGACGGCTGACCTTGCGGCACACAAGAGTATGGGCCATCCCTATATGGTCCAGCTGGTGGGATATTACATGTGGCGATCTGCTACCCGGCGTGGCTCACAGGCCATTGAAGAACCCGACGTCGAGGCCGGTTACGCAGACGCCCTCTCCGAGTTCTACGAAGCGGTCGACGCGCCGCTGTATTACGGCCTGCGCAGTCCTCAGCGCCTGTTTATCGAAGCGATGGCGGCTGACGAGGGCAAGCCGACGCGTATGGCAGACATCATTGAGCGCTGCGACCGAACCCAGAGCTGGGCGAGCAAGTACCGCGCAAGCTTGATTCGCGAGCGCGTCATCGAGGCTGCTGGATACGGCCTCGTCCGGTTTACCGTGCCCATGCTCGGCGAATACATCCGCGATCGCGTGCTGTGGCACGAGTAATGTGACAAAGGGACAGTCCCTTTGTCACATTCAAACATTAGGAAAGGGAGCGATGACGGTGTCACAACAACCAAATGCTATCGAGGTACGTGGCGCACGCGTCCATAACCTCAAAGACATCGATATCGATATTCCGCTGGGAAAGCTCGTGGGTATTGCCGGTGTGTCGGGCTCGGGCAAGAGCTCGCTGGCGCTGGGCGTCCTCTATGCCGAGGGCTCGCGCCGTTACCTGGAGGCGCTCAGCACCTATACCCGCCGTCGTCTGACACAGGCCGAACATGCCCAGGTGGACGAGGTGCTGCACGTGCCGGCGGCGCTCGCGTTGCATCAGCGCCCGAGCGTTCCGGGCGTACGTTCGACCTTTGGCACCATGACCGAGCTCAACAATAGCCTGCGCCTGCTTTTTAGCCGTTGCGCCCATCACGTGTGTCCGCACTGCGGAGCGCGCGTGGAGCCGAGCCTCAATGTTGCCGCGGGCTTGTCGCTTACCTGTCCGTCGTGCGGCCGAGAGTTCTACGCGCCGAGCGCCGAGGACCTTGCCTTTAACAGTGGCGGCGCGTGTCCCACTTGTGGCGGCACCGGCGTTATGCGCGAGGTGGACGAGGCGAGCCTGGTGCCCGACGAGAGCAAGACCATCAACGAAGGCGCGGTGCTTCCGTGGGGCACGCTCATGTGGGATTTGATGAAGCAGGTCTCCGGTGAGATGGGTGTGCGCACTGATGTGCCGTTTAACCAACTCACAGCGCATGAGCGCGATATCGTGTTCCATGGTCCGGCGGTTAAGAAGCACATCCTCTACGTGCCCAAAAACGGCGAGGGCGCCACGCCGCTCGACTTTACCTATTACAACGCCGTCTATACCGTCGAGAATGCGCTTGCCAAGGTCAAGGACGATAAGGGCCTCAAACGCGTTGCGCGCTTTTTGCGCGAGGGACCGTGTCGCGATTGCGGCGGCACGCGGCTTTCCGAGGCGGTGCGCCAGCCCCAGGTGCGCGGTATCAATTTGGCGCAGGCTGCAGCTATGACGCTGGGCGAGGCGATCGAATGGGTACGCGGCGTGCCAGCGTCGCTGCCGGGCGAGATGCGGCCTATGGCGTCGGATATTTGCGATTCGTTCTTGAGCACGGCTCGCCGTTTGGTCGACTTGGGGCTTGACTATCTTTCGCTCGATCGCGCTGGCGCCACGCTTTCCACGGGCGAGCGTCAGCGCGTGCAGCTTGCCCGCGTGGTGCGCAATCGCTCGACGGGCGTGCTCTATGTGTTGGATGAGCCTTCGATTGGCTTGCATCCTGCCAACGTTGATGGCCTGGTGGGCGTGATGCGCGATCTGGTGGGCGACGGCAATACCGTGGTTGTTGTCGACCACGACACGCGCGTACTGGCAGAAGCCGACTATCTGGTCGAGATGGGGCCTGTTGCTGGAGTGGGCGGCGGCAACGTGATTGCAGCTGGTACGGTGGACGAGGTCGAGCGCGCCCAAGCCAGCCGCATTGCGCCGTTCCTCCGCTCGAACCCCAACCGCGTGCGCCCGCAGGTGACCGACGACGAGATGTTCGACCAGGGCCATATTCGCATGGCGACTGAGGCCATTCACACCGTTAAGCCACTCGAAGTTGATATCCCGCGAGGCCGGCTCGTCGCGGTGACGGGTGTTTCTGGTTCGGGTAAGACGACGCTCGTGCTCGAGACGCTCATTCCCGCGCTTAAGGCACAAGCGGCCGGCGAACGCCTGCCGAGCCACGTGCGTTGGGTCGATGCCGAAGGTATTGTCCGTGCCAACCTCATCGACGCCACGCCTATTGGTGCCAACGTGCGCTCGACGGTGGCGACCTATGCCGATATCCATGATGAGCTGCGCCGTGCTTTCGCCCGTACATCCGAGGCCAAGGCTGCCGGCTACAAAGCGGGCGCCTTTAGCTACAACACCGGTGCCCTGCGCTGTTCCACATGCGACGGCACGGGCTCCATATCGCTCGACGTGCAGTTTCTGCCCGATGTCGAGATCGTCTGCCCGGCATGCCGCGGCTCACGCTACGCCGAGGCCGCCTCGCATATCCATCGCGAGGGCAAGGACGGCAGTCTACTCACGCTGCCGCAGCTTATGGATATGAGCGTGGACGAGGCGCTCGACGCCACAGTGGGACTTAAGAAAGTGCAAGCGCGCCTGCAGACGCTGCACGACCTGGGTCTGGGCTACCTCACGCTCGGCGAGCCCACGCCGGCGCTCTCGGGCGGCGAGGCGCAGCGCCTTAAGCTCGCGAGCGAGATGGGCCGCGTGCAGGACGATGCCGTATTCGTGTTCGACGAGCCCACGATCGGCCTGCATCCGCTCGATGTGCAAGTGCTGCTGGGCGTGTTCGACGGCCTCGTTGCCAAGGGCGCCACAGTCATTGTGATCGAGCACGACCTCGACCTCATCCGTAACGCCGACTACGTGATCGACATGGGCCCCGGTGGCGGCGACGCTGGCGGGCAAATCGTCTGTGCCGGCACACCGGGCGATATCGCAGCTTGCTCCAAGAGCATCACCGGCCGCTACCTATAAGCGAATGTGACAAAGGGACTGTCCCTTTGTCACATTCCGGCAAAGACTGTCGGCATCACGGTTTTCTGTTTTGGTTAATTCTGGTTAAAAGCAGTTAATTTCAGTTAAAAGCAGTTAATTCTGGTTAAAAACGGTTAATTACAGTTAAAAGCCAGCGCGTTGTCGGCACAGCGCTTGAACAGCTCGTGCCTGAGGGTCAAAATGACCTCAACCCATTCGCGAAATTTGCACGCCCTATAGTGAGTGGGCTCTCGCTTGGGCTGATGCTGCCAAGAGGCAGCCGATAGGGGCAATTATGGACAATCGAATCTTTGGGTATGCGCGTGTCTCTTCCGCGGACCAGAATTTGGACCGCCAACTAGACGCACTGGGAAGGTTTCCCGTTCAGCGGGGCCAGATTTACGCCGACAAGGCAAGCGGTAAGGACTTTAAGCGTCCCCAGTACCAGCGTCTTCTTCGCAGGTTGCACGAAGGTGACGTACTCGTGATCAAAAGTATCGACCGATTGGGTCGCAATTATCGTGAAGTCCTCGATGAATGGCGGCGCATCACGGTGGATAGGCATGCTGCCATCGTGGTGCTTGATATGCCGTTGCTCGATACGCGCGAGCAACCCGATGGTATTACGGGAACGTTCATGGCGGATTTGGTCCTCCAGATCTTGAGCTACGTGGCGCAGCTGGAGCGTGAAAACATCAAGCAGCGCCAGGCGGAGGGTATCGCGTCGGCGCGTCTGCGGGGCGTGAGATTTGGGAGACCGGCGCTCGAACGCCCGGATAGCTACCGCGATGTCATCAAATCATTCGAAGGAGGTGAGGTTACGAGGCAAGAAGCCGCAATGCTTTTGAACGTTAGCGCATCGACGTTTGATCGTTGGAGACGGGCGGACGCGAACGGATATGACCGTTCGCCGTCTGTCCGTACTCTTTAGCTAGACATTTTGACGAGGGGAGTTTATTGCACAGAGCTCACTCCTTCCCTCGATGTTTATCCAGTTCACGCCCTTGAATCAAATAGTGCCACCGCGTCGCCAATTCGTCTGCTATTTGACGAGGGGCTATGAGTCGTAACGTCAATCGAAGGGAAATAACCGTGAAACGAAATATTACTAAAAAGCTGCCTATGATGGGTTTGTTTGCCCTGCTCATCTGTTCTCTGGGGTTCATTTCGGCCTGTTCTCAGAATGCTGCAAACTCAGAAAAACCGAAATATGTCGATGACAATGCGATGAATGTTATCGCCGACGGTTTTGAGAAAAGGTCTGATGTCATTGAATCTAATGCAAACGATGACGACCCTCACTCAACCGAGAATATTCAGGAGGCTATTAAGGCCGAGATCGAGAATGACAAGGAGCTAAAGAACGCCAGATTCAAGGATTCCAAGATGCAGCAGGACGTCATCACGTATCTAAATCTGCTTGATGACCAGCTTAAAGTGACCGAGGACTACTCACAATCGTCTTCGGATTATTACGAAGAGTGGAATAAGGTCTACGATAAGCGGTCCGCGCAGCTCAAGAAGCTTGTGGATAATTATGGGTTGGAAGTTGGGGAGAAATACAAGGATGATTTCGATGATTTGATTAAGAACGGAAGGTCCGTGGCAGAGAAGACCCGCAATGAGGATGCCATTAACAGTTTGATCCAAGGGGCCAATTTCGAAAAGTCGGATGACGGCTATGGTCTGTATACATATACGGCCGTAGTCGAGAATACCTCTGGCATATCATTCTCAAATGTCAGCCTAACGCTTGCTCTCTATGATGCAGATGATATCAAAGCGGAGGAGACCTATGCGGACACTTCTTCGTGGGCACCGGGAGAGAAAGTCAAGTTCGAGGCAATGTCTGATGTGGATGCCGCGCGCGTTGTCGCATCTGTTTCCAGCTACGATGTAAATAAATAAGTTCCGTTTCGACTATCGAAAATAGGAGGTCACCATGGAGGATAAAGATGATTTAGATGTCGTCGAAATGGGGGGACGGCTGCGGCATAAACAGGGCTTTGATATCCGTAAGGTCGCTGCTGGGTTGGTTGATGGTGCCGGAAATGCGGTAGCGGGTGCGGTCGCAACCGTACAGAAAGTTGCCGATGATGCAATGCGTGCCGCAGCTCCGATGGCAGATGACGCCTTAGCAGCTATTGCGGATGCGGCTGATGGCGCGGCGGGAGCTGCTGCAGATATCGGTGATGCCGTCAACGATTGGGCATACCAACAACAGCTCAATAGGTACAGACCGGTAACCAAAGAGGCCTATCAGAGTCCTTCATTCCATTTGCCGAACATGATTCGAATCGTTGACGGAAATGAGCGTCGGGGCATCGACGTCTGTAGGGATGCTATTGGTTGGCTGGATACTGTTAAGGGCACGCAGATTTTCAATCTGTACCGCGAGGCAATCGGGGATAGCGAGCTGTCTTTCTACCCTAAACCATCCCTCTATTCCACCTATTACATAGATGCTTTTGATCGGTCTCGCTTTGTTGATCTTGATTCTTATTTCGCAACCATGCAACAAGACAAGATGGCCGAGTTGAGGCGGATCGCATTCATGCTTGGCGCAAAGCGCTGCAAGCTGGAGGTGACGGAGTACGAGGAAACTCGACGAGGCCACCAGGCTAAGGGAAACGCCAAAGCGGGAAAGAAGGGCTCGGCTCGAATCGACGGTTCTCTGAGCGGCTCAACGAGAAATGAGAAGAAAATCCTGTTTACACAGGAATTCGAGGGCGACATGGCTCCACAGCGTCCCGAGCTCCATTGGTATGCCCATGACTCAGATATCCTCTTGTTAATCGAGACGAGATGTGGTGGAGAGGATAAAAACAAGGCGAAGAGCTATCGGGTCGAATTGAAAAGTGAGACGACCATGACCATGTCCGTATCACTTGCTATGGCTATCGATGAGGCATGCAGCAAGCTGAACATAAGGGCGAATTCGAGCCTGACAAGTCAAGCTAAGCGAGAGCTCCGGCAGTCGTTTGTATTTGAAGTTGAATTCTGACATGAATCGCCAGTAGCCAAATGTGACAAAGGGACTGTCCCTTTGTCACATCCCGGCAAAGCCTGTCTGGCGTAAGGCCTCGTAGAGGACGATGGCGGCGCTGTTGGAGAGGTTGAGTGCGCTGATGCGGTAGTCGTCGGGGTTGACGAAGTTGCCACAGATGTCCTGTTGCAGGATGGCTTCGTGGCTATCCTCGGTATGTCCGAGCGACTCCTCGTGGGCCTCCCATACCTCGGCGTTATCGAGTGAGTCGCAATCGCGCAGCATGGGGATGCGCTCGCAGCACTCAGGCGCCGCGGCGAGCAACTCTTCGGGAATGCCCGAGCTCTCGCTGCCAAAGACCAAGAAGTCGCCGTCGCGGTAGGTGCTCTGCGCATAGGTGCGACGAGCCTTTTTAGTCAGCAGATGCAGGCGCTCATCGACGGGGGAGAGCCCATTGCGGGCAAGGAAGTCCTCCCAGCCGGCATACGTCGTCACGTCCAAGTTTTGCCAGTAGCCCAGGCCGGCGCGACGCACCGTCTTGTCGTCGAGCGAAAAGCCCAGCGGCTCCACCAGGTGCAGGCGGGTACCGGTAACCACGCAGGTGCGGCCGATGTTGCCCGTATTGGCGGGAATCTCGGGCGCATACAGCACGATATTGAACATGAATCTCCTTGACTCAGAACGAAAAACCACCACGAAGGGGACAGGCACTTCGTGGTGGTTTGGCGGTTACGTAGCGGGCGGACAAATCCGCCTCGATAAAACCTAGGCGCGGTGCCAGTCGGTCAGGCAGGCATCGAGGGCGGCGATGAGCGCGTCCTTGTCCATGTGACGGCCGATGATGCACAGGCTCGTCATGCGGTCGCCCGTCTCGTCGTCCCAAATCTGCATGATCTCGGGGTTCTCGTCGATGATCTTCTGCTTCTCGCCCTCGGGCGCAGAGTCGACGAACAGGCCGTTCTCCATCAGGCGCATCTGGTGGCCGGCCTGCTCAAACATGTAGCACATGTCCGGATCGCCGGTCTGCCACAGCGGGCCCTTGACGCGGATGACCTCGTCGGGCCACTCCTGCTCAACAAAATCGGTGAACTTCTGCAGGTCAAACGGCTTGCGGCGCGAGTACACAAAGGTCTCGATGTCGTACTCCAGCACCTCGGGGTCGTCGTGCTCCTCGGGATGCTCCATGGCCTCGATCCAGGCGGCGGAGTTGTAGGCGCGCATAAAATCGAAGCGGTTGGTGTCGAGCAGCTCCTCCATGGGGACCTCGCCGTTTTGGGCCTCGACGATCACGGCATCCTTCTGCAGGCTGCGCACGATAGCCTTGAGCTCGGCGATCTGCTCGGGCGTGACGGTGTCGGTCTTGTTGAGGATGAGCGTAGAGCAGAACTCGATCTGCTGGATCAGCAAGCTCTCGATGTCGTCCTCGTCGATATCCTCGGCCAGCAGGTCGCGGCCGCCGTTGAACTCGTCATACATGCGGGCGCAGTCGACCACGGCGACGATGTTGTCGAGCGCGAGCTTGGGCTCGCCGCCCACCTTGGCCTCGTCGCAGAAGCTCGAGATGGTGTAGGCGATGGGGATAGGCTCGCAGATGCCCGAGGCCTCGATGATGATGTAGTCGAAGTTACCCGAATCGGCGATGCCCTGCAGCTGGTTGGCGAGGTCGTCCGAAAGCGTGCAGCAGATGCAGCCGTTGGTGAGCGGGATGAGGTCGTCGGTCTCGGAAAGGCCGCCGTCGGCGATAAGGCTGGCGTCGACATTGATCTCGCCGATATCGTTGACAATGACGGCAGCGCGGATGCCGCCGTCGTTGGCGAGAATGTGATTGAGCAGCGTGGTCTTGCCGGCACCGAGGTATCCGGTAAGCATGATGATCTTCACGGGTTTGTTGGGCATGTGCCCTCCTTTGTTAGACATGGCTTACAGTTGAATC
>ERZ1026874.1475-NODE-1475-length-12464-cov-28.297687_pt1 | contig 12464 bp, 8 predicted proteins | sample MGYA00380167_ERZ1026874 | MGnify/ENA primary metagenome ERZ1026874 (study PRJEB33269, sample SAMEA4719803) | human gut metagenome | biome: human-associated habitat; feature: organic feature; material: feces | place: Cameroon | collected 2013-10 ...
TTGTTGAAAAGCTTGCGATAGATGGCATCAGACCTTAAAGAATTAGATTCGTGTGGTTGCTGGCATATGCCAGCAACCGCACAAATCAAGATATTCAAACCAAATAAACGTGGAAGTATGACCATTTAAATTATGAGTTATAGGGTATTAAGACAACACACCTTACGCTTGCAAAATAACTATTTTTTCATGAGACTAACTGAAAGAATCGACCAAAATACCATTAAAATAATAGATTTACGCAAAAATACTTGGAAGATACCAGAAAATAATGTATCTTTGCAAAGTGATTTTTAAAGATTAACTATATGGCAACACCAATCAGAGTTATTCCTACCCTTCAAGGTGAAGAGGCAAGGAAGTTTATAGAACAGGCAGAATGGGTTGAAGCTCATCCTGGCATGGGAGAAAAAGTTAGCAAGGAGGATATATTGCTCCTTAGAAAATATTTACGTGAACAAAACTTAGCATGACATATAGAGAGTTATTAGGCATATGCGATTTAGTAATCGTAGATGCCAAACGACTCGCTATGTGTGAGCCTTTTGAAAGTGCCAACAAAGACCTCAACGACTTCTTTGCCAATGATGCTGTGCTTTATTCCAAGCGTCTTTTAGGAAAAACTTATCTCTTCTGTTTAAAAGAGCACCCTGAGATTATCGTTGCAGCATTTACTGTATCCAATGATAGTATCAGAATGACCAATAAGTTAAACGAAGAAGCTAAAGTTCATTTTCTCAAACAAACAGAACTAGAAGAGAAACGTCTTAGAAGATTTCCAGCTGTCCTTATTGGACGACTTGCAACTAATAATAAATTTGCAGGCAAAGGAATCGGCACCGCTGTTATGGCTTTTATAAAGCGCTGGTTCAGATTTGACAACAAAACTGGTTGCCGGTTCATCATTGTAGATGCTTATAACAGCGAAGCAACCATACATTATTATCTTAAAAATGGCTTTAGGTTTCTGTTGGAAGACGAAAGATTAGAGGCTAAATATATGGGAATTGGCGTAGGTCGTCTTCCCTTGAATACCCGACTAATGTATTACGATTTATTATCATTGCCTGATGAGATTGACACGATATAGTTGTATATCATTATATACAGAACCGCCCGATAGCGACAATGCTATCGGGCGGTTTTATTATAACACCTTAGAATTTCATTTTCACGGTAATAACAGCCTTATGCTGTTTACCATTCTTATTATAAACGCAAAAACGTTTTTATATTTTACTTAATTGTAATATAGAACAAAAAGCTTTTATATGAAGTTAACGGAATAAAAAAGTCTACTAAATTGGCTCCGTATTCCAAACTTTTTGTCATATAGGTTTTACCACCATAATAAACAGTTAATGTTTTCCCACTAACAGAAACATTAATGCCCATTTTAAAATATGCTCCACCCGTAAAAGAATAATTCTCCAAAGAAAACATATGCGTTGTAGATTCAGAGAACGTATACTTTGACATTTTTAACGGTTGCATAATTTCTACAGTTGTTCTTAAAGGAGCTGTAAAACCGATTTGAGCGATTGGTTTATTATCAGCTGCATTCATTGCCAATGTACAAAACATCAACAACAAAATGCTTAACAAAGAAACTTTTATACAATTCTTCATACTTATTTTTACGTTTAAAAGTTATTTTATCTTATCTTCTATGCATTCTTGCTGCAGCAGCTCCATCAACGATGAAGTTGAACTTGATGGTAGCGATGATTTCCTTTCCGCCACAGTTGTATACCAACTCCAAAACCTCAGGATAAGTTTCGCCAGCCTTGATAGCTTTAGGCATAAAACCAATTTCCAACTCATGAATGCTATTAAACTTGGTGTAAGTTCTAGCATTTTCCCCCCAATTCTGCTGATTACCCTTAGCATCACACCAGAAACCTGCATAGGTTCCACCACAGTTATCTTCATAAGTATAAGAGCCATCAGCCTGCTTCAAGCGCATAGCAATCTTTCCTTCAGGAACACCGTCCTTGCATTCAGAGCTCTTCACCAGTTTATCAGCGATTTCATCTGGAGTCAAGCAGAATGCGTAACAGATAGAAGCACTACTGAGATAAGCAAGATTATAGGTTGCATACGCATAACTAGAACTCTCATCACCATGAACACTCACAATAAGATCAGTATTCTGTGGTTTGGCATTTGGATCAATCACAACATCGATTACCTCATTGTAACTATCTACATCAGTACCATTCACTGAGATAGTATAAGGCCACTGCTCATCATCAGCCTCCTTGTCATTCCACTCATGGCGATTGTATGTTGTTGGAGCAGCCTGAATTACGAAGTAAAGTTCTGTAGTACCAGCAGGAACCTGATAAGAAGCTGTACCATTAGCCCCCTTGTGCATATCTGAATAAACAGGCTTGCCACCTACTATAGCTACATAACCATAGCGATAATCAGAAGTTTTGTTGTCCTGAGCATTGTAAGTCTTAGTTGTACCAACTACCTTACCATCACCATCCAACATTTCACCCTTGTCACCCTTTGGAAGTGCAGAACCAGGCTCCAATGCATCTACCTTTACAGAAACTGTCTTACCAGGAGCATTCTTCAACTTGATAACGTTGAAACCAGTTGTACCTGGACAACTAGCATAACCTACCTGATACTTTTGGTCAGCTACCTTATAGAGACTTGTAGAATAATTACCCTTTGCTGCATCAGGAACCACGACAGGTTTCTTATCATTATTAGCAAACTTCAAATCATAGTAAACCATGTGAGAAGCATAATAATACATATCAGAATAAAGTGTATTCTGGTTATTATTGCAGAACAAGCGTTCATAAGTCTGCAATGGATCCTCAGGATACTGAGACTCGCGCCAAATGCGACCGAAAGCATCAATACCATGTTTTTCTACCCATACATGCTGCAACCAGTAGCTTGCATAACGCATCCACTCATGATTGAAGTGGCGATGATAGTTCTTCTTCCAAACATCAAGATGATAGCCAAACATCTCTTCTGGATAATCGAGCTGAGCCTGCCATTGAGCACACTGCTCCCAGAAAGCACAACCACCGGCACCGTCAGGACCAAAACCATAACGGAATCCATGATGCAAATCCCTGGCAGCACCTTCCATATTTACCTTGTCAGCATAAACCTGATACTGGAAAGAGTGACCAATTTCATGACCGATAGTAGAACCTACTGGCTGGCAAGTAGAAGGATTTACCCAAAGGGCACCAATCTTGTCGTCATAGCCTGAACCAGTAGCAAGCCATTCGTCCTGATAAATCAAATAAATCTGCATCTTATAGTTGTCAAGCATAGACTTACCCTGACCAACCTTCGCCATACCCAAAGTTTTGACATTGGTATCATAGAAGTGCTCAGCTTTAGCCAAGAGGTCATCTATATCTACACGCATCTTTGCATCTACAGACTCAGCATTAGGATCGTCGCCAAATTCAGGACTCCAGAAGACGAAGAAATGCTCGCTCTGCTTCATACGATGCCAAGAATAATAGGAGTCTTGACGAAGCATAAAGTCTGCTCCCTTTTCAAAATGAGGATTAGTTGACTCAGGACAAAGATACTTGTCAAAATGCTCTATTTCAGTAGGGTTCAATGTTACAACCTTATAGTTCTGGGCAATAGTGATGGTTTGAGTGTTTCCTTTTTCCGTAGTGATAGTGAGAGTTACCTGACGGGAGTTTTTCATATCCTCGTTAGCATCGAGTTTCAGCTTTACAGACAATTTATCACCAGCCTCACCGCTTTCCGGTGAAACAGAAGCCCAAGAAGGAACCTCATCACCAGACTTCAAAGATGCAGTCCAACTCTGATCACAAGAGAATGGAATATCAATTTCCTGGGCACCAGCCTCCAAGTTGTAATCAGAATTACCAAATGCAACTTTTCCCTTGTATCTAGGGTCATAATCTGCTACTGTTTTTGACATATCATCGTCAGCACAACTTGTCATAATAGGCATAGTGCCAGCAAACATGAGAACTGCAGCAAACAGATATAAATGTTTTTTCAGATTAAGTTTCATATTAATATTTTTTAGGTTAAGATGGATGTGCCGCCCCTCATGCGGCACATCCCTTTTATTTTGTACTTAGAATTACTCGAATGTCAACGTGAAGTTGATAGTCAAAGTTTTACCCGTATCCTTCACCGGCTTGATAACAAGAGAAGGAGTAAGCACTGTTCCAGAAGCAGGAGCTTCATTAGAGAGACGACCAATATTGAATCCACCTCCATCTTCCATTAACGTAGCATTACCATTATCATCTTTGTCGTAGTTATTCGGCTCAATAAACATAGCAAAGCCTTCCTTACCCCAATTTACGATATCAAATGTTTCTGTCAACCAGTAACCTGCGCCATTAGCAGTATACTTACCAGGACCGCCATAGAGATTACCCTTAGCATCCATCATATATACATTATATACAGGGCTTTCTGTGTCGAGTCCCTTCCCCAGTTCTTTCAAATCTTTAATACCGAAAGCAAAGTCTATATTCTTTGCAATCTCACTAAACTTAAAGAATGTTGAAGCATAACCACCCTTTGGCACAGTCAGTTCCACATCACAAACACTAGCATCTGTTACAGTCACCAGAGCCTGACAGCGGAAGTTTACCGGATAGGCTGAATTATCTGTCTTTACAAAACCAAATGTCACAGGAATAATACCTGTTGTTGCGTTTTGAGTCAAAGTAATCTTCACCTCTTTGCTTGTTGGCAAGAATTCCATCGTCGCAGCTGCATCTTCAGAGGAAGCTACAGTACCGGCAGAGGTCAAATACCACTTATTATCACCAGCATTTGCAGCTGTTTTATCCCAAACTCTACGAGCAGGATTTACAGGTAAGAATCTTACAGTGCCATTACCTAGTCCAGCTATTGCCTCGTCAAGCGACATGCCTAACTGCTCTTGAACTTTATCTGAATAAACAGATAAGTCAACTATTTTCACTTCTGCTCCAGCCTCAGCCTGTTTCATTTTCATGGAAGCAGTAACCATATTGGCATCTGAGCCTTTTACTGGTGGGTTCTCTGTCTCACCATACACATGAGGCTTGCTTGCATCTTCATAATCATCGCTACAAGATGTCATAGTCCCGAAGACAGCACAAGCCATCATGGCAATTAAAAATATCTTTTTCATACTAATTCTTCTTTAATATTGATTATAACATATTACTTCGCCCCATCATAACCTGGGTTCTGATGCAACTTAGGATTAGCCTGCAGGTTGTTCTTCAAAATAGGGAAAATATCCAGATGATGGTCAGACGCATTTGTATTAGCACTCTTACCAAACCAAGACTTACCATTGAAGACATTGCAGCCATTATCCATCTTGAAACGAATCAAATCCTGGCGACGATGATGTTCATAAACGAATTCCCATGCTAGATCATCAAGAAGTCCACCCAGTTGGATATCAGCTCCACCCTCATGAGTCTCGGTATTGACAATATTGGTCAACACACCATCTTTGATTTCACCTTGTGTCTCACGCAATCCATAGTCATAAACACTAGCACCCTTCAATTGCTCTACAGTACGAGTAGCCTTCTCTGGATTATTCTTGAATGCACGCTGGCGAATCTTTGTCACGATATCAGCAGCTACCTGCTCTGACTCACCCTTATAACCACCGAGACGAAGCAAGCACTCTGCCTTGATGAAATAAGCATCAGTCAAACGGAAGAAAGGTACAGCATCATTACTTACACCAACATCTCCCTCAACTATTTCATACTTCTTCAAACGTGCACCTTGCATACCGGCAGCACCAGGTTTCTCAATAGCGTAAACATCAATGGTATAATCTAGAGGCTTATCATTGATATAGATCTGCTCACCTGTAGTCTTGCTCTTCTGAGGACCCCAAATCCAACAATCAGTCTTACGAGTATCATCAGGATCATAACTATTAATAAACTGAGGAATACCTGCACTACCATTCCAACCATCAAAGGTAACATTAAAGATTGCACCGCTACCAGAGATATTCCACTTACAATAGTAATTAGTACCCATACCAGCATTGGTCTTGTCATACACCAAGCCAAGAATAGTTTCCTTGCTACGATTGTTAGCAGAGAAAGGTTCCAGATAGGTAGAAGCCAACTCATACTTGCCACTATTGATGATTTCATTCACCTCATCACAAGCCTTCTCATAGTAAGTCTTATCTTCTGCCTGTGTTGGGAACCAAGCGTTATGATTCAGGTACATCTTGGCAAGAATCATACAAGCTCCATAATAGTTGATTTGTCCAAATTCAACGTCCTTTGTAAGATATGGTTTAGCCTCATTCAACTCATTGACAATCCAGTCAAAAGTCTTAGCAGGATCTTCCTGCTCTGGCATATAACCGCTAGGTACTTTCGATGTTGTTTCCAATGGAATATTACGGAACAAATCAAACAAGACATAGTAGAACAAAGCACGATAGGTACGAAGCTCTGCCTTTGCTGCCTCATTAGAAGCTATCGACTCATTATCCAACAATGAGTTACAAGTACCAATTCCCTGATAGCAAGAATACCATGGGCGATACAAGTGATTGATTGTGCTATGGAACTCATGCTTGTGCAGAGAAACATACTGTGCACCCCAACCAGAAGTTTCATAACGGAATGGAGTCATAATCAAGTCACCACACTCCTCGCTAATGTCCTGATAACCTTCCCAACCATTATACATATCACGCAAACGGTCATAAATAGGACCATACATTGCCTGAATGTCCTTGTTTGTTAAGGTATAACTTCCATCTCCTGGAAGTTGGCTATATACTGTCTCTGTCAAATCGGTACATCCCGTAAAAGAAGCTGCACCTACAGCTAGCATTGCTGCATAGAGACTTTTCTTTAATATATTATGTTTCATAATTGTAATCTTTTATTAGAATGTAACGTTTAAACCAATAGTGAAAGAACGAACCGTAGGATACTTGTCACGATCGTCTACACCTGCATACCAGAAATTATCACTACCCAACTCAGGGTCCATACCCTTATACTTAGTAATAGTGAATACATTATAAATACTACCATAAAGGCGAGCATTCTGAATATAAGTTTTCTTCTTTGGAGTATAAGTGTAACCCAAAGTCAAAGAACTTAATTTGAAATAGTCACCATTTTCAATATAATAGCTGGTAACAACCTGAGACTGTGCCCCAGAAAGCGGACGAATACCACCAACAGGTTCAGCTGCAGATTTCAATTTATTGTAAGCGTGAGCATTGTTCTCATAGAACACACGCTGCTGGTTGATAATCTTGTAACCAAACTGACCGTTGCACTGCAAAGACAAATCAAAGTCCTTATAGTTGATGGTATTGTTCCAACCCAAAGTGAACTTTGGAATACCACTACCCATGTACTCATACCAGTTATCATAGTCGTTACGCATTTCCTGATAGAACTCTGCACACTGACCAGTTTTAGGGTTCTCTATCAAGAACAAGCCCTGGTCTGACACACCAACAGCCTTCAAACTCCAGATTTGTCCCAAAGACTCACCTACAGCCACTCTGTGAGTGTACTGGGTGACAGGGTCACCAACACCTTGCAACCACATAGTATTATCTGTCTGATAAAGATCGTTTGATAAACTCAACAACTTATTGCTATTATGCTGAAGAGTAACCTGAGATTCCCATCTCCAATCCTTTGTCTGAACAGGAACGCCCTTTATCATCAACTCAAAACCTGTATTACGCATTTCGCCTACGTTAGCCCAAGTATGGTCGTACAAGTTTGGTGGTGAAGGCACAGCATACTCATAAAGCATATCTGAAGTCTTCTTGTTATAATAGTCGAAACTACCAGACAAGCGATCATTCCAAAGGCTCCAATCAACACCAATATTGATTTCTCTAGCTGTTTCCCATTTCAAGTCAGGGTTTGGATTAGAAGCAGCCTTCAGACCCTTGTTCCACTTTCCATTACGATAATAGTTACCACCATTATAACTATAGCGAAGCATTGACTTATAAGCACCGCCCCAAGAATTGTCATCACCTTGTGGAATCACACCAGTGACACCCCAACCTGCACGAAGTTTCAAATTACTCAACCAAGACTTTGTTGACTTCATGAAACCTTCGTTCATGATATTCCAACCCAAAGATACAGAAGGGAAAGCACCCCACTTATGATTGTCACCAAATTTAGAAGATCCCTCATAACGTAAGCTAGCAAGAATATTGTAACGGTCAGCATAACCATAGCTTACACGACCAAAGAAACCTATCAACTTGCTTGAATACTTGTTGGAGCTCATTGAAGCTTCTCCGTCCGTCAGTTTGGTACCCAATCCAATATTATTATAGCCGAAATAGTCTGTAGGGAAATTGGCATTCCACATTTTGTCAATATCATGAGTTTCCTCAGAATAGCTATAACCTGCCAAGGCATCAATTCGATGCAAATTATTGATATTCTTCATATACTTGGTTGTCAACTCTAAATACTGAGCGTCTACAGTATACCCACTACGAGTTGCCGAACCCGAATACGAACCTTTTTGGTTGACACCATTCAAAGAATGATCGCTAGAATAAAAATATCCACCACGGTCCAAAGTTTGATCTTTAGAGAGCATCAAGTTAGTTTGCCAACCCTTGATAGGTTCAAAGGTCAAGTTACCAGTAAATTTCACCGTCTGATCTTTATACTCACCAGACTGTTCATTTTGTAAAGACACAGGATTCCAATACTGCAACAAACTGCCTTCATTGTAAGATCCATCCTCATTCCAAATAGGAGAAGTAGGATTTCGAATCACGGCTTGGCGATAAATTGAACCTGCGTCACTCACATCATACTTATACTGATCGGCATTCACCTTGATATTCAATTTCAGCATATCATTGAGCATCCAATGACTTAAATCAAATGCAACACTCATTGACTCATTGCCAGTCTTCTTCATTACACCCTGCGCATTTCGATAAGTAAAGTTGCCAAAATATGATGTTTTTGCATTACCTCCACTTATCGAAAGGCTATGGTTGTGAGTTACAGCAGTGCGACTGATTGCATCCAACCAGTCAGTATCATAACCTTCGTCATTAAAAGTAGTTTTACCTGCACGAATATCAGAAGATGTCATAAAGTCAGCCTTCTTTGCCCAAGTTGACAAAGACATATAGGCATTATATGTAACCTCTGTTTTCTGCTCACGCATACCCGACTTTGTCGTAATGATAATGACACCACCAGCACCACGAGTACCATAAATAGCAGCAGCTGACGCATCTTTCAACACATCAATAGAAGCGATATTCTCTGGTGGAACAGAACTTAGACTACCTGGTACACCATCTACCAAAACAAGAGGTTGGGCATTTCCAGAAACCGTAGCAATACCACGCAAACTAATCTGTGTTACAGCACCAGGATCACCAGATGGTTTTGTTATGGTAAGACCTGCGACTTTACCTTTAATCAAATCACCTGCATCATTGAAATTACCCTTTGTAAAATCCTCAGCTTTCACACTGACAACAGCAGAAGTTACATCAGCTTTCTTCTGGGTACCATAACCGATAACTACCACTTCGTTCAAAGACTTCAAGTCTTCTTCCAAAATGATATTACCGCCTTTGGTTTCCTGACTAATAAATCCGATATAGGAGATTGTCAAGGTAGCGCCACGCTTTACCTTTAAGGTATAGTTACCATCAAGATCGGTAACTGTACCATTCTTGGCGTTGCCTTTTTCAATAACACTCGCACCAATGATTGCTTCACCATTGGCATCCTTTACTACACCCTTTACGGTAACTTCGTTCTGCTGAACATTTTCTACCTTTGGGCTTGATGAGGTCTCACTTGCTGCTAGAGTAGGTAATGCCCCCCCACATGCAAGGACCAAACACGCGATGGCTTTTACATAAGCTTGACTATGTACAAAGCCTGAAATGTTTTGTGTCTGTCTCATTTCTATTGTTTGTTAGGTTGATAATTGTTTTTTAAAAATTTCGATTGCAAAGTAACAGAATATTTATCATATCATGCCACAAAATCGTCCAAAAGAGTGAAAATATCGTCTAATTTTGGTATTTTAGACGATATTTTCGTCTTTTAGCCCATATTTCTATTCAGAAATTGCCTGTAACGGCTTATTATTTATTGTTTCATCGCCTTCTTCAGTTTTCCCACAGCGGCATGAATCATGTCGTGGGTTCCACTTCCGTCGGTTACGTATTTCTGAACCATTCTGCCATAACTGATGGCTTCCTTGAGTTCCTCGCTGGTGTTGTCATCAGGCCAGCCGGCACGGCGAAGCAGACCGGAAAGTTCTCGGAGGTCTTCCATCTCTGCAAGATTGCCAGGGCGCATCGTGTTGATGGCACGGTTCAGGATGGCAGTAGTGCCTTCCAGTTCGTCCTGGGTTACCTTCTTCTTGCCCTTTGCCACCAGCTCCTGTGCCTGAGCCATCACCTTCTGCATGCGCTCATAGCCGAATGGTGCCCATGGAGCATACTCCGGAACCTTCTGAGAGAGGGCATTCCACTTCTCCTGATCAGCCTTGCGCTCTGCGGCAAGATTCAGGAGAGAATTCAGTTCGGTGAAATCTATCTTCACCTTCTTGCTCTTCTTGCTCTTGGCATCGGTCAGGTTGATGCGGTAGTAGTGGGTACTGTTGGCGTTGCGGTAATAATCAGGCTGGAATTCCTTGCCATCCAGCTTCAGGGTAAGGAGATTGGCTCCTGCACCTGTTGTCACGCCGTTCGATTCGCCCACGGTAATATTGCTCAATCTGGAGTCGATGTTCAGCGTAGCCTGATTCCAGGTCTGTGCGCCTGTACCCGCCATCACCAATGGTCCGTACATCAGGGTTCCTACCCAGGATGTCTTCAGCGGAGTACCATCCAGACTTGCCACATCGCTCGAAAGCTTGTCGGCACCATACTCGATATGCTTGCTGAATGGCATGTCGATTTCTACGACATCGCCCACCTTCCAGTGCTTCTGCTCCAGTTCTACATAGGTGCTAGGCTGATAGCTCTTTGCCACTTCCTTGCCGTTCACCTTGATGGAGAAACCTTGCGTAGCCCAGTATGGTACACGGAGTTTCAGAGTGAAATCGCCCTCGCCTTCCGTAATCTTGATGGCTGAATGCTGTGCCGGCCACAGGCAATCCTGCTTGATGGTCACGCCCTTCTCCTTCCAGTGGAGGGTGGTTGGCATATAGAGTCCTACCCAGAGTGTATGATCGTTGGCAAAATAAGCCGACTGCTGGTACTTGGTATGGTTTTCAGAACCTGTACCGCCGCAGCAGGTGCTCTGAGGAGTCTCGTTGCCGAATGGCTTGGTAGCATTCAATCCTACCGCATACTGATAGCAGGTCTGATACTGGTCCGGATTGAGCGAACCGATAATCTGATTGTACAACGTGCGCTCGATATAGTCGAGATACTGCGCATTATCAGGGTTATAACAGTTCAGATCCTTGCTCAGTTTGACGAGGTTATACGCACAGCAGGTTTCGTTGATATCCGGATAAGCCTGCGATTCGCCTTCCTGCAGTCCGTTGGTTGCCATACTCAGAATCTGTGTGTATGGCTGACGGAACATCTCTCCGTTTCCAACACCACCCATCGCATACATGTATCTGCCTTGCACCAGACTCCAGAAGTTCTGTGCCAGATTGTAATAGTATGGCTTCTGATTGCTCTTATAACTGCGCAACGCTCCGATAATCATCGGAATATGCTGATTGGCATGGCGGGTGCGGATATCGTCGATGTTCTTGCTCAACGGATCGTAGAACTTAGGCGCATCGAAACAGTTGGCTGCCTCGAGGAGCTTTGCCTTTTCATCCGGATTGGAAACCAGCTCAGAAAGACGGGAGAGCGATTCGCTCATACCTCCCACCTCACCGGCGATGTACATGTCCCACATCTCGTAACGGTTGCCCGGCTTGGCTCTGCGCTCATCCTGGGTACCGTCCTGCTTCACATAAGTGCGATAGTGCATGCGGTTCCATACCCAGAGTCCCATATCCTTGGCAATAAGGAGTGCCTTCTCGCAGATTTCCTTATCATCAAAGTAGGTTGCGATGTCTATCAGACCGGCAAGCTGCTTGTGTACGCTGTAATAAGGTGCCCAAACCCAATCGGAGTTATTGTAGGCACGATACATCTCGATAAGAGCACAATGCTGAGCCGGAATGGCGTTGATATAGCCGTAACCATACAGTTCAGGGTGCTTCTTATATTCATCAAAAGCCGCCCAAGTGCCCTTCATCTCTCTGAGTTCTGCCTCAGGAGCGAAATCACGAGCCTCCCAGTTGCGCTTCAGATCCTTATTATATACAAAGGTCATCTCCTGATACTGTCGCAACTCATTCACCATTCGGGTGATGTTCTTGCGAAGGATTGCCTTCTGCTCAGGATTGGTTGCCACGGCGTATGCCTGTGCGATTGCCGACATATAGTG
>ERZ1026874.1481-NODE-1481-length-12421-cov-5.297671_pt1 | contig 12421 bp, 7 predicted proteins | sample MGYA00380167_ERZ1026874 | MGnify/ENA primary metagenome ERZ1026874 (study PRJEB33269, sample SAMEA4719803) | human gut metagenome | biome: human-associated habitat; feature: organic feature; material: feces | place: Cameroon | collected 2013-10 ...
TAAAAATGTAATATAGTGCATTAAAATATACGAAATATTTGGGGAAAAGGAGAATGTACACACATGAAACATAAAATAACGTCAAAGTTGTATGAGTGAAAAAATATGCTAAATGGTAGAATGCCATTGCTGAAAGAAAATCGAAATTTGGAGAGGAAATGTTTATGCGCAAAGACATTCAGGTGAAAGAGGAGCGAATATCCTCGAAAGAATATATCGAATTTCTAAAACATATGGATTTAGGGTTCGCAGTATCCGAAGGAACGGTTCGAGGAAAGGATAGCAAAGCTGGTTGACCATGTATCAATCAGTCTTGTTGCAAGAAACAGGGAGAATCAAATGGTCGGTGTCCTATTCGGATTGACCGACTATGCCTATTGGCTTTATGTAACTGACACAGAGGGGAATATAGATATATGAAAATACTTGTAATTTCAGACATTCATGCAAATATTCGGGCGTTGGATACAATTTTGCGGGAGGAAGCAGACTATGATCTGTTATGCTGCGCAGGGGATTTTACGGACTACGGGATCTCACCGCGGGAGGTCCTGGAGCGGTTTCGCCAGTTGGAAAATACAGTCCTCGTATATGGAAACCATGACCGCCATGTCATAAATATTTACGAGAGCGGAGAATGGACAAATGTAGTAGATGGAAAATACAAATGGGTGCATTATAACTGTGAAAGACTGAGTGAAAAAGATATCGATTGGATGAAGCAGCTCCCGGAAAAGGCATATTTTGAGGCAGATGGATGGAAATATGGAATCGCGCATCAATACGACAATGGCTATGGGACGGTCGAAAGCCGCTATGCCTTTGATCAGTATTGGAATGCCAGCTATGGAGCAGAGTGTGACGGAAAGCGTCGATTGATTTTCGGGCATACCCACAGACAATGCATTCATACCCTTTCGGAGGGGATGGAATGGATAAATCCGGGAAGCATTTCCTACAGAAGACCGGATGATCCCGACAAGACTGCGCACTACGCGGTAATCTTGGATGGAAAAATACAGCTCAAAAGCACCGCCTATGACAGAACGCTGCAGCTTGCAGAGGCGAAGAGGCTTTTGAAAAATGACCGGATGATGCGAACAGAGCTGCAGGATTTTATGTTCTTTTTTGGTGATGCAAAAACCTCAAGGGATCCGCTGTAAAATTTCATATCAGGAGACTGCCGTTTCTTCCGCAAAAGGCGGATCCGGCAGTCTCTTTTTCTCCCATTGCGTTGACTTCCCCTCTTACATCCTTTATACTAAAAAGTACGACTATTTTACATTTTGGGAAAATATTATAGGGGAAAACAAAAGAAAAAGGAGGGGAAAGTCGTGATTTTCGGCAAGTATATCAATCGTTACTATCTGAAAAATGCACCGGCGCTGCTGATTGGACTGCTCTCACTTTTGATCGTCGATATTGCCCAGCTGATGATTCCGGAGCTGTATCGTCTGGTCATTAATGGTGTGAACTTAGGAAAAGTGGTGGTGGATGGTCAGACGCTGACCTTTACCAGGGAGGTACTGTTTCAGAATATCTGTCTGCCCATGATCTGGATTGTTTTGATGATGGTGATCGGGCGCTTTTTATGGCGGGTATGCTTTTTCGGTTCCGCAGTGTGTGTACAGGCAGATCTGCGGGAGCGAATGTTTGATCACAGCCGTCGTTTGTCGCAGCAGTATTATCAGGTCAACAAGGTAGGAAGCCTGATGAGCCTGTATACAAATGACCTGGATACGATTCAGGAGTGTTTCGGCGACGGCATTCTGATGTTTTTCGACGCTCTGGTGCTTGGTCTGCTGGCGCTGTACAAAATGTGGCGGATGGATTTCAAGCTTACGCTGCTGGCCCTGATTCCTGCGGCGATCATGTTTGGCATCGGCACTATTATGGGTACGACGATGACAAAACGCTGGGAGGAACGGCAGAAGGCTTTCTCTGATCTTTCGGATTTTGCACAGGAGAACTTTTCCGGCATCGCGGTGATCAAGGCATTTGTCAAGGAATTTAAGGAGCTGACAGCATTCCGTAAGCTAAACCGTGAAAATGAAGAGATCAACGTTACCTATACAAAGATCGCAACCCTGCTGGAGGTGCTGGTGACGCTGTTTGTGGAATCTGTCATCTGCGTCATCTTAGGCTACGGCGGCTGGCTGGTTTATGGTGGCCAGTTCAATGCCGGACAGCTGGTGGAATACATCGGCTACTTTGAATCCATCGTCTGGCCGATCATGGCGATTTCGATGCTGATTGAAAAGACTTCCCGCGGTAAGGCTTCCCTGAATCGTATTACGGAGCTGATGGATGCCCCTGTAGATGTGACGGACCGGGATGGTGTAGGGAATCTTGAAAATCCAAAAGGCAGTATTGAATTCCGGCATCTGACGTTCCGCTATCCGGACGGCGATTATAATGTACTGCAGGACGTCAGCTTTCAGGTAGCTGCCGGTGAGAGAGTCGGTATTGTAGGCAAAACCGGCGCGGGTAAGACTACGGTAGTGGATCTGCTGCTTCGTACCTATAACGTGCCGGACGGAACGCTGTTTGTGGACGGTCAGGATGTGAACAGCGTTTCCATTCATTCCGTACGCAATGCCTGTGCCTATGTGCCCCAGGATAATTTCCTGTTTTCAGATACCATTGCACACAATATCGGCTTTGGCGTAGAGGATGCTACGCCCGATCAGATCGATGGCGCCGCTTCCATGGCAGATGTGCGGGACAATATTGTAGATTTCAAGGAAGGCTATGAAACCATCCTGGGAGAACGGGGTGTGACTGTTTCCGGCGGTCAGAAGCAGCGGATTTCCATTGCTCGTGCGCTGTTAAAAAATGCGCCGATTCTGATTTTGGATGATTCGGTTTCTGCAGTGGATACCCGTACTGAAAAAATTATTCTCGATAACTTAAAGACCACCCGTGCAGGCAAGACCACCCTGTTGATCGCACATCGTATCTCGACAGTGGAGGAGATGGATAAGATCGTATTTCTGGAGGATGGCAGAGTAGAAGCGGTCGGTACGCATGATGCGCTGTATCACAGCTGTCCCGAGTATCGGCGGATGGTAGATTTACAGCGTCTGGAGGATGAAACGGCAGATTCGTCCGATGCGGTAGGGACGTCTGACATAGCGGATTCCGTTGATGCCCCAGAGCATGCGTCGGAGTCTGTAGAAAAGTGCGAAGGAGGTGCCAGCCATGATTGAAGTAAATCCCTTGCTTTTGACCGGCGCGGTCATCGGTACGATCACGGCGCTTCTGATCGCCGCTTATGTGCTGGTAAAGGACAAAAAGTCCCAGATGGGATTTGAACGCACGATGAAGGACGGAGAAATCATGCACCGTCTGGTAGCCTATGCAAAGCCGTACTGGAAGCAGTTTGTACTGGTATTGTTCCTGATGATGTTTTCAATCGCCTATGACATTATTTCGCCGCTGATCATCGGTAATATTGAAGAGCTGGTTGCAGGTGATTTTGTTCTGCCTGCCTTGTATGCCCGGGTAGGCGGTTATGTGGTGGTGCTGCTGTTTTCAATGGGAAGTACCTATCTGCAGGCGGTGATTTTGCAGCGGGTTGGACAGCGGATTGTGTCCGATCTGCGTGAGGATCTGTTTACCCATATCGAATCCCTTTCCCATGAGCAGCTCAATGAGATTCCGGTGGGCAAGCTGGTGACCCGTGTGACCAACGATACCAACGCGATTTCGATGATGTTTACGAACCTGCTGGTCAGCCTGACAAAGAATGCCTTTGTTATTGTAGGCATATTAATTGCAATGATCTGCTTAAACTATGAGCTGACGCTGATGGTACTGTGCTTTGTGCCGTTTATCGTGATCTTTACAGTGATCTTCCGGAAGTTTTCCCGTCGGGCATACCGCAGGGTAAAGGATGCGACGACGGATATCAATACTTATCTTTCGGAAAACCTTTCCGGCATCAAGGTTACGCAGATTTTCGGACGCGAAGAGGAAAAGATGGCGGAATTTCGTGAGAAAAGCCAGACGCAGGCAAAGGCAAACCTGAGTCAGATTTTCGTGTTCAGTGTATTTCGTCCGTTGGTGTATATGCTTTACATCTGTTCCATCCTATGTCTGTTTTATCTGGGCGGCATGGGACATTTAAATGGCGTGGCGTTTTTAGGACAGACGATCACAGGCGGAACGATCGTTACCTTTTATATGTATATTTCGAAATTTTTCACCCCGATCCAGAACCTGGCAGAGCAGTTTAACTGGCTGCAGTCGGCTTTGGCGTCTGCGGAAAAGGTGTTCTCGATCATGGATCTGGAGCCGAAGCTGGTAGATGCGCCCGATGCCATAGAGCTGGAAGAGGTGCACGGCGAAATCGAGTTTCGCAATGTGTGGTTTTCCTATATTCCCGGGGAATGGGTGCTGCAGGGTGTGTCTTTCCATGTAAATCCGCGAGAAACGGTGGCGTTTGTCGGATCGACCGGTTCCGGAAAGAGCACAATCTTGTCCCTGATCTGCCGCAACTACGAGTTCCAGAAGGGCGAGATTTTGATCGACGGTATCGACATTCGCAAGATCAAGATCGCTTCCCTGCGCAGGCATTTTGGTCAGATGCTGCAGGATGTATTTCTGTTCTCCGGCACGATCCGCAGCAACATCGTTCTGCGGGAAGAGGGCATTTCGGATGAAGAAATCCGTCGCGTCTGCCAGTATGTAAATGCCGATCATTTTATTGACAAGCTGGAGCATGGTCTGGATGAGGAGGTGCGGGAGCGAGGAAATAACTTCTCTGCCGGACAGCGTCAGCTGCTGAGCTTTGCGCGAACCATCATCCACAAACCAAGTGTTATGATTCTGGATGAGGCGACTGCCAATATCGATACGGAGACGGAGCTTTTGATTCAGGATTCCCTGGAAAAAATGCGCAGCGTCGGCACGATGCTGATGGTAGCCCACAGACTTTCCACGATCCAGCATGCGGACAACATCATTGTATTGTCCCACGGAAAGATCCTGGAGCAGGGCACGCATCAGGAGCTGCTTGCAAAGCATGGACGATATTACCAGCTGTATACGCTGCAATATCATAAGGAACAGATGGAAGAGTGACGGCGGAGAGCCATCGCGGATGTAGAAAAGATTGAAAAGAAAAGCCCGGAGCACAGCAAAGGAATAGATGCTGTGCTCCGAGCTTTTTTCATCGTATAGGAAACTTCGTTTCCATACGATAAAAACGCTCCGCGAGGATCGCTTTGCAGCTTCCTGACGGAAGGTCGCTTAATACGATCCCTTTACTTTTGCAGCGTGCAGATATCGACCAGCTCTGCCGTATCCGGCGTAAAGCCGCTCTTTAAGATATCCGCCAGGGCAACTGCCGTATCCAGGCTGGTCAGGCAGGGAATGCCAAGCTCCACAGATTTGCGGCGAACCTTTACGCTGTCCCGGGCAGGGGTACGCCCCTTTTTGGAGGTCGAAATGATGTAATTGACCTTTCCGCTTTCCAGAAGTGCGATGGTGTTGTGCTCGGATTCGCTGATCTTATGGACAAGGGTAACCGGCATACCATGGTCACGCAGTACAGCTGCCGTACCTGCGGTTGCATACAGGTGGAAGCCAAGATCTGCAAACCGCTGCGCAATATCAGGGATTTCATCCTTATCGGTGTCGCGCACGGTGATGAAGATGCCGCCCTTGTCGGTCAGCTGGTAGCCTGCGCCGACCAATCCTTTATAGAGCGCTTCCCGCATGGTGGGTGCGATGCCGAGCACTTCACCGGTAGATTTCATTTCAGGTCCGAGCTGCGTGTCCAGTCCAGACAGCTTTTCAAAGGAGAAGACAGGCACTTTGATCGCGGTGTAGGAGGAAACCGGGGCAAGACCGGTGCCGTAAGGCATATCCTTTAATTTTTCCCCGAGCATGACGCGAGTGGCGATATCGACCATCGGGATGCCGGTGACTTTGCTCAGATAAGGCACGGTTCTGGAGGAACGGGGGTTTACCTCAATGACATAAACCTGATCCTGGCAGATGACGTACTGGATGTTGATCAAGCCCTTCGTGTTTAAGGCGAGGGCAAGGCGGGTGGAGTAGTCCACGAGCTTTGCGGTTTTGGCGGGGCTTAAATTCCAGGCAGGGTAAACTGCGATGGAGTCGCCGGAGTGGATGCCTGCACGGTCGATGTGCTCCATAATGCCGGGCAGCAGGACATCCTCGCCATCGCAGATTGCGTCGACTTCAAGCTCCGTGCCCATCATATATTTATCGATCAGGACGAGGTTCCCTTCCATGTGGGAAAGAATAATATCCATATATTCTTTTACGTCCGCATCGGAAAACGCGATAATCATGTTCTGGCCGCCAAGGACATAACTGGGGCGCAGCAGAACCGGATAGCCGAGACGGTTCGCTGTTTCGATCGCTTCCTCTGCAGTGTGGACGGTATCTCCGACGGGTTGCTTGATATGGAGCTGTTTTAAGAGAGCTTCAAACCGACCCCGGTCTTCGGCAGCGTCAATACTGTCTGCAGGTGTGCCCAGAATCGGAACATTGTTTTCTGAAAGCCATTTGGTCAAGCGAATTGCGGTCTGTCCGCCGAAGGCAACAACGGCACCGACCGGATTTTCCACACGGATGATGTCTCCGACATCTTCCGGAGTCAGGGGTTCAAAGTACAGGCGGTCTGCTGTATTGAAATCGGTGGAAACGGTTTCCGGGTTGTTATTGACGATAACAACCTTATACCCGGCCTCCTTTAATGCCCAGACACAGTGAACGGAGGCGTAGTCGAATTCGATTCCCTGACCGATCCGGATCGGACCGGAGCCAAAGACGATGACGACGGGCTTTTTGGAGCTGTGTTCCGCGATAAAAGCGGAAGCCTCGTCCTCCTCGTCAGTGGTGGAGTAGAAGTAGGGGGTTTCTGCCGCAAACTCCGCGCCGCAGGTATCGACCATCTTATAGGAATACGGAAGGTGGGGGAAAGTAGAGTTGCCGGACAGGCGTGCAATCGTTTTATCCGGAAAACCGTTTCTCTTTAATTCCCGCAGAAAATCATGCGTGAGCGGCTCTGTCTTCAGCCGTTTTTCGAGGTCGCACAGATGCAAAAGCTTTGCTAAAAACCATTCGTCGATCAAAGTCAGCTGATGGATTTTTTCGATGGAAAAACCGCGGAAGAGCGCTTCGTAAACAGCGAAGATGCGTTCGTCGTCCTGTGCCAGGATTTTGGCGGTTAGGGCTTCGTCGTCGAGTGCGCGCATATGCACGTCTGCCAGACAGTCATGGGAGATTTCTGCGCCGCGAACGGCTTTCATCAGCGCCTGCTCGAAGTTTCTGCCAATGGCCATGACTTCACCGGTGGCTTTCATCTGGGTTCCGAGCTTTCTTGTCGCATACACAAATTTGTCAAAGGGCCATTTCGGAAATTTAACGACAACATAGTCCAATGCCGGTTCGAAGCAAGCTTTCGTCTTGCCGGTGATTTCGTTTTTGATTTCGTCCATCCGGTAGCCGATGGCGATTTTGGAAGCGACTCTGGCGATCGGATAGCCGGTCGCTTTGCTGGCGAGGGCGGAGGAACGGGAAACCCTGGGGTTTACCTCAATAACAGCGTACTCGAAGCTCTCGGGATTTAGAGCAAACTGTACGTTGCAGCCGCCCTCAATGCCCATAGCTTCGATGATGTGGAGTGCAGCACTTCGAAGCATCTGGTATTCTTTATCCGCGAGGGTGACCGCAGGGGCGATAACGATGGAGTCGCCGGTGTGGACACCCACCGGATCAAGATTTTCCATAGAGCAGATTGTGATGACGTTTCCGCCGCCGTCGCGCATGACCTCAAATTCAATCTCTTTCCAGCCGGAGATACATTTTTCCACCAGAATCTGCGTGATCGGGGAAAGACGGAGTCCTGCGGAAGCAATTTCTCGCAGCTGTGCTTCGTCTGCAGCGATGCCGCCTCCGGTGCCGCCGAGGGTGAAGGCGGGACGCACGATAACCGGATAGCCTGCAGTGTGCGCAAAGGAGAGGGCACCCTCAAGCGTCGTCGTAACGACAGAGGGGATGATAGGCTCCCGGATCGCTTCCATGGTGCTTTTAAAAACCTGACGGTCTTCGGCTTTGGCAATGGTTTCGGGGTTTGCGCCAAGAAGTGTAACGCCCTCCTGTGCCAGAAAGCCTTCCTTTGCCAGCTGCATCGAAAGCGTCAGGCCGGTCTGACCGCCGAGGGTGGAAAGAATGCTGTCAGGGTGTTCTTTTTTGATGATTTTTTTTAGAAAATCCAGAGTCAGAGGCTCCACGTAGACATGATCTGCCATGGCGGCATCTGTCATGATTGTTGCAGGGTTAGAATTAACTAACACAACCTCCAGCCCTTCCTCTTTTAAAGCGCGGCACGCCTGGGTACCTGCATAGTCAAATTCGGCAGCCTGACCGATGACGATGGGACCGGAGCCGATTACCATTACTTTTTTCAGATTGGGATTTAACGGCATGCTTTATGCCCTCCTTTCCATCAGTGCGACAAATTCGCGGAACAAAAACTCGGAGTCATGAGGACCGCCGCAGGCTTCCGGATGGAACTGTACTGAGAAGCCGGGAAAATCCTGATAAGAAACGCCCTCACAGGTTCCGTCGTTTAGGTTGATAAAACGAAGTACTGCATTATCCGGGAGGGAATCGTTTTTGACGGCATAGCCGTGATTCTGACTGGTGATATAATCCCTGCCGGTGAGCAGATCTTTCACCGGCTGGTTTGCACCGCGGTGTCCGTATTTCAATTTTTCGGTGTCCGCACCGTTTGCAAGGGCGAGAAGCTGATGCCCCAGGCAGATGCCGAAAATCGGAATGCCGGATTTGCAGAGGTGAGACAGCTCGGAAATGATAGCCGGGTTATCCTTCGGGTTGCCGGGACCATTGCTCAACATGATACCGTCCGGCGAATAGGAGAGGATGCGTGCTGCTGTCGTGGAAGCGGGAACGATGGTCAGGTCGCAGTTTAATGCGTGCAGCTTTCGGATGATATTCTGTTTTGCACCGAAGTCCCACAAAACGACATGATGGCGTGGAAGCGGGGACGGAATCTGGTAAGGCTCCCTGCAGGTAACGTGTGCTACCGCGTCCGTGATTGCCCAGCCCTTTAAGTCTTCAACAGCTGCAGAGTCCGGGCGGAGGGATGTGAGCCGTCCGTTCATGACGCCGCGCTCGCGGATGAGCTTGGTCAGGTAGCGGGTATCCAGATCATAGATGCCAGGGACATTTTGCTGCTTTAAAAAAGCGTCAAGATCCATCTGACATCTGAAATTGGAAGGACATGGGCACCATTCTCTGGTGATGTATGCGCTCATGTGAATTCCTTTGCTTTCAAAGTCTTTTGGATTGACGCCGTAGTTGCCGATCAGGGGAAATGTCTGAACGACCATCTGTCCGTAATAACTGGGGTCGGTCAGTGTTTCTGTATATCCGGTCATAGCCGTCGTAAAAACGACTTCCGCGATGACGTCCTCTTTCAAAGGAGCGCCGAAATGTTTTCCGGTCAGACAGGTCCCGTCCTCCAGCTGTAAGTACACAGTTTGTTCCATAAGTACACCTCGCTCATTCTCTCGTGTTTGCTGTACAAATACTGAAAGGCGTCCATGAATCAAACACTTTTCTAAATAGAAAAGTATTTCACTCATGAACGCCTTTGTTCATCTGATGCATTATAGCATTGGAAAAGGGGGCGGTCAAGAATAAATTTTATTTTGTTTACCAGTTCCCCCGTGACTTCGTGGGTACAGATTCCATGCTCGCATGAGAATCTGTGCACATGAAGTCACGGAGGAAGCGCCACTTCATGAGCAAAAGAAGCGGTGGCGCAGCCACTGCGGAAAGCGCCGCAGGCGCGATTTTGCGAATGGCGCGGGGGAACGTCCGTGTTGCCGCGCGGCGAGAAGGGCGCGATTCATGACAATAGAATGTTCACGGAGCGTGTATTCTATTGTATTGCGAATGGCGCGGGGGAACGTCCGGGAGAAGGCCACTGTGGAATCGATTATAAACATATCTACCAACTATGTTAGTGTTGACAAATAGGAAGCATCCAATTAGAATGATAGAAAATATCCGAAAAATAACTGCAAAGGAGAGCAGAAAAATGAGCAATCATATAGAAACAAAATGTATTCACGGAAATCTGGATTTTTCCTGGGACGAGCCGACAAAGGCGGTGAGCTTCCCAATCTATCAGACGGCGACGTTCGGACATATCGGTCTGGGACATTCGACCGGCTTTGACTACACGAGAGAGAAAAATCCGACCAGACAGCATCTGGAGGAAATCCTTACCGCGCTGGAGGGCGCTTATGACACGACGGCATTTTCTTCCGGCATGGCGGCGGTGACAGCGGTATTTGATCTGTTTGCACCCGGCGACCACATGATCTGTTCTGAAGACCTTTACGGCGGCGTAACCCGTCTGGTCAATACCATCGGCAAAAAGAACGGACTGATGGTTGATTTTGTCAATACCGGTGATTTGGATGAGACCAAACGGGTGCTGCGTCCGGAAACAAAGGCACTTTATATCGAGACACCCAGCAACCCGATGATGGAGATCACTGACCTTTCGGCATGCGCAGAGCTTGCAAAAGAACACAACCTTCTGATGATCACAGATAATACCTTTTTATCTCCATATTTGCAGAACCCGATTGTGCTCGGTGCAGATATCGTCATTCACAGCGCGAGCAAGTTCCTGTGCGGACATAACGACACGATCGCCGGTTTTGTCTGCTCTGCAAAGGAAGAGCTCGCAGCAAAAATCCGCCTGATTGCAAAGACGACCGGCGGCTGTTTGTCCCCCTTCGACAGCTGGCTGGTAATGCGCGGCATCAAGACACTGGCGGTGCGCATGGAGCGGCAGCAGGAAAATGCGGGCAACATCGCGCGCTGGCTGACGGAGCAGAAGAAAGTCAGAAAAGTATATTATGCTGGACTGGAAACGCATCCTGGTTATGAGATCAATGCAAAGCAGGCGAGAGGTGCGGGTGCGATGATTTCCTTTGACGTCGACAGCGTGGAAACGGCACAGCGCGTGCTGGAAAAGGTGCGCGTCATCACCTTTGCGGAGAGCCTTGGGGGTACAGAATCTTTGATCACCTATCCGATGAAGCAGACCCATCCGGATGTTCCGAAGGAGTGGAGAGAAAAGCTCGGCATCACCGACACTCTGCTGCGCCTGTCCGTTGGACTGGAGCATGTGGACGAGCTGATTGCGGATCTGGAGCAGGCGTTTGTTTCCTGAGAAACAAATCCACGCTGTAGGGACTGCATTGCGGCGGAGCAGAAAAAAGTCGCGTTTGCGACCCGTTGCAGGCATAAGAATCCTGCAGGGCAGGATTTTTGTTGAGAGGGAGATTAGAAATGACAACCTATAATTTTGACCGGGAAATTGACCGGAAAAAGACAAACAGCCTGAAATATGATTTCGCCGTGGAACGCGGACGTGATGTAGATGTGTTGCCATTGTGGGTGGCGGATATGGATTTTCAGGCGCCGAAGCCTGTGTTGGATGCACTGCAGAATGCGGTTTCCCATGGGATTTTCGGTTATAGCGAGGTAAAAGGAGAATATTTTGACGCGCTGTATCGCTGGTTTGACAGTCGGTTTGACTGGCAGCCAAAGTCTGAATGGCTTGTAAAAACCCCCGGTGTGGTATTCGCCCTTGCGATGGCGGTACGCGCTCTGACAAAAGAGGGCGACAGTGTACTGATTCAGCCGCCGGTTTATTACCCGTTCTTTGAGGTGATTCGCGATAACAATAGAAAGATCGTAGAAAGCCCGCTCCTTTTAACAGACGGACATTATGAAATTGACTTCGACGATCTGGAAGAAAAGATCGCATCCCAGAATGTAAAGCTGTTTTTGCTGTGCAGTCCCCACAATCCTGTCGGCAGAGTCTGGACAAAAGAAGAGCTTCAAAAACTGGGAGAGCTTTGCGACCGCTACCATGTGTTCGTTGTGGCAGACGAGATTCATTGTGATTTTGCCTTTCCGGAGCATCCGCATACGATATTTGCAAAGGCATGTCCGCAGCTGGAAGAAAAGATGATTCTTTGCACTGCGCCGAGTAAAACCTTTAATCTGGCGGGGCTACAGGTTTCCAATATCTGGGTTCCCGGAAAAGAGGTCCGGGACAGATTCAAAGCCGAGATCAACGCAGCGGGATATTCCCAGTTGAACGCCCTCGGTTTAATCGCGTGCCAGGCAGCTTATGAAAATGGCGGCGAGTGGCTTGAGCAGTGCCAGGCATATTTGCGGGAAAATTTGAAGGTCCTGCGCAGCTTCTTAAAAGAAAGACTGCCTAAGATCCGTCTGATCGAACCGGAAGGCACTTACTTTGCATGGTTGGACTGCTCTGGACCTGTCTCTTATACACATCTCCGAGCCCACGAGACCGAGGCTGATCTCG
>ERZ1026874.1483-NODE-1483-length-12413-cov-6.240978_pt1 | contig 12413 bp, 10 predicted proteins | sample MGYA00380167_ERZ1026874 | MGnify/ENA primary metagenome ERZ1026874 (study PRJEB33269, sample SAMEA4719803) | human gut metagenome | biome: human-associated habitat; feature: organic feature; material: feces | place: Cameroon | collected 2013-10 ...
TTATTTTTCAATCTTATCCCTTGTCTTTACGCTTCCACTACTTTCACATGAAGCTTTCCGGTTACCTGCGGATGCAGTTTTACGGGCACTTCATGCATGCCGAAGGTCTTGATCGACTCCGGAAGCTGAATTTTCTTTTTATCAATTTCCATATTGCACTGCTCCTTGTAGGCAGCTGCGATTTCCTTGCTGGATACGGAGCCGAATGCCTTTCCGCCCTCGCCAGCCTTGATCGACAGGGTTACGGATTTTTCTTCCAGCAAAGCCGCCTGCTCTTTTGCAGCGTCGAGCTGCTGCTGCGCAACCTTTTCGTCTCTCGCTTTCTGGAGTTTCAAATCGTTCATGTTAGCGCCGGTCGCTTCCAGGCCGAGCTTTTTTTTCAGAATAAAGTTCTTTGCGTATCCGTCGGATACCTCTACAACCTGTCCCTTTTTGCCAAGTGCTTTGACATCTTCCAGTAAAATTACTTTCATGATATTTCACCTTCCTCAATCATTTTATCCAGCGTCCGCTTCAGTACAATAATACCTTCCTCCACGGGCGTATTTTCCAGCTGACAGCCTGCGATGTTCAAATGTCCGCCGCCGCCCATCCGCTCCATGATGACCTGTACGTTGACTTCGTCGATGGAGCGTGCTGAGAAAAACAGTTTATTCTGATATTCCGTCAGGACAAAGCTTGCCTTGACGCCCCTGATATCCAGAAGCTCGTTTGCAGCCTGCGCGCCCACAACAGTCGGGCTCGCAATTCCCTCGGAATGACAGATCGAAATTGCATAGGCATTGCGGTAAATTTCCGCCTGGCTGACAGCGTCCGCCTTTGCCTTATATTCTGCCGCATTTTCCCGGAAAAGCTTGCGGACACGGGTTACGTCCGCGCCGTTTCTGCGCAAAAATGCAGCTGCTTCAAACGTGCGCACGCCGGTTTTTGTCATAAAGTTCTGCGTGTCTACCACCATGCCGGCATACATGCTGTCCGCTTCTTCGCTCTTGATCCGGATTCCATCGCTTGTATACTGCAGGATTTCCGATACCATTTCGCAGGCGGACGACGCATAGGTTTCCACATAGGAAAGGGTCGCGTTTTCAATCGTCTCCGTTCCGGCTCTGTGATGATCCAGAACGACGATGGATTTACAGATTTTTAAGAGTTCCGGGCATTCCGTCAGTGACGGACGGTTGACATCCACAACCACCAGAACGGTATTGGGCCCCGCACATTCCAACGCCTGAGCGCTCGTCAGCAGCATGTCATTTTCATATTCCGGATTGTTCAAAAACAGATCGACCATCGGGCGAAGCGAAGTCGTCACATCGTTCAACACGATCTGTGCACGCCGCTCCAGTGTCCGCGCGATCCGATAAATTCCCACTGCCGCACCGAAGCTGTCCACGTCGCCGATCTTATGCCCCATAATCAGGACATTGTCCTTGCTCGTGATGATTTCACGCAATGCATGGGCTTTGACACGGGCCTTGACACGTGTATTTTTTTCTACCTGCTGGCTCTTGCCGCCGTAATAATTGATCTTGTCCGGCATCTTGACTACCGCCTGGTCACCGCCGCGTCCCAGTGCAAAGTCGATCGCCGTGCGGGCAAATTCGTAATTCTGCGCATAAACCAGACCGTCCAGACCAATACCGATGCTCAGTGTCACCGCCATCTCATTGCCAATGTTGACCGTCTTTACATCCTCAAGCAGTTCAAAGCGCTGCTCCTGCATCTGCATTACGGATTTTTTCTTCAAAATAACCAGATATTTATCCTTTTCGATATTCTGGCAGATTCCGTCGAAGCTGGAAATATATTTGTTTACTTTTCGGTCGATCAGCGCCTTTAACAGGGATCGCCGTACTTCTTCCACACTCGCAAGTGCCTCTTCGTAGTTATCCAGGTAAATCAGACCGACTGCCAGCGACTGCGCGTCATTTTCCCGAAGCGCAAGCTTTAATGCCGTCTCATCATACAGGTACATCGCATACAGGCAGCTGTCATAATCCTCGTCATCTAAAACGTCGCTGTCTTCCGATATCATCCCCCGCAGCGATACCCGCGTAATGTGCGCGATATAATCGCTCTCTTCAAAGGAGATCTCGATTTCCGCCTCCTGCTCGCCCTGCGGCAGCCGTTCCCGCGTGATTGCCGGAAATACATAGGTAATCGACTTATGAAAGCCCTTTTCGCTGTGGATTGCCGCACGGAAGGCATCGTTGCACCAGATGACCCGTCCGGTTTCATCCAAAAGCGCATAGGGAATCGCCATATCCCGAAGCAGCGTCTTCTGTACCTGCCCGTACTGCGTTGCAAAGCTGATCAGCTCGTTCAAAATGATCGGTCTGTTATAGAACATCAACAAAATGATCATTCCAAAATAAAACAGCAGAAAACAGGTCAGCAGAAAGCCTGCACGGACATCCAGAAAATACGTTCCGATATCCACGATCAGGAGTAAAATCCCCATATAAAGGGAGGTCTGCATATAGATACGCAGCCTGCCTTTCAGCCTAATTCTCTTTTTTGTTCTCATAAACACACCTATGCCCTGTCAGAAAGACAGGCACCTTTATCATTTCTGTGTATGATTGCAGTAAAAATGCCCCGTTTTGGAAGCATGCATTCAGTATACCATTTCTTTTTGGAAAATTCCATAAAAATAACTGGCATCTGCACGCAGGGTACGACAAAAAGGTACAGTTGTACAGTTCACTCACGCCATTCGTACCTTTTTGTAGGCAGATTTTCATGCGAGCATGAAATCTGCCCCAAAACGGTACGGGTGAACTGTTAACTTAAAAAGACTGCCGTTCGTGAATTTCACAAAAACGGCAGTCCCAAATGTCTGATGATTTATTCAGCAACGTAAGGCATAAGTGCCAGATGACGTGCTCTCTTGATTGCAACAGTCAGAGCTCTCTGATGCTTTGCGCAGTTGCCGGTAATTCTTCTGGGAAGAATCTTACCTCTCTCGGAAACGTATCTCTTTAACTTATTGGTATCCTTGTAATCGATCACATTGTCCTTACCACAGAATACGCAAACTTTCTTTCTTCTGCGCATGCCGCCTCTTCTCCGTGCGGGAGCGTCAGGTCTTTCAGATTTATTGAATGCCATGATGGTTTACCTCCTGTTTGAATATAGAAACTTCTCAAATGCTTTGCATCCGAGAAGCAGCGCAATTTTCCGCGAGCGAAAAATTAAAACGGGAAACATCTCAAACACTTCGTGCTCGAGATGTAGCGCAAAATTTTTGTGAAACAAAAATTTTGCTTAGTTGAACGGCAACTCCTCGTCGATTCCATCCGGAATGTTCATGAAGCCGTCTGTCGCTGCAGCAGGCTGGGGTCTTGCAGGTGCACTGTTATAACCGCCGCCATTGTAACCCCCATCGTTACTGGCTGCACTGTTCTTGCTCTCTGCAAACTCCTGATCTTCCACAACAACATCAGTCGTATACACTTTGACGCCATCCTTATTGACATAGCTGCCAGTCTGGATTCTGCCGGTCGCCACAATTTTGGTTCCCTTATGGAGATACCGCTCTGCGAACTCTGCGCTCTTGCCGAATGCAACGCATCCGATAAAGTCTGCGGAATTCTCATCGTTATTATTGCGGTTAAATCTCCGATCCACAGCCAGTGTATATCTGGCGATCGCCATAGCGTTGTCTCCCTGGGAATACCGAACCTCGGGATCCCTGGTAAGACGGCCCATAAGAATAACTTTATTCATATTGACTCTCTTTCTTACTTCGTCTCATTCTTGACAACTAAGTATCTCAGTACGTTGTCCATGATGCGAATACGGCTTTCGATCTCTGCAGGTGCAGAAGATTCAGCCTCGAACTGGATGAAGTAATAGAAGCCTTCTTTCATCTTCTGGATCTCGTAAGCGAGTCTCTTCTTGCCCCAGTCATCAACGTTGGTGATGGTGCCGCCAAATCTTTCGATCAGCGCCTTGCACTTGTCAACAACCGCAGCTCTTTCTTCATCTTCGATTTTCGCACTGACAACCACAGCTAATTCGTACTTGTTCATGCTAATTACCTCCTTTTGGTCTCTGGCCCCTTTCCAATAAAAGGAGCAAGGAATATATATCACGGGTATCTATAATACCATGAAATCATATTGTTTTCAAGCTTTTCTTTTAATATCACGCAGATTTTTTTCAACCAGTCTGCGTGCGATCATAATCTGGTGACCGCAGCCTGCACATTTGAGCCGAAAATCCGCTCCGATCCGCAGGACTTCCCATTCCCGGCTGCCGCAGGGATGCTGTTTTTTCAGCGTCACCACATCTCCGACCTGAATGTCCATGAAATTCTCCATTCCGCAGGCGCTTTGCGCCGAAGGAATCGCGAGGCGAACGTACAGTTCGGCTATGCGATCCCAGCTACTTTGTGACGCCTGCGGCACAAATAGCTGTGTGAAACATAAGCGATCACGCTTATGTTTCACACTATTCTCCTTATAAAATCCCGTTTTACAGGGAATCCAAAATCTCCCCGATGCTGCCTGCAACGACCAGATCCGCTGCCGAATCCCGCGCCGTAGGCGTCCGGTTGATCAAAACCAGTTTGTCGCCGCGGTAGTAATCGATCAGCCCTGCCGCCGGATAAACGACTAACGAGGTTCCTCCGACAATCAGCACATCCGCATGGCTGATAAAAGAAACCGCTTCTTTCAGCACTTTCTGATCCAGGCTTTCTTCATAGAGCACGACGTCCGGTTTGATCACGCCGCCGCATTCACAGTGCGGAACCCCTGTGCTTTCCAGAATCGCATTCTGATCGTAAAACCGCCCGCACTTCATACAATAATTGCGGAGCGTACTTCCGTGCAGCTCCAGCACTGTTTTGCTGCCGGCAGCCTGATGCAGTCCATCGATATTCTGCGTGATGACCGCTTTTAGTTTGCCTTCTTTTTCCCACTGGGCAAGCTTTTTATGCGCAGCGTTTGGTTTTGCGTGCGGCGCCAGCATCTTGGCACGGTAAAACCGGTAAAATTCTTCCGGATTCTGCCGAAAAAAGGTATGGCTTAAAATCGTCTCGGGCGGATAACGATATTCCTGATGGTACAGACCGTCCGTGCTGCGAAAATCCGGGATTCCGCTCTCCGTGGACACGCCCGCACCGCCGAAGAAAACGATGTTATCGCTCTGATCAACAATCTCCTTTAGTTTTTTCCATTGCAAATCTGGCATATTTCATATCCTCAACTTTGATATGATCATGCAGCCACTGCTGCAGATACTCAAACAGATCCTGAATCATGGCGTCCTGCGTACCGAGCGAAAGCTTCGATACCCGATCGGTAAACTCTTCCAGCTTCTGCACGAACATCCGATGCTGTTTCTTCTGTTCTTCGATTCCGCCGTAGCCCATCTCTTCCATCAGCTGCTCTTCATGCGTAAAGTGCATCGTCGTGTAATCCTCCAGCCGCTTTAAAAGCTGTCGAATATCCGCACATTTAAACAGCATGTTTTCATCTGCCAAAAGCGCACCCACCTGGTCTGTCAGATCCAGCAAAACCACATGCTCTGCATCTACTGCTCCTACACCCGTCAGAAAATCTTCTTTGTTCTGTTTCATTCCTGCTTTCTCTCCTGTCATTTTCACGTTCGATAAACGTCCGTCGGCGTCTTAGCGCATCCAGACAACATCATGTTCTGGCGCTGACAAACTCCAACTATGTCCTTCCCTCTCCCATCGGACCTAAACGTTTCAGATAGAAAAAGTGTACCATAAACAGCCATAGTTTACAACAAATCTTGCCTCCGGAAAATGTGCATTTTCAGATACACGGACGCTTTTTCAGCTCATTTTCAGTCCATGATGCGATCCCGCATTTTAATTCCCTCCGGCGTCGCGGCAAGACCGCCTTCTCCGGTTTCCCGAAGACATGCCGGCATCGAAATTCCGACCTCCCGCATCGCGTCAATCACCTCGTCGGGAGGAATTCTGCTGCGCACTCCGGCAAGCGCCATGTCAGCCGCCGAAAGGGCGACAACCGCGCCGGATACGTTTCGTTTTACGCAGGGCACTTCTACCAGGCCTGCTACCGGATCGCACACCAGGCCCAGCAGATTTTTCAGTGCCATCGCTGCAGCGTGCGCCACCGCTTCTACAGAGCCGCCCCGCAAATGCACCGCACCTCCTGCTGCCATTGCCGATGCCGAGCCGATTTCCGCCTGACAACCGCCCTGCGCGCCCGCAATAAACGCCCGGGATGCGATTACCCCGCCAATGCCGGACGCCACATACAGCGCTTTTGTCATTTCTTCATCCGTATAATGATATTTTTCCTGCATGCTCAGAAAAACCGCCGGCACAACACCGCACGCCCCCGCCGTAGGCGCTGCGACAATTCGTTTCATACAGGCGTTGGACTCTCCCATTTTGACCGCCTTTTCCATCACGCGCCCAAGAAAATCGCCGCAGATCGGCTCTTCCTGCTCCACATAGTGCTCCAGCTTGCCGCCGTCCGTGCCCACCAGCCCGCTGCGGGAATGCAGGGTTCCGTCATAGTCCTGATCCGCCTCTTTCATCGCCTGGTACATGCGCTGCAGCTGTACAAAGGATTCCTCCTGTGCAATCTGCCGCTCCCGGCAGTCATCTTTTTGGATCAGCTCCCAGAAACTGCAGCCTGTCGCTGCAGCGTCCTTGCAGATCTCTTCCAATGAACGATACATATCTTTGCTCCTATTCTTCCAGACACAGGTAGATTACTTTTTCAATGCCCTCTTCCTGCTCCAGCGCTGCAATCCGCTCCCGCGGCACTTCCTGATCCACTTCGATTACCATAACGGCATGTCCGCCGCGTTCGTCCCGGTACACCTGCATCGTCGCGATATTGATCCCTGCTTCACCCAGACGCGACGTTACTTTTACGATACAGCCCGGCTTGTCCTGGTTGTATACAACCAGTGTCGGAGCTTCCCCGGAAAAATTTGCAGTCAGTCCATCGATCTCGCAGATTCTGATCCGTCCGCCGCCGATCGATGCACCGATCGCTTCCAGCTTTCGCCCGCTCTCTCCGGTCACCTCCAGCCGAACGGAATTCGGATGCGCATTCATAAGGCTGATTCCTTCAAAGGAAAACGAAAGCCCTGCCTTTTTTGCTTCTGCGAAGCTTTCCGGAATCCGTTGGTCGTCCACTGCCAGCCCCAACAGTCCCGCCACAATCGCGCGGTCTGTTCCATGTCCGCGCCCTGTTGCCAGAAAAGAGCCGTGCAGCCCGATTTTTGCATTCACGACCCGTTCTCCCAAAAGCTTTCCCACCGTCTGACCGATCCGCACCGCCCCCGCCGTGTGAGAGCTGGAGGGTCCTACCATCACAGGTCCAACAATATCCAATATGTTCATAGCTTCTCCATTCCTCAGACACGCTTTTTCTCACAGCTTTCCGCACAGATATGCGCAGGCCTTCAACAGCGTCTCTAATTTTTTCCCTACAATAATATAATAATCCGGCTGCTGCGTACCTTCCAGACAAATCTGGTTTCCGTATACGGGCAGGCTGCAGAAGATCACTTCTTTGGACGATGCCGACAAAATGCCATAGCCTCGGTCGGAAATCAGATATGGAAGTTCGTTTTCGACTCCATGGGAGATGCACCGCGCCGTCTTTTCCAGATGGATTCCGCCTTTACCGAGCGCACCTGCTGCATAGAGCCCTTCTCCTTTTTTCCAGTCAAAAAACAGCCTGCTGCGCCCACCGTTTGGCGCATTTTCGATCAGGCAGCGATCCTGTCCGCTTTCTTCCAGCAAGATTTCGCTGTCCTTATCCAGAAACCGCAGCGCACCTGTCTTTTTGTCCGCAACCACATACATTTCCGGCGTTCGCATCTCTACAAGCGTCGGTTTTTCGCGCATCTGCCAGTTTTTCTCCACCCGGGTGACGGCGATTGCAGGATGCACCGGCGGCATCTCGCCCCGTGAAAAAGTGACGCGCAGAATTCCGCTGCCGACAGGGCTCAAACGGGTCACTCCATAACGGCTCTGTAAATACAGACCGTCCTCCTTACGCTGTACCCAGCGAATCGAATGGTCGATCTTCGCATGTCCCGCCGCCCGCAGCTTCGCGGTATCCGGAAGTTCACCGAACGAAAGGACACCGGATGCTGTGTAGGCATGCATATTGCCTGTGACACGCGGCTGTACCGTGCCGTTCACCGTTCTGCCAGCTGCCTGTGCAGATTGTCTATTGCCTACAGCTCTGCCAGATCCCTGTGCTGTCTGGCTGTTGCTCCCGTACAGCGACGCCAGCGGATGCAGGGCTTTCTGCGGCTGAGCGGAAATGACCGGCTTCGGGCGCGACGTCCAACTGGCACCAGCAGACGTCGGCCGGGGTACGGCTGCCGCCGGACTGGCACTGCCCTGTGCTTTTCCTCCTGCACGACAGGCATCCGCACTTTCCTGCATTGAGCCGGTTCCATATGACAGCGATGCTTCCTGTCCGTCGGACGGATTCTGCACGATGATGACTTTTTTCTTCGTGCCGGATACTCCCTTTTTGTTCTTTTTCGGAATCGGGTCTGCGATCAGCCCGGTGAGGTTGCCAGTGTGCAGAACCTCCAGCCGGTGCAGCGCTCTTGTCGCAGCGACATACAAAAGCTTCGCGTGTCCGTCGTCCGTCGGATAGGACTCCCGATCCGGGTTGAGCATCAAAACCGCGTCGAATTCCAATCCCTTGGTATATTCCACCGGAAATACCATGATTCCTTTTTCAAACGACGCCTTTTCCGGATCCCAGGGCATGACCGGCAGCTCTTTTTGCAGAAGCTCTGCCGTCTCCTGCGCCTGCTTCTGATCCCGGCAAATCACCGCGATCGTGTCAAAGCCGTCCTTCTGCCAGCCTTTGCAGATTTTTGCCGCTTCCCGGTACAGATCCGTCGCAGCTGTCTGTACCACTGCCACCGGTTCTCCATGCCGGATGACCGGCTCTGCCCCATACCCAGGAAACGCTCCGTGGGCCAGGATGTCCGATGCAAAATTTGCAATTTCCACGGTATTTCGATAACTTTTTCTCAGTACGCAAAAGTTATCCCGTTCTCCGGTCAGCAGGATGTTTTTCACACCTTCCCAGTCGCTGATACCGTAATCCATGCGGATATTCTGGGAAACATCCCCCATGACCGTGTAAGTGCAGCTTCTGACGCATTCTTTTAAAACCGCATAAACCATAACACCAAAATCCTGCGCTTCGTCCACAACGATATGATGCGCCTCGCTGATGACCTCCGTTTCCCGCATTCTGCGATACAGATAGGCAAGTGCCGCCAGGTCGTACACATCCAGCTCTTCCTGCGGTTCTTCGACGCAGACGCCCTGTTGTTTCTGCTCTGTCAGGAAATCATGATACATCTCATAAACGGATCTTTTCCATTGCCTTGCGCCGAACCTTTTACGCATTGAGCAGCGGATTGCCTTTTTTTCTTCTAAGGTATAGCTGATGCCCTTTCCTAAAAATTCATCCTCTACTTTTCCCATCAGTCGTTCCTGCAGCATCAGCACCTTGCTCTGCGCGGACACGGACGGATTCTGACGGATATAACGTTCAATTGCCTCACCTGTCATCAAAACGACCATATCTTTCGGGTCATTTTTGCCGCCGCTCTCATCGAACACACCGACACGGCCGTTCCGAAGCCCCTCTACAAACTGCTTCCGGTTAAACAACACCGTCGTCCTCGGAATCGTGTTCCACTCCACTCTGCTGCTAAACTTCTGCAGTTTTTCAAACCACGCAAGGGTTCCCCGCACCGCACCGTCTTTCCCGGCATCACGCACCGGGCAGATGCGGTAGGTTTCGTCCCAGTCCTCATATAAAAGGCGGACAAACAGCTGTTCCATCGTCATCTGCCGGATGCCATACACATCCAGATCCGGCAGGACGCCTGTGATATAGTCCAGCAAAATCCGGTTGCTGCCGACGATATAAAAATCCTCCGGCTGAAACCGTTCTTCATAATTGTATAAAATATAGGAAATCCGGTGCATCGCCACCGTCGTTTTTCCAGAACCCGCCACGCCCTGCACAATCATGCTGTGATAGGGCGATTTCCGGATAATTTCGTTCTGCTCCTGCTGGATCGTCGCAATGATCTCCCCTAAAACCGCCTTTTTATTTTTTGCAAGATACCGCGTCAGAAGCTCATCGTTTGCCACGACTTCCGAATCATAATAGTCGATCAGCTTTGCATCCTCGATCTCATACGTCCGTTTGAGCAAAAGTTCGATCTCCATATGCTGACCATCCGGTACGGGGTAGCTGCATTTTCCCAATCCGTTTTCATAATAGGCATTGGCCACCGGTGCACGCCAGTCCGTCACCATTTGATGGGTGGTATCCTTTGCGATGCCGCCCCGCCCGATATAGAGGGATTCTTCTTTATTTAATGCCTCGTCATGAAAAACAATTCGCCCGAAGTAGGGCTTTTTCAGCGCCTTTTCATTGCGCTCCAATGCCCGCTTCATATGGGTGTGCATGGTTACGGTATTGTTCAGGATCGTCAGGACTTCCGCATCGTTATCATGATAATGCTCAAGCATTTCATCGATATCCTCCTGCATCTTGGCAACTTCCTGTCCATATTCCCGCACGTTGTCACGCACGACCCTCAGAGTTTCCGCCAGATAAGCTTCTTCCGCCTTACGGCTTGTATTTCGCTTCATACAGCGCTCCTTTCTTCTGTTGCTCTTTCCTTTAGCTGTCCCTCTATTGTACCTGTTCGTCCGCGCGATTACAACCAAAAGACACTGCTTTGCCGGCTGTCAGGCTGATTTCTTTTGCTATACCTCCTTTGATCCGGACTGTTCTTTTCTGATCGGTTGAGCTGATCAGCGTGCACTCTGTCTTTTCCTCATCCCATGTAATATCGACGCAGACGTTCCCCCGCGCGCCAAGTCCTTTGACGCTGCCTTTTGTCCAGTGTCCTGGCAGGGCAGGCAGGATCACGATTTCATCCGCATGACTCTGCACTAAAAGCTCTGCAATGCCAGCCGTATAGCCGAAGTTTCCGTCCATCTGGAACGGCGGATGGGCGCAGAGCAGGTTTGCATACACGCCGCCGCGCTCTGACATCTTCGGATCGCGCGGCTCATTTAACCGGAACAAAAGCCTCATCAGCCCGTCGATATGTGTTCCCTCTTCCAGTCTTGCCCACATCAGCATTTTCCATGCCATGCTCCAGCCGGTCGCCTCGTCGCCGCGCTCCGTCAGGCTCTCTTTTACCGCGCTGTAAAGCTCCGGCATCCGGTTCGTGATTCCCCGTCCAGGATGGAACTCGTACAGATGCGATAAATGCCGGTGATGTGGCTCGGATTCCTCGAACTCTTCATTCCATTCCAGGATTTGTCCCTTGCTGCCGATTTTGGTCGGAACGATCTTCGGCAGGATTTCGCGCACAGACTGTGAAAGCGCTGCATCGGGCTGCACAGCGGCAGACGTGGCTGCAGCGCCAGCGGGACGTGCGACGGCAGACGATGCACCTGCGCCGGCGGACTGCGCTACGCCGTCCGAAGCTGCCGCATCGCGCACCTGCTTCAGCGCGTCGCACGCCTCCAGATAATCCCTGAAAAGGTTGCGGATGATCGCCAGCGTATTTTCTGTATACAATGCGACGCTCGTTTTTTCTCCGTGATCCAGGAACATATTTTCCGGGGAAGTCGCCGGGCAGACCGCATATCCGTCCGGTGTTTCTTCCAGAACGTTATAGCAGAACCGGACATTTTCCTCTAAAACCCGGAAAATTTCCCGCAAATAATCATTGTTTTTCGTAAATAAATATTCGTCAAACAGATTTCTGCACATCCACGCCGCACCGAACGGCCAAAATGCCCAGGACGGGCTTCCGTCTGCAGGCGACGTCTTGCGCCACAAATCCACATTGTGGAAGCACGCTGCTCCACTGCAGCCAAAGAAATGCTCTGCGGTCCTTTTTCCATTGTCCAGAAGCTCGCAGTTCATCCGCACAAGCGGCTCGATCATCTCATGCAGCCGACACGGGCCGGTCATCCAGTAGTTCATCTCGGTGTTGATATTGACCGTATAATCGCTGTGCCACGGCGGCAGTTTTTCGCAGTTCCAGAGTCCCTGCAGATTCGCAGGCTGACTGCCGGGACGGGAGCAGGAAATCAGCAGATATCGTCCAAAATCAAACATCAGCACTTCCAGGGAACGATCCTCCGGCTCTTTTTCATACTGCAGAATTCTCTCCTGAAGATCCAGCTGTTCTCTGCCGCTTTCAGGAAGTTCCAGTTCCACCCGGTTAAAAAGCTCCTGATACTCTGCAATATGTTCCTGCTTCAACGCTTCAAACGAGCGCTCGCTCCCCCGCAGATCTTCTTCCAGCAGCACTGCCGGATCTGCCCCCTCTGTTTCCGGATGGCGATCTGCCCCCGCATAGCTGCTGCG